>Ga0123353_10011188_pt1 | contig 12619 bp, 3 predicted proteins | sample TergutLab28metaG_3_FD_92763 | JGI IMG/M metagenome (GOLD analysis project Ga0123353, IMG submission 92763) | Labiotermes labralis P3 segment gut microbial communities from Petit-Saut dam, French Guiana - Lab288 P3 | ecosystem: Host-associated > Arthropoda: Insects > Digestive system > Gut ... | reverse complement strand
ATTTGAGCCTAAGAGGGATGAGGTAACCGAGGAGTGGAGAAAACTACATAATGAGGAAATCAGTGATCTCTACTGCTCACCAAATATTATTAGGTTGATCAAATCAAGAAAAATGTGATGGGCGGATCATGTGACATTTATGGGAGAGAGAAGAGGTACTTACAGGATTTTTGAGGGAAAATCCGAGGGAAAGAGTCCATTTGGAAGTCGTAGGTTTTGGTGGGAGCATAATATTCAAGAGGATCTTCAAGAAGTGTGGTGGAGGTCATGGACTGGATTGATCTGTTTTAGGATCGGAAAAGTTGGCGGGCTCTTGTTAATGCGTTAATGAACATACGTGTTCCATAAAATGTGTGTAATTTCTTGACGAGCTGAGAAACTGTTAGTTTCTCAATAAAGGTTTTGCTCCATGGAATTAGTTAGTTAGTCAGTCAGTTAGTACTAAATTTTGTGAATATCTGTCCAGAGGTTCTTTAGTTGTTTGATGCGTGCAGACGGACAGACGGGCGTAGCGATTTTAATAGATTTCCACTAGGATTTAAACACAGCTATAACAGCGTCCTCTGACGTAGACCAATAGTCCGGTGACTGTAACGGCCGCTGCAATTATTCATGTTTATCCTCGTCAGGTATTAGCAGCTCTATTAACCTAGTTGCAAAATAACACACACCATCCATTTATTTATTATCAAACGATAATTGTGCTGCCTGAATAAAGCCGTTATAAGGACCAGGAAAGTAATTCCCGAGTAATCCCACTTTTTAATTAATCACGTGGTGTAACGAAGTTGTGCATATGATATGCAATCCGGCCAGAAGCCAGCCTCGGCCCACTCTAATCCTAATTGACACGACGCAAGGCACCTATAGTCTGCGGAAACCAGGGACGTGCCATCTGTATACCTTGTAACACTTCGTACACCTAATTTACATAAGAAATTTGAAATCTCGGTGTCACAGTCTGAGTTAAAATAATACAGAGGATGATTCCGGAGAAGAGGTCAATATTTTGGGAGGTGAAAGTATGGGCTATTGTGAGAAAAAAATTCATATGAGTTCATGTGTCTAATTCTGAGTGGTTTCCGAGATGCAGATGTTTGAATCTACAAATTCAAAGGCATTATGAATGGTAATAAGGTGAGATCATTTTTCTCCATGGCGTAACGGCCTCTACAGGGCCAGGTCATCCTCAATATCGAAGCTTCGCGATCACACTCAGATATACCACGCTCGGTACAACTCCTCTGCATGAGTGATCAGCCCGACGCAGAGGTCTCTACCTGACAACACGCAACACTCCCACGAGAGAGACATCCCAACCCCGGCGGGATGCGAACCGGCAATCCCAGCAAGCTAGCGACAATAAACACGCGTCTTAGCACGGGCGGCCACTGGGATCGGCAAAGAAGAGAAATTTCTTAGTGTTAACTTAATTTGTATTTGAATTTCATGTTTAAAAAGAAACATTTGTTACACGGAAATGACAGATTGGTTACATTTCACAATAAATATTCGAAAATCCCACCGTGAACCTCAATGCACTTTGCAATTCGTGTGTGAAGATCGCGTGTTGTTATTCTGAGTTGATCTTCACAATTCTTTCATGCGGGAAGCAGCATCAAAAATGGCAGCGAGCATTTCATCTCGTGTTTTCACCTGACGTTTGTAAACTTCGCTCTTCATCCAAACCCACAAACAAGAATCTAACGGAGTTAGATCTGAAGAATCAAACAACTTTGTCTCGGTAACCAATCAGAATTCGACACTTGTGCATATGAACCTTTTTCTATTAATTACTGATCATATAACCTGCCAAATATTGACTTTTGCTCATGTATAACCCTGTATATTGGCTGGCTATAGTCTTGACCAGTTTCCTGTACAATGGGTAGCGGGTCATTCCCGGGGTAAAGAGCGACCGGGGCGTGACCCTGACCCCTCACCCCCTTCTAGCGCCGTGGTCAAGAAAGAGTAGAGCTATACCTCTACTCCCCCTATGGGCCTTATGGCCTGAACATAGCCTCAGTACCTGTACAAGGGTGCACTTTAACTTCACCTTTTATAGTCTTGACCAGGGAATCGGGTTTGAATTCCTTCCACGGACAGATGTTGCCCTTCGCCACCCAGTCCAGACCAACTTCAAGACACGCCCGGGCAATCTATTGGTATGGGGTTTCACAGGGCAAAGTAACCGAAGAATGAACCTGACAGCTGTACTCAATGTAGTGCCTGTGTTAAAAATGATTGGATCTATGTCTCACTTCTCTAATGTCTACATGTTGTGAGATGTATGAAGCAGAGGGGCGGAGTGCCTTTTTGTTGAGATATGAAAGAATTAGATAACATGTTCCTGATAAAAATAAACTTTGAGAATTTTTTTAACATTTGATACGAAACAAGTCCATAATAATTGCACAGGGATGAAACCCAGACGTCAGTGTGGATTAACTCCCGATTAGCTACCTGAAGTATGACACAATGCTCGTAAGTTATTTGCGCCGTCGTAAAACGGAGTTGGAATCACTGAGTACTTTAAACACATGATCACAGAGACAAATACATTACCCGGGACGCTGATACTTGAAATTGCTGAGATATGGACTGTGTCAAACTTGTAGCCATGTAGGATAACGCCAAACGTAGAAACAATAAAATAATTAGTCAACAAAAATTACAGCATCTTAATGTTTACAAAAGTGAAAAAATGTACTTTATTATGCTTGGTGCTGAGTAATTTATTTCTGAGATCAACAGAATATAAGTGACGTGTAAATGAGAAAAAAGACATCCCTAACAAATATAAATAAAAAAGTAAATAAGAACAGGAACATTGCTATCGAAAGTCTTGCCTAAAGCGAAGGCCAAATGAGGTAGATAAGAAAGTTATCGCTCTTGGCTTTACGCTTGAGGTAGCACTGTCAATTCTTAAATTTAGCTTTTTGCCAAAAACATTTCAATAAAGAGGAATTGATGAAAACAAAGAGGATTTCCATCAATACCCAATCATATCTGGAAAAGATACTTTCGGCAGCTCAGTAGATCATGAAAAGTCGCAAAAAAAACGTAAATTCATCAATATATATATTGATGATAAGTGTAAATGACAATAACTTTCAAAAAATAGCTGTGTCTTCCGTCCGATGTCAAGAAAAGGAGACATTACAACTTATAAGGTTATTATAATTTTGTGTGCTGTAACCTTCATTTAGGGAAGTTGTTGAAGAAAAATATGCTGAACAGAACGCTCGGAATCTAGACAGGGAAGTGACATAGGGCTGCAGAAAATTGTATCGTGAGGAGCTTCATCATTTTAACTTTTCAGAAAACGATACAAAAGTGGTTGAAATTGATGGAAACGTAGGATGCTTGGAAGAAAAATCTACTTACAAAGTTTTGGGCCGAAAGATCTAACGATATTGACGTCTTTGGAAAGACGATGTTAAAATGTGTGTTAAAGAAAGAGTATGGAAATTTGTGGACTGAATTTGACTGAGACTAGTGACCAATGAATATGGAAATTGGTGTAGAGTTCGCACAAAATGTGGGCAAAATCTTGAGAAACTGAATTACTCTTTCTGTCGAGATTATTATACCACTGAATCCAAATTTTATAATGACGAGAGTGACAGAAAGAGGAAGGTACATGTTATGCTGTCGGAAAGCTGACTTCAAACCAGAAAGACGCTGAGAACTGTTCTGTCCAACTGGAAGGCTATTGAGAAAGGAGACTTGTTTGTACCAGAGCTCCGGTCAATCAGATATTTCGAGGCAGTGCTGCCAACAAATACATGTTATAATGTGTGTTGTGTGAAGTTTCCATCGTCCTTCGCAAAACAGAAGAGCGATCCCTGGTGGAGATACTCCGAGCGAAATGTAAAAATGCGAAATGCTTTCTGTTACCTGAGAGGTTTGAAATGCTTCAGCAAATGAAACAACAAAATTAAATTGCTTTCTGTTTGTAAACAGCATGCTGACCGCTGATTGGCCTCTTTCTTTTCTTTCTTTTTATCTCCCCGTCTGCCTGCCTGTTTCTCTTGCCTGTTCTTTCTCTCTCTCTCTCTCTCTCTCTGTTGCCTTTTTTGTTGGCTTTTCCTTTCTCCTTTTAGCTCTTACCTGTTCCTCTTTTTCCTTTCTCCTACACAGTTATAATAAACTGATTGAAAAGAACTTTATTTTACAGCCCCAACGCCAACTAATTCTCGTTTCAAGAATTGTCTCAACCCATACCGCTTGGGCCGATACCGGTGATCTCGTGGGTCTGCGGCTGCTCGCTTGCTGGGATTGCGGGTTCGAATCCTGCCGGAGGCATAGACGTTTATCTCTTGTGAGTGTTGTGTGTTGTGAGGTAGAGGTATCTGCGTCAGGCTGATCACTCGTCCAGAGGAGTCCTACCCAATTTGGTGTGTTCAACTAGTGTTATCTCTAAGCCCAATCAGGGAAAGCAATGACCCAGAATCGGTCCGAAAAGCCGCAAAAGAAAATAATACTTCAAACTTTTAATTCGAAGGTACCTGCTTCGAATACCTGCTGGAAAACAGACAGTACTGACTGAAATGTTCATAATTTCCCTTATTCCTTCATAAATATAAAAGTTTAGAAACTTAAATTAGGCCAGTACCTTTTCCTTAAGCATTCATTGTTTTCTATCGTCTATTCATTTAGCAATATACAGTCTGAGTAGCTGATGTCGTCCTTAAACAAATTATGAACCAACACACACACAGTCACACAAAAGAATATTTCCAAATATGGGCCTCGGGTTACGATATCGAATCATGTTCAATCCTAAATTTGAGGTATTGTGTTCTTCTGAAATGTCGGTATTAATTTACCGCATTACACGGCGTCATAATCCAGAAGTCACAACCTCAAATGCTATATATAAGTTGTGGATAGCAACTTATCATTTCAGACATTAAATTACAGTGGCATGGTAACTTCGTAACCAAAGTTTCATGATCCGTTAGAACCCTAAACTCAGCTGACTTGCCCCGATGGACGACAGCTAGTGTTTCTCACGTTCGTTCTGCTCTTGTGACTATACAAAAGGCTGGAGTCTTTACCGGGAGCTTCCCTGTAGCAGCAGGCTTCTCTTGACTCCGACCACTGTGTGTGTGGCGGGTTAAATAATGCATTGTAAAGCTTTTAACGTCATTTTGGCATGTAGCGCTCCCAGCGGAGACTTTCAGAACGATGGAAACAAAGCACACGCGGCAGACTCTTCGATTCCGCTGGCAGTGCCTCCATCGACCGGAGGAACTGGAGTCGACACCAGATGGAACAAATGAAGAAATGCGTTCATAACGTAAAAACTACTGGTATTTCACTACTCGTTTTTGATTAATTATCGTGAACGGAATTAATATTCGATTAAATTAACGGTCGCAGTAACGTGTTTGATTATATTTTAATTAAACTTATCGATATAAATGTGTTGTCCATATTCACGGTATGAAGGTACTTTGGAAAAGCAAAATTATTGATCTACCTATGCTTAACATAGACAGTAGCAGAAGGTCAATATTCAGCATCAGGCCTCAACCATTTTATCCCTGGCAAGATAAAACCCGATGACCATTAAATAGGAGGCTGGGTGGGGTTCAGCCGATATTGACGTTTATAAAAGTAGAAAAATCTTTTGGCTGTGATGCGAATCGAATTCCACGTTTCCCAGATCGTCGCTAAGGTTTGCTATGTAACTTTTATTACCAACAGTTTTCATTACTACTAACATGCCGCAAGTTAAACTTGAAAGGCGCACATAAACCCACTTAAGTCCACATTTAAAGTGACGGTTAAACTAACTTTGGATGTGACAACAAATTTTAACCCATATGTGCCCATTGTCGAGTTGTGCACGACGGCGTTTTACGTTGTACCTGATCCAATGTCGAGCTGAACTCGACAAGTTATTTTGAAGTGCTAGTTTTCCGTACGCTCAGATTAGTTGGTGGCTGCTTTTAAAATCTGAAGATTGGGATTTTCTGGAAAATTAATTTGTGCCGGACTTCTGGTTTGAAGATGAATCATTTAAACCTTGGCATAAATGTGGAAACCTTCACGTGTGGACGGATATAAAGTAGGAAGGAAGAAAGAAAGAAAGAAAGAAAGGAAGAAAGAAAGAAAGAAAGAAAGGAAGGAAGAAGGTCCTTTGCTGTATGTTTAATTAGAACAAGACAGGAAATGTACGTATGAAGTCACATCGAGGTACCTTAGTTCAACCATTATTTTAGTGGAAAAACAATAAGTATTGCATAATATGAGTCTGTGTTTGTGGCCTCAGGTATCCAGCATGAAATGCGCGTGCTCCATATTGTTGTCTGTGGCCTGACGGCTCTACATTATTTTTCCACGTTATTTTATAAAGGTCAAGATTTTGGAAGAAAAATGTTACTGAATATAAAATGTGTGTTTTGATTTTCTCCACAAGGTTTGTCTGAAATATTTATTATTCTAAGAAGAACTGAGGGAGATATAATGAAAAATGTATGTTGTGCTTCATGTAAAGTATTCATTATTCTTTCATATTTCAATGAAACTTGAACTTTATTGACAACTTTTCGAAAAATACTCAAATATCAAATTTCACGAAAATCTGACCAGTGGGAGCCGAGTAGTTCCACGAGAACGGATGGAGAGGCATGACGAAGCTAACAGTCGCTTTTCACAACTTGGCTAAAGCGCCTAAAAATGTTCTTTATCCTGATATTATTTAGATTGAAGATCCAGCAATGGGAATTTGTCAGAAACAGCAACCTTATTATCAGTCTTAAGTGCCTGATTCTACGTACGATTATACTACAGGTTCAGTTTTTCAACCGGCCACGACAACCTGGCTTACTGGCTGGCTGCCCCCAGACACAATCTTACCCTCTGCCAATAATCCATTTCCCCAACAGCGCCACCCTCTCGTCAGACCTGGTTCCCTGCGCCAAACTTTGTTTATGTAAGTAATAACTTGATATGGTTTCAATACAGATTAGAACTTCGATTTTTGTAGCAGCGGAAACACCTGGTGTCGGTAAGGTAGATCCCTTCCGTTAACGTCACTTCACATTCCGCGCTGTTGTGATGATGGCCTGACGTCTTCATCTTGATCGTTTGTCTTCACGCAGGTTTCCACACTGTTTTCGATTAACAAGGTTCTCTCTTTCTGTCTTTTGGTGTGTGATGTCTTGGTGATTTATTGATAAGTACGAACGTTGTGAATGAATCTGTCTGCACTGAAGAAGGAGGCATCAGATTCTTCCGAACAACTAATATATATCAACCAACACGGCGTCACACACCACAATGACATATGAATATCGTCTTTTAAAAACAGAAGTCAGGGGCGGATTAATGCTCTTTGATTACACAATCAGCTACAGCAATACTTTGCCTCAAATTATGTTTCCTTTTACTCGTAGGCCTATTTCGTTACAGTTACAATATGTAAAAATGTTTATTTCAAAGAGGATTTGCAAAAGCGGTTGATTTAAATTCTGTGCAATATGGGAGATGTTTTGTAATTAATCCTCTTTAGGCGTTTTCGCAAAATTGCGAAAAGTGACTGTTAGCTTCGTCATGTCTCTATGTCCGTCATTCCTCATTAAACAAATCGCCTTCCTCTGGATGGATTTTCCTGAAATTTTATATGAGTATTTTTTCGAAAATCTGTCCAGGAAATTCAATTTTCATTAGATTCTGTCAAGAAAAACGGGTACTTTGCATTAAAATCTATGTTCATGTATAAAAATGTCTCGCTCAGTTTTTCTTAGAATGAAAACTTTTAGGCAAATTTGTAGAGAAAAATCAAAATACAAAATTAAAATCAGTAAATTTTCCTTAAAACTGTAGCATTTATAAGATAATGTGGAAAAATATTATAGTACCAGACAGGCCACAGATGATAATATGATACGGCTCATGCGCTTTGCCTACCAGACACCTAAGGCTACAAACACACTCTCAGAATATGTAATAGGTAATGCTTTTCCATGGCAACAATTGTTGCGCGAAAGCGCAACAATTGTTGTGTTATACATACATTGTCTGTCTTGCTGAGAAGGTAGTAAAGTTAAATCTGAGTGACATAAATTATAAAGTAAGCTAAAGTTGTTCCTATACTTAAGTAACTGAACCAGCTTCACTACATAACATGGTACACAGTAACGTTTTAGCTCCAGTGTTACAGACTATATAACAGGGTGAAAATATTGTTCATCTTCACACTTCGGCCAACTTACTACTGCGAAACCATCCCACTTTAAACATTACATATGGCCAAGACAGCACAGTCATAGAGACCCGCTACTGGCTGGACGGTCCAGGGTTCGAAATTCGGTGAGGGCGAGATTTTCCGTACCTGTTCATACTAGTCCCAAAGTACCTGTTCATACTAGTCCCAAAGTACCTGTTCATACTAGTCCCAAAGTTAACACAACCACCTCCGCAGTGAGCATCGGATTTTCTTCCCGGAATAAAGCGGCCGGGGCGTAGCGTTTATCACCCACCCCTTCTAGCGCCGAGGTCAAAAAAGGAGTAGAGCTATACCTCTTTATACCCTCATGATATGTTATGCTGTGAAACTAACTTTTACCTATTAAATAGGACAGAAAATTTTTTCCCTGCAGGAAATAAAATTTATTTTCCCCGGACTTCAATATCGTTGCTTGCCGTGATATCGACTGAGGCACTGAGGCTCTACGTCACTGAAAGTGGGGAACATACTCGTATGGGTTCGACATTTTTAAACTAACTTGAACAGGTAAAAGATAAAGGTAAAGGTAAAGTTCACCCTAGAAAAGGCCACGAAGGCACAGGAGTAGATGTATAACTACTCTTTCTTTAACCTCGGCGCTAGATGGGGTTGGTGCTGAACGCCACGCTTCGGTTGCTTTATCCCCGAAAAGAGACCCGGTACCCATTGTGTGAACAGACAGACTCCAATTCAGTTCACATGGCACCAAATACTATACATAGGTGCTGATAAGTCCTTAGCCCGACCAGGACGGAAACAAGCTAATGTTTCTGTCAGAATGGCGTGAATTTCCTTCGGCGCCTTGCCTTGCAAGGAAAAAAATGATGACAACTCGCGTCTCGATGTTGTTGAAATCGCGCGCGTCCCTGACATGCTTCCGAGTTTGTTTCGTTCCTGGTCAGGCTAAGGACTTATCAGCACCCTGGATATATATATATATGTTCAATTCGTTAATTCGTTGTTCCAAAAATGCAGCCTACAAACGCACAGATTGGCTGAGAAATGACGAGGTATGTGCAGTAAAAATGATAAGGGCAAGGCTCGACCCGCGGCCCCTCGTCACTGTGTTCATCTCGAGATCCTCGCCATGAATTCCCATATCAGACTCGCTTCGTACTTTTTCACCATTCATCACTTATTCATCTCCCCAGCGAGCCTATGGAACTGCTGTAGTTCGCTCAAATAAAAAGCTAATGTGTTTAATGTCTGACAATAGAGGCGGCTTGAATTAATTAAGAGCATAATATGGAAACGGGCTGGAATGGGATGGGAGTAATTTTAAGTGCTGTACACACCCCCCCACCTCCCTCTAAGTGCAGGGTAATCTGGGTATAAATACCGTGTATTTTTCATTAGGGGCTGTAGCAGCTTGTAGCAGTTACCTGCCGACTGTCCCTAGGGAAGCTCTGCCCTATACTCTCTGAAAAACAGTTCGCTCGGACATTCTCATACAGATAAAACTTGCCACATATGAGTGAAGCACGCAGAAGTTAAAACATCTTAATCCAGCGCCCTACATAATATCGTGTGCTAATCGCAGGATAACACATTTGTTGAATCAATTAGGTTTTGCAGTTTTAAGTGTATTTTTACGACGGCTGTCAATTGCTAAGCTTATTTAGCGTAGCTGATTGACGAGTGAATGTGCATAGAGTGTCGGTGACGTGGCATTGGCAAAGGAAACTGAAGTACTTGGATTAAAACCTGTTCCAGTGCAACTTTGTCCACCACAAATCCCACACGGACAGGCCTCAAAAGGTGATGCTAGCGGCCAACTGCCTAAGACGCGGAACAGCCTGTCTTCTTATTTCAAACACAGTTTGACTTCGAATTTAAGATGCAATTTTTTTTTTCCCACGTTCTTCCGAAATGAAAATTAGGATGTGTCTTAAATCCGAGGTATTATATTTCACTCTTTGAGAGTCTCGAAAACGTCATTTTTCGCGAAGAAAAATTTGGCCTCGCTAAAAGAGCAGTAAGTTTTTAAGGACAGCGAAATATATTCGCTTGAAAAAAACTTTTCGACTCGCACAAAAAAAAATTCTTGAATGTTAACAAGATTGATGCCGTGTCATACACTAAGTACAGAACGTTAAATTTGCCGATTTTCCTGGAAATCTCTTCTTCAAAGTGGGGAACATCGTAAATTTAGGGAATGTCTTAAATTCGAAATAATATGGTGCATGATAATATCGAAAGGAGTCAGGCACTGTACGTGTAACGTAACATTGAAATGTTTTAGTTCAAACATTTTTGCAGTGGAAAAGCAATTAGTATTACATATTCTGAGTGCGTGTTTGCAGCCTTTGCTATCCAGCATGCAATGTGCACGCGCCTCACTTTCTTCTGTGACATGTCCGGCTGTACAACATTTTTCCACCTTGCCTCGTACAAGACACGATTTTCGAAAAAAAAAATAAAGTATTGTGATTTTCTCTACAAACTTTGCCTGAAATGTTTCTCATTATAGGAAGAAACGAACAAGATCTGATCATAAATGTATATTGCTCTTTATGTAAAGTACCCGTTGTTCTGGTCAGGTTTTAATAAAACTTGAATGTTATCGACAGATTCTCGAAAAACACTCCAGTATCAAATTTCATGCAAATCCGTCCATTGGAAGCCGAGTTGCTCCAAGCGGACGGACAGACAAAGACAGAGGGACATGACGAAACTAATAGCCGGTTTTCGCAATTTTGCCATCGCGCCTAAAATGCCTATGAAACTAGACGCTTTGTCTTAAGCTACGTGTCATTTCGATCTCTCGAACATCGGGATCATGGGTTGAAAACCCACTCATGTTTTGCCTGTGTTTGTGATTCCCTGTGATTACTGAGACATTCAGTTTGGACACTGTCGCATGCAAGCAGTCCTACAAACCGTCTAACCGCGCCAGAAGTTGTTTTCTAACCTGGAAGATACCCTCAGTAGACATAGTAGCAACTCACTGCCTGATAACGAAGCTACTGCATGTCTTACGTATAACGTCGTTTATTCCAATCAACTACGTCAGGTGTCTACATTACCACAACGCCACTTACCTTTAATTAGACTTTCAAAAAGGATATTTTACCCAACCACTCCGAAGACCCAGGCGTAGATGGGAGAATAATATTAAGACGGATCTTGAGAAAGTGGAGGGGGGAGGGGGCATGGACTGGATTGATCTGGCTCAGGATGAGGACAGGTGGCGGGCACTTGTAAATGCAGTAATGAACCTTAGGTTTCCATACAAATGGGGTAATTTCTTGATTAACTGTGAACCGGTTAGCTTCTCAAGAAGGACTCTGCTCCATGGAGTGAGTGACTAAGTAAGTAATGTTACAATGCAATGAATTTGTAAACCGAGATCTCAGTATTCATAGAACGCAATTTTTAAGTGTTTTACATGTAATTGGCCTGGGGAGTATCCAAGTAGGTCGAAACACGTTGCATTATTAAACACCAAAACTTAGTTTTGTTGATGACTATACTTTATTTGCTTATGGTTCGATCACACAATAAGATGTCTGCCTTTAAAGGGAGGCAAGAGGATTTAATTAGTAGTGGATTAAATGTAGAAGGACATAAATTATTAAAAATAAGAAAACCTATTTTAAGTCTTACTAATTAATTAACTGACTAACTAGTTAACTGTGTGGACAGAGTCTTACTTTCGAAGATATGGAGTTTCAGCTAGGCAAGTAATTATACGTTTTTGATGTAACCACATTTTTTAAGACCGTCTTCACAGTAAGAAGCTCCTTGACCCTATCATGAACCCAGTACAATCACTTCACTTTCTGCTATCCTACAGGTACTGACTGTCGAGTTTTTAGTTGACCTTGACAGTGGCTTGCGCTGGGGAAAACCAACTGTCCTTGGCTTGTGACAAGTAACTGATATAGTCCATTAAAGAGCAGATTGAGCTGAAGTGCAGTTGTGTTTCGTGCGTGTGAGATAATACTGCTATTCTCAGCAGGGTTCTGTGTGGTTACAGCTGTGCATGAATTTGAATTCTAGCTTGTTATAAACGAAAATAAACTATATCACACAGTGATGGATATTCGTGTTGTTGCAAGGAAAATACATTTACCCCCAGACCGTCATGGCGAGTGTTACGATGTGCAGGTCAACTGCATTCTTTTGAGTAAGTGACAGTACTTGTTTAACATCCATTTTCATATTGCTGTCCTATTTACGTACTCTTCTTCCAAACAGTCCCTTCCCTTCAAGTTTTAAAATAAAAAATTTTATAAATTTATCTTCTCGCCCATGTGTGCTATATGTGTGCTATATGTGTGCTATATGTGTGCTATATGTGTGCTATATGTGTGCTATATGTGTGCTATATGTGTGCTATATGTGTGCTATATGTGTGCTATATGTGTGCTATAT
>Ga0123353_10011186_pt1 | contig 12621 bp, 11 predicted proteins | sample TergutLab28metaG_3_FD_92763 | JGI IMG/M metagenome (GOLD analysis project Ga0123353, IMG submission 92763) | Labiotermes labralis P3 segment gut microbial communities from Petit-Saut dam, French Guiana - Lab288 P3 | ecosystem: Host-associated > Arthropoda: Insects > Digestive system > Gut ... | reverse complement strand
CCGGTCCACGGATTTGAAGACGGAATGGTTTTCGAAGCCTGGCTGCCCATTGAGGTTTTGGCGCGAAGGGGAGAAGACGCGATACGGTACGGCCCGCTGAAACCTGTTAGGCTGACCGACCCGTCCGCCGGGAAACCACATTACGCGGTAGTGCAACTGCGCAAAGATAACGCCGAAGGCACGCTGTATAACCTGGTCGGCTTCCAGACACACTTAAAATTTTCTGAACAAAAGCGAGTATTTTCCATGATACCGGCTCTGCGCGATGCGTCATTTGTCCGTTATGGTGTGATGCACCGCAATACTTATATTAACTCGCCGAAACTTCTGGACAGGTATTACCGGCTCAGATCCAGCCCCCGTATTTCGTTCGCCGGTCAGATCACCGGCGTCGAGGGATATGTGGAATCCGCCGCATCCGGTTTGCTTACCGGCCTCGAGCTCGCGCGTGAGCTAAAAGAAGAACCTGCTCTGGACTTTCCAAAAGAGACCGCGATCGGCGCGCTTGCTCTGTATGTTTCCGGCGGGGCCGTATCTGAGTTTCAGCCTATGAATATCAACTTCGGGATCATTACGCCTCTCGGTGAAAAAGTAAAAGGTAAAAGAAACAAAAATCTGGCGATCTCACAAAGGTCGCTCAAGCTGATCGATGAGATCATAAAAAATGATGTTGATTAATAAGATTGTTTAACTTTTTCATATTCCATTTTCCATGATCTGAAAGGGAACATCAAATGAAAATAATCGTTGACGCAATGGGCGGAGACAACGCTCCCGACGAGATCGTCAAAGGAGCGCTAGATGCTGCGCGGGACCATAATGTCGACGTCACGCTAGTCGGCAGAGGCGAAGATATATTACGCGTAATAGAGCGGATGGGTTTGGCGGAATTGCCGCGCGGAATAGAGATAGTGAACGCATCCGAGGTCATAGAGATAGAAGACGATCCGGCCACCGCAGTGCGTATCAAGAGAAACTCATCTTTAGCGGTAGCTTTTGATCTGCTCAGGGACGGGCACGGCGACGCTTGTGTCTCGGCAGGAAGCACGGGCGCCATTCTTTCCGGCGCGACATTGATAGTAAAACGGGTGCGCGGCATAAGGCGCGCCGCGCTGGCGCCGGTGATACCAAACTCTCACGGAGGTTTCATACTCATAGACTGCGGCGCAAACGCCGAATGTACCCCGGAATACCTGTTGCAGTTCGCCTATATGGGATCGTTTTACGCTGAAGGCGCGCTTAAGACAAGCAAACCGCGTGTCGGACTGCTGAATAACGGTACGGAGAAGACAAAAGGCACGCCTCTGCAGCTGGAAACCTATGATCTCCTCGAAAAAGCAAACAAAGAAGGCCGCCTGAACTTCATCGGGAACATCGAAGCAAAAGACGCTATGAAAGGCGCATGCGACGTCGTCGTTTGCGACGGCTTCACGGGAAATGTCCTGCTAAAGGCTCTCGAAGGCATGGCGTGGCTTATTATGTCGGAACTTAAAATATTATATACCAAAAATATTTTCACTAAACTATCCGCGCTGATGATGAAAAAGCACATCGGCGGCTTGAAAGCAAAAATGAATCCCGATACCATCGGCGGTACTGTAATGCTCGGCATATCCAAACCGGTAATAAAAGCGCACGGATCATCAACCGCGGCGGCGATATGCAGCGCTGTTTACCAGGCGTCAAGCGCCGCAAAAGCGGACGTCGCGTCGCGGCTGCTGGAGAATATGAGTCTTATGAAGATCGACGGGCAAACATAATAATAAAAACTTTACTGAAAAGTGTTGACAAATCTCCGGAGTGGTTTTAATATTTCCTTAATTGAGGTGATAGTTGTGATCTACGAGAAGCTGTGCGCTATAATAGCCGAACAATTCTCGCTTAGCGAGGACTCGATCACTATGGAGACGTCCTTTGTCGACGACCTTGGCGCCGATTCGCTGGACGCCGTTGAGCTTATCATGGCGCTTGAAGAGGAGTTCGACATACCAGAAGTCGATGAAGAAATGGTCATGCAATTTCATACTGTAAGCGACGTTTTCCGCTTTATATCGATTAATTGTGACTGATGCCTTACTTGCATCAATCTGTTTGATATTAACTGTAAACTCCGGCGGGTCTAACCCGCCTTGTTTTTTGAAAGTGTTGTTATGAACGAGACAGAGATAAACAAACTGCAGGAAAAGCTGAACTACAGCTTTGCCAACCAAGCGTTGCTTATGGAAGCGCTGAGGCACAGTTCTTACGCCAACGAGAATAAAATAAACGGGGCAATCAGCAACGAAAGGCTGGAGTTTCTCGGTGACTCGGTGCTCGGGATGACCGTGGCTAATCTTATATATAATTGCTATCCGGATATGCCGGAGGGCCGTATGACAAGACTAAGGGCTGAGCTGGTCTGTGAAAAAAGCCTTGCTTCGCTGGCTGATAAACTTGGCCTCGGCACATATCTGCAGCTTGGGCGCGGTGAGGAGAAAAGCGGCGGGCGCGTCCGTCCGTCCATATTGGCTGACGCCCTCGAAGCCGTGCTGGCGGCGATGTATCTTGACGGAGGTTTCGAACCTGTCGCATGGCTTGTATCGCAATACCTGGAGCCTAAAGAGACTCTCAGAGATATTCAAAACACAGATTTTAAAACAGCGCTTCAGGAGATAGTACAGGAAAAAGCCGGGCAGACACTCAGTTACCATATCACAGACGAGTGCGGTCCGGACCACATGAAGTTGTTTACCGTGGAAGTCAGGCTCAACGGCCGTTATCTGGGTTCCGGTATAGGTAAAAGCAAGAAGGAAGCCGAACAAATCGCCGCGAAAGAAGCGTTGGAGGAGCTGTCAAAATGAACCCCAAGCGCCGTATAATCCCGATATTTGTGCCACATGAAGGCTGCAGGTATTCTTGCGTGTATTGCGATCAGCACACGGTTTCAGGTTTTACGGGACTGACAGAAACAGAAAATGTAAAAAGCCTTATACAAACAGTTATAAGCGAGTCTGTGCGGTTAAAAGATAATAAACTAAAAAATGACAATATAAACGATGTATATCAACCGCTCGAGATAGCATTTTACGGAGGCAGCTTTACAGCTATCTCCGTAACGAGACAAAATGAGTTACTGGAAGCGGTTTCGCCGCTTCTTTCCTTAAACCCCCTTTGTTCGATAAGGGTTTCGACAAGACCCGACTGTATAGACGACCAGATAATCGAAAGGCTCAGGAACCAAGGCGTCAAGACTATCGAAATCGGCGCCCAGTCGATGTGCCACGATGTTTTATCTGCGTCCCGTCGCGGGCACACAGCGCTCGATGTGGAAACTGCGGCTGCCAGAATCAAAGAAGCCGGGCTTGAACTGATTTTGCAGATGATGACCGGTCTGCCGTGTGATACCGCAGAGAAATCGATATACACTGCAAAGCGGCTGATCGGGTTAAAACCGGACGGCGTCAGGATATATCCGACTGTCATTTTAAAGGATACAAAGCTGCATGAGATGTGGAAGCTCGGGCAGTATAAAGAGCATACTACAGATGAAGCGGTTGCGCTTTGTGCGGTAATCGTTCCGTTATTTGAAGCCGCCGGTATACCGGTTATCAGGCTCGGCCTGAACCCGTCGGAAGTCCTGACGTCCGGTCAGGCAGCGGCCGGGGCATATCACCCCGCGTTCGGCGAGCTTGTATACTCGAGGATCTATTATGAACTTGCAGCCGGACTCCTGAAAGACGTCCCTCCGGGTTGCGATATAGAGTTGGTCGTCGCGAAAGGTAATATCTCGAAAATGACAGGTAATCGCAGGCATAACATAAAAAAACTAATGAAAACTTTCTCACTTCGGTCGCTTAAGGTAACTGAAGCGGAACTTACCCCAGGTGAGAAAATAATATTGAAATAACAGCCCGTTACGTATATAATACTAGTAATGCATTTGTCAGTTTAGCTGCCGAATCGCTGACATTTAAGCAGCGTAAGAATCAAGCGGAAAGTCGGTGTTCATCCTGTATTTAAAGTCCCTGGAGATCCAAGGTTTCAAGTCGTTTCCGGAAAAAACACGGCTTACATTTGAAAAACCGATAACCGGCATCGTCGGGCCTAACGGAAGCGGGAAATCAAATATAGCCGACGCAGTATTGTGGGTCATGGGCGAGCAATCGACCAGGACTCTGCGCGGCGGAAAAATGGAAGACGTCATATTCGGAGGAACCCAGAGGCGTTCACAACTGGGCTTCTCTGAGGTCTCTCTTATTCTCGATAACACCGACAGCCGCCTCGGTACAGACGACTCTGAAATCATGCTGACCAGGAGATATTATCGCTCAGGAGAGAGCGAATATTATATAAACCGCGGGCTTGTGCGTCTCAAGGATCTCAGTGAAATGCTCATGGACACCGGTCTCGGGCGCGAAGGTTACAGTATAATAGGCCAGGGAAAGATAGCTGAGATACTGTCGACAAAAAGCAAGGACAGACGCACTATCTTTGAGGAAGCGGCGGGCATATCGCGCTACAGGCACAGAAAAGAGGAGTCTGAGCGCAAACTTCACCAGACCGAGGAAAACCTTGTCAGGATCGGCGACAGGATATCTGAGCTGGAGATGCAAATTGAGCCGCTCCAGGAACAAGCGGAGATCGCTAAGAGATACCTTCTGCTCAGGGATGAGCTGAGGGGTTTTGAGATAGCTGTATGGCTTCGGGAGCTCGATTCAGTCAGGACAAGAGCGGACAAAGCGAGTACAGACCATATAAACGCAAAAAAATCGCTCGACGATGCAAATATCGAACTCGAAGCCATCTATGAGAGGTCTGAGTCGCTATCAGAAAAGGTGCGGCAATGCGACGTCGATACAGAAGCAATGCATATGCTGATATCCTCGGCGGACCAGCGCCTTAATGACGCCGAGAGCGCGGTTGCGGTCCTTAAGTCCCAGCTTGAGGGGAACGCAGGGCAAATCGAGAGGCTTGACCTTGAGATGCAAAACCAGGACGTCCGCCACGACGGAGTAGGCTCGCAAATCAGCCAACGGGAGACAAGGCTAGGGGAAATCTCGGTTGAAAAAGACTCGCTTGACCAGCGGATGTCTTCGCTCGTATCAGAGTTACAGGGTATATCCAGTCAAGCCAGCGGTTATTCTGATGAGATCAGCTCGCTGCTCAAGAGTGAAAATGATAATCAAACTGAGCTCAGCGAGACCAAGGCTGAACTCTCCGCTCTTGCCTCGCAGGCACAAGAGCTCTACGACACGGAAAACTCAGTAAAACAGGAGCTTTCCCAGGCGGCGTCAAGCCGCGAGCAGCAGACGGCCGAGTATAAGCTTTGTCTCGAAACGCTTGAAAAAGCCCGCGAGACAGTCGTCTCGCTTGGTAATGTAGTCAGCGGACTTACCCTTAAAGCGCAAAACCGTCTCAATAAATCGGAATCGGCGTCTGAGACTGTCGACCGTCTGAAATTTGAACAAAAAACCCTGGAATCAAGACGCAGCTTGCTGGCGGAGATGGAAAAAGATTACGAAGGATATTCCAAAGCCGTTAAGATCGTTATGCAGGAATGGAAACGCGGCGCGCTGAAGAACATACATGGTACGGTGGCGGAGCTGATAAAAACCGGCGATAACTATACTGCGGCGATAGAGACTGCTCTCGGCGGGGCATTGCAAAATGTCATAGTAGATACCGAAGAAGACGGTAAAGTCGCGATCAACCTTCTTAAGCGGCGCGAAGGAGGCAGGGCTACATTTCTTCCTCTTTCAACAATAAAAGGCACTATATTAAACGAGAAGGACGTCGGTGGGGATCCGGGTTTTGAGGGCGTAGCACTGGATCTTGTCGGGTATGATCCGAAATATTACGGGATATACTCCAGTTTACTGGGAAAGGTTGTCGTCGCCGACAACCTGAACAACGCAATTAAAATCGCCAATAAACACGGCCACAAGTTCAAGATCGTAACTCTTGACGGGCAGGTCCTAAACGCAGGCGGCTCTATGACAGGCGGCTCGGCTGTCAGCAGCGCCGGCGTATTGTCACGCGCTAACGAACTCGAGCAGCTATCGGGGCAAATACGCTCTGTTTCAGAGTCTCTGATAAAAGCTGAACGCGAACTGGCGGAGTGTCTACGCGAGAAGAACGCGGCTGATTATGAGCTGGAAACGGCATATGCGGAACTTCGGACCGCTGAGGATAGCTTGATACGTCATGAAAGCGACGAAGCTCATCGCTCGCAGCTCCTGATAAGCGCAAAAGAAATGATCGGCACTCTGGAAGATGAGCTGGGTTCGCTGAACAACAGGATAAAGACCAATACAAATGAGACAAAAGAGACAAAATCCCGGATAACTCAAGTTGAATCGGAAGCTGAAAGACTAAGGGGTCTTATCGAACAAGCTATACGCGGGCAGGATGGTTTGACGAATGCTCGCGACAGTATCAACTCTGCGTTATCGGAACTCCGGGCGACGGGCGCGTCTCTCGATGCTGAAAGCGATGCGCTCTCAAAAGCTGTCCTGGAGTTATCCGCGCTGCGCGATGAGATGCTCGGAAGCCGCGAGAGACAGCTGGAAGCGATCGGAAGCCTAAAAAGCCGTAATAACGAGATTCTCGATGAGATAAGAGAAAAGGAACACCTGTCGGTCATGATCCGGGATGAGATAGAAAAGTACAACCGCAGTTTGTCGGACTTAAGCGCCGGTAAACTCGACCTTGAAGCCGGCAGGAGCAGCCTGAATAAAGAGATTCAAGAAAAGAACAACACTGTACTCGAGCTTGTACGCGAGTGTTCGCGCCTCGAACAAAGGAAAGATACCGCACAAGTCGAGGAAAAGCAGCTCATTAATAAGCTGTGGGATACCTATGGGCTTAGCAGGAGCGCGGCGGCGGACTCAGCGGCCGGGATCGACTCGCTTGCGGAAGCGCAGCGGCGGATATCGGCGCTTAAGTCACAGATATCGGAACTTGGTAATCCGAATATCGGCGCGATAGAAGAGTTCGAACGCGTCAGCACGCGTTACTCGTTCCTGACTGCTCAACGCGACGACGTCGAAAAAGCGAAAAGTGAACTCACAGGTATCATAAGTGAGATAACTACGCAAATGAGCGGGATATTCACAAGGGAGTTCGCGGTGATAAACGCCAGCTTCGAAAATACTTTTAAAGAGCTTTTCGGAGGGGGACACGCTACGCTAGTTCTCGAAGATCCGAGCAATGTACTGGAATGCGGAGTTGAAATACATGTGCAGCCGCCGGGCAAATCATTAAAGACCCTGACTTTGCTTTCGGGTGGCGAGAAGGCATTTGTTGCAATTGCTATATATTTTGCTATACTGACGGTAAGGCCTCCGCCATTTGTGGTTATAGATGAGATAGAAGCTGCTCTCGACGACGCGAACGTACTCAGGTTTGCTACTCATTTACGCCGGATGTCAAATAGTACGCAAATGATCGTAATCACGCATAAGCGGGCAACAATGGAAGAAGCTGACGTCCTGTACGGCGTTACGATGCAAGAGCTCGGCGTTTCAAGCATACTAAGGATCGACCTTGAGGAAGCCGAAAAGCATATGAAAAGAAAACCGGCAGGCTCCTAGGAAAGAATCGGTGAAGGGGAATATAAATTGGGATTTGTCAACAAACTCAGGGAAAGCCTCACAAAAACTACAAAAAGCGTAGCTGCGCAACTCAGCGGCATGCTGGCCGCGTTTACAGGCGCCAACGAAGCTTTTTTTGAGGAGCTGGAGGAAGCGCTCATATTGGCCGATCTCGGGGCGGCAACCGCTGCGTCGGCGGTCGAAACACTGCGTATCAGGGCTCAGAAAGAGGGTTACCGGAACGGCCAGGAAATTAAGGAAGCGCTGATAGATATACTGACAGGACTTCTTGATGCGGGCGATATCAGTTTGAAACTCACAACAAAACCGTCGGTGATCCTGATTATCGGAGTCAACGGGGTAGGGAAGACCACCACTATCGGAAAACTGGCCCGGAGATACATAGACGAAGGAAAAAAAGTCCTGGTATGCGCAGGAGACACGTTTCGCGCAGCGGCAGGAGAGCAATTGTCATTGTGGGCAAAACGGGCCGGGGCCGATATAGTTAAACGCGACGATGGAGCCGACCCTGCGTCAGTTATATTTGACGGAATCAGCGCCGCAAAAGCGCGCGGCACAGATATAATAATCTGCGACACTGCGGGCAGGCTCCATAACAAATCGAATCTCATGAACGAGCTTAGTAAAATCAGCAGGATCATCGACCGCGAACTGCCGGGCGCCGACAGGGAAACCCTGTTAGTCCTGGACGCCACTACAGGCCAGAACGGACTGACGCAGGCGCAGCAGTTCAAGGATACAGCCGACATAACGGGTATAGTTCTGACAAAACTCGACGGTACGGCAAAAGGCGGTATAGTGTTCTCGATCGCAAGCCAGTTGAACGTACCTGTCAAGCTCATCGGCGTCGGGGAGAAACCGGAAGATCTGATAGACTTTAACGCGCGCGAGTTTACTGAAGCGATTCTGGTGCTCTGAAAAGCTTAAAACCTCTGTTTATACTATTTGACAATTGCCATGCGAAAGGAAAAATATTTTCTATGAAGTTTGTACTGGCGAGCGCAAACCCCGGTAAGATCAAGGAAATGCGCGAGATATTGCAAGATTTTAGTATTGATATTATCACGCGTGATGAGCTCGGTCTCGACATAGACGTCGCCGAAACAGGTACGACCTTCACGGAAAACGCTATGATAAAGGCAAATGCTATATGCAAAGCGACCAGCCTGCCCGCAGTTGCCGATGACTCGGGTTTGTGTATCGACGCACTGGACGGGGCGCCGGGGCTGTATACCAGTTCATTTGGCGGTGAAAACCTGGATTCCGAAGGCCGCTGTAACTATTTACTGGAAAAACTTCAAAAAGTGGAACATCGGAGCGCAAAATTCGTCTGTACTATTGTGTGCGCTTTTCCGGACGGAAGCCTTATTTCCGCGCAAGGCGAGTGCCTGGGTAAAATCGCTATGGCTCCGAGGGGAACAAGCGGGTTTGGTTATGACCCGGTGTTTATACCTGAAGGCTCAGATTTGACAATGGCCGAACTTCCGCCGGAGAAGAAAAACATGATATCTCACAGAGGTAAAGCGCTCAGGGAGTTCTCTTCGCTACTTAAAACCAGTAATCTCTTAGGTGAGTGATATTATTGAGAATCGGCGTTTTTGGCGGCACATTCAATCCGCCCCATATCGGACATGAAGGCTCCGCGAAAGCTGCGGTACGGCAGCTTGGGCTTGACAGGCTATATGTGATACCGGCAGGCATACCGCCGCATAAAGCCATCCCTTCGGGCACGCCTCCGGCCGAAATGCGGCTCGATATGACAATAGCGGCATTTTCCGGCGTCCCAAATGCCATTGTTTCAGATATAGAGATAAAAAAAATTGAACCGAGCTATACGGTCGATACTATCCAGACCATAAAAAAAGAGTTTCCCGCAGCCGGGTTGTATCTGCTCATGGGAACAGATATGTTTTTGAGCCTTGAGACATGGCGCGAAAGCGAAACCCTGCTGAGGGCTGTTACGCCGGTCGTGTTCCCGCGTTGCAATAACGATTTCAGCGAAATAGAAGATTACTCTAACGTCCTGATGTCGCGTTACGGCGTCAAATCCATAATGATAGAAAACGAAATTACAGACATATCTTCATCAGCGCTGCGTGATATGTTGCCTATGCGCGAAGGTTCAAGATACATTACTGATACAACTTACTCTTATATTATCAGAAACAGGCTCTACGGAGCTAAGCCAGACTGGGATTGGCTGCGTGAAAAAGCGCACTCGATGCTGAACCCGGCGCGAATACCCCATGTTGACGGATGCGAGCAGGAAGCGCTGTCTCTTGCGGAGCGGTGGGGCGTTGATATAAACGATGCCCGTGAAGCCGCGATACTCCACGATATTACAAAAAAATTGACCCTCGATGAGAATATCGAGATCCTCGGCGAGCCTGGTATCAAAGCGAGAATGTTGGAAAACAATGAGGAGAAGCTGCTACATTCGCATACAGGAGCTATCCTCGCCAAAACCGAGTTCGGGGTCAGCGAGCCAGTCGCAGGCGCAATTATGTGGCACACGACCGGCAGGGCAGGTATGACGGCACTTGAGAAAATCATATATCTTGCCGATTATATCGAACCAAAAAGAGAGTTTGAGGGTGTTGAGGAATTACGCGCCCTGGCATATGAAAACCTTGATGCAGCCATGAAAAAGGGTCTTGAAATGAGCGTTGCTGATATGAAGGCCCGCGGTATAATACCTAACCGTACAACTTTCGACGCGCTTGACGATTTACAGGCCTGATAATCTTCTGCCTGCTTTACTGATCTGGAAGGGACATCAATATGAAACTGACGGGAACAAAGAGAAAAGGGCGACACCTGCCGGAAAATGTTATAAAAAGCGACGATACCGTTCCGGAAACTGTGAATGGGAACGGCGCTATGGCGCTCGTCGTCCAAAAATCAAAAGGACAGCATCTGCAAAAGAATGTCAAAAGAGTCAGAGCCGATGAGACCGGCGGGAACGCTGATGATACAAACCAAAAAAAGCCGTGGATCTTCAGCAGGGTGTGGAAAAAAGCCCTTATAGGTGTCGGAATACTCGCAGCGGTAGCTATCGCTGTCCTGGCACTGGACGTTTTTGCTAAAACCGAAGTATTGATAAAACCGCCTGCGGTCAAGCAGGAGCCCAGACCCGGCAGTCAGCTGCCGGCGCCGAACAATCCCGCAAATCCGGGCGATCCGGGCCAGCCATACGGACCGCCTCCCGGTGATTCAGCTGACCTGGGGCCCGCAACTGAAAGGATTCCTGGAGTTTATACTTTCCTTGTACTGGGCATCGACGGACTGGCCAATACCGACGCCGTCATGGTGGTCCAGTTTGACACGTCAGATCCTGACAACTATAAGTTTAATGTCGTCGCAATTCCCCGCGATACTATGGTTAACGCCGACTGGGCTTCGAGAAAAGTCAATCAAGTGATGTATCAAATGCGCGTAAGACACAGGGGTGAAGATAATTTTGACAGTAAAGTCATGCAATCAACTGTCGAAACTTATGCCGACATACTCGGTTTTGAAGTCGATTACTGGTTCACGGTCAACATGAGAGGGTTCGCCGCTCTCGTGGACGCGATAGGCGGCGTGGATTTCTATATACCTACGAATATGTATTACCATGACCCGGCGCAAAACCTTCTTATTAACTACAGAGCAGGGATGCACCGCAAGCTGACAGGCGCGCAGGCTCTGGAGATATTGAGATTTCGGAGATACTCAAACGCCGATATCGGCAGGATAGATACGCAGCAAAACTTTTTAAAAGCCGCGGCGGAGCAGATACTGGCAAAAAGAAACTCAATTAACGTTTTGTCTCTTGCAGAGATTTTCTTCAGGCATGTGAATACCGACCTGACCGTTTTCGACCTCGCATGGCTCGGAATGGAGTTTCTGAAACTCAATCCCGAAGACATTACGTTTATGACATTGCCGGGGATTTATAACGACTATGTCAACTCGGCTTCATATGTGACTATTTTGGTCGATGATTGGCTGGAGATGGTCAACACATATCTCAACCCGTTTTCACTGGAGGTTACATCCGACGATGTGAGCATTCTCGCGCGGGGCGCCGACAGGCGGCTGTATGTAACCGACGGCAACCGTCAGGGCGATCCGACATGGGGGGCGTCCAGCAGGGGTCCGGACACTCCGAGCACGACCGCCGGCAGAGGCACAACAACGAGCCAAAATCCTCCGCGTCCGGCGACAGACACTACGCCGCCGAGCAGCTCTACCACCAACCCGGCCACAAACCCGGCAACCGATCCCCCTGATATCGGCGATGACCCCGACGAAACGGCGCCGCCTGATGAAGGCGATCTGCCTGCGGAAGATGATACGCCGGAACCTCAGCCACAGTCCGATTCTCCGCCTGAAGACAATCAACCGCCGGACGATAACCCGGGCGATTCATCCGACGACAGACAAGCACCATAAGCAGAAAGGAAATCTAAATTTGATGCTCACGCCATTTGAAATCGCAAAAGATATTATTACCGCGCTTGACAATAAGAAGGCCCAGGATATAAAATTGCTCAGGACGACCGACGTAACGATACTCGCGGATTACTTTGTGATCTGCACTGCAACCTCAACAACGCAACTCAAAACGCTGTCCGATGAAGTTGAGAAACAACTGAAGGACAAAGGCGAGACTCCGCGACGTCGCGAAGGCCACAGGTCAGGCGGCTGGATATTAGTCGATTTTGCGTGCGTCGTTGTACATCTGTTTTTGCGTGAAACACGCGATTTCTATATGCTGGAACATTTGTGGGGCGACGCCGAAGAAGTAAATTTAAGTGAGTTCAACCTGGGATAGAAAAATGAAGTATGATTTTCAATCAATAGAAAAAAAATGGCAGGATAGGTGGGAGGCTGCAAAGCCTTTCGCTGCTGTTAACGGTGGACACAAACCTAAAAGTTATGTCCTGATAGAGTTTCCGTACCCGTCGTGCGACTGACTCCATGTCGGACACCCGCGTCCTTTCACGGCGATGGATATAGTCGCCAGAAAACGGCGTATGATGGG
>Ga0123353_10011185_pt1 | contig 12623 bp, 8 predicted proteins | sample TergutLab28metaG_3_FD_92763 | JGI IMG/M metagenome (GOLD analysis project Ga0123353, IMG submission 92763) | Labiotermes labralis P3 segment gut microbial communities from Petit-Saut dam, French Guiana - Lab288 P3 | ecosystem: Host-associated > Arthropoda: Insects > Digestive system > Gut ... | reverse complement strand
CTGATCGAATACCGCCGCAACCAGGTGGGGTTCGTGTTCCAATTTTATAATCTCATCCCGAACCTGACGGCCCTGGAAAACGTGGAGATCGCCACGCAGCTCAGCGCCAACCCGCTGATGCCCGACCAGGTGCTGGAGCAAGTCGGGCTGGCGGAGCGCACGCAGAACTTCCCGGCGCAGTTGAGCGGCGGGGAGCAGCAACGGGTGTCCATCGCCCGGGCGCTTGCGAAAAACCCGCGCCTGCTGCTGTGCGACGAACCCACCGGCGCGCTTGATTACACCACGGGCAAGCAGATACTCTCGCTGTTGCAGAAGACCTGCCGCGAAACGGGCACGACGGTGATTATTATCACCCACAACGCGGCGATTGAGCCCATTGCCGACCGCGTGATCAGGATGCGTTCGGGCAAGGTATATGAGACGACGATCAATGAAGAGCCGGTGGATGTGAGCGAGCTGGATTGGTAGGGGGTTGCTTAACGGCGGGCCAATGGCGCTCCTTCGAATGTCTGCAAGCTATAGGAACTCGCCATTGACGAAACGTGGGTAGAGCGAGGCATTGCCCCACTATTGCTTAAAAAGTATTTTCGATGCCGAACGGAGGCGTAAAATTTTATGACCAAAGCACTATTTCGGGATACCCTGCGCGCGATCAGCAGGACGCTGTCGCGCTTTGTTTCCATTGTGATTATTGTGGCGCTGGGCGTGGGCTTCTTCGCGGGGCTGCGGGCGGTTTCGCCCAACATGAAGGCCGCCGCCGCGGATTTCTTCGATGAGCTCAATCTGGCGGATATCGTGGTGCAATCCACGGTGGGCTTCGACGACGAAGACCTGCAGGCGGTGCTCGCATTGCCGGGGGTGGGCAGCGCCACGCTTTCGCGCTCCATCGATGGTATACTCCATGTGCCGCCGCCGGAGGGCAGCGAGCTGCCCGTGCCGGAGCAGGGCATGGCAGGCACTGCATATGTCGTGCGTATCATTGGTTTTGATTTTGCGCAAAACGACCAGCGCCTGAACAGCCTGCGGCTGGTGGAGGGCAGGTTCCCCCAGGCGGCCAACGAGGCGCTGGTGAGCGCTTTCCATGTGAGCGACCAGCCGCATCGCTATTTCATCGGGCAGAATATCATGATCAAGGGCGACCATGAGGACCTGCTTGACACGGTAGAGCACGAAGTTTATGAAATTGTTGGGATTATCAACACGCCGGAATTTGTTTCGATGGAGTTTGGGGCTTCCCAGGCGGGAGGCGGCGAGCTTTCCGGTTTTATTTATGTGCCCGACAGCGCGTTCAAGACCGACTATTACACCACGCTTTTTGTGGGGGTGGAGGGCGCGCGCCGGTTTGCGCCGTATACGGATGCGTATAACAACCTGGTGCGCAGCGTGCGGGAGCAGCTGGAATATGTTGGGGCAGGGATTGTCCGCCAGAGGGTGGACCGCCTGAGCGACACCTTCGGGCCAATGATCGAAGAGGCGAAGCAGGAGCTGGAGCAGGCAAAGATCGATGCGCCGCTGCAAATTGAGCAGGCGCGCGCGCGGCTGGAGGAGCTGGACCGGTTTGTGGAGGAAGGCCCGGCGCTGTTTGAGGCGGCGGAGCGGGAGTTGGAAGACGCGGAGCGGCAGCTGGAGCAGGGCAGGATAGATTACCTGGCAGGCTTGGCCGAGTTCGAGGCGGCCAATGCGGAATATGAAGTGGCGCGCCTTGAAATCGAGGCCTACCCCGGCAGCCCCCGCGACGACTTTATACATTACAGCAACCTGCTCATCATGCGCACGGACAGCCTTGAAATGGCCCGCATGGCGCACCGCGCCGGGCAGAGCGCCCTGCGCGTGGCCAGGCAGGCGCTCAACAGCGGCGACCCTGTGCGCATGCAGAACGCCATCAATATTTTGGGGCAGTATGTCCCTTTTCCGCCGGGGTCGGACACAATAGAGGGCCTGATGCAAATGGTGGAAGAGGCTGAGGCCGAGCTGGAGGAGCAGGAAGCGGAGCTGGAATATTGGGAAAAAGAGCTGGAAGAGGGCAGGCGGCAATTGCGCGAAGCCGAGGCGCTCATTGCAAGGCTGGATGAATTTGACCAGGCCACAAGGGACCTTCAGGCGGCAAACCGGCGGTTGAACACGGAAAAAGCGAGGCTGGACGCCGCGCCTGGACAGATTGAAGCCGGCAGGGACCAGCTGGAGCGTGAGCGGCAGCGCTGGCACACGGCGTTGGCCAGGCAGGAATGGGCGCACAGCGACTTTGCCAGGGGGGTTGAGGATGCCCAGCGGCAAATCGCGGACGCTGAGCGGAAGATCCGCCGGGCGGAAAATCAGTTGGCCGCGCTCCCGCACGCGCAGTGGATCGTGGACAACCGGGATACCTTCCCGGGCTATACAAATTATGGCGACACGGCGGACAACATGGAGCAGTTCGCGCTGATATTCCCGGTGCTGTTCTTCTTGATTGCGGCGCTGGTGAGCCTGACCACCATGACCCGCATGGTGGAGGACGAGCGCATGCAGCTGGGCGTGCTGAAAGCCACAGGCTACTCCGCCGCTTCGATTTCGTTCAAGTATTTATTCTATGCTTCCACCGCGGGGCTGCTGGGCACGGTGATAGGGACGGCGATGGGCTTTTTGCTCATTCCGCAGGCGATATTCCAGGCCTACAGGATACTGTACTTGATTCCTTCCATGCGGCCGATGTTCTTCGGGCCGACGGCGCTGATCGGCCTTGTTGCCGCATTGATATCTACCGTGGGTGCGGTGAGTTTTTCGGTGATGCGCGCCATGCGCTACAGGCCTGCGGAACTGATGCGGCCCCGCGCGCCCAAGGCAGGCAAGCGGGTATTCCTGGAATGGTTCCCATTTATATGGAAGCGGCTGGGCTTTAACGGCAAAGTGACGGTGCGCAACCTGATGCGCAACAAAAAACGCTTTGCGATGACCTTCGCGGGGATCATGGGCTGCACGGCGCTGCTGCTGACGGGCTTCGGCATTGGCAACTCCATCGGCACGATGCTCGACCGGCAGTTTGGGCCGGACAGCATTATGATGTTCGACGGCCAGGCCCTGCTGCAGCAGGACATGCGGGCCGGGGACCAGGAAGTGCTTGACGTATTCCGCCGCCACCAGCCCAGGGAAATTGAGAACATGCTGCCGGCTTACCTGAAGAAGATGTACGCGGGCACGGAGGCTTTCGGGCGGCAGATCGACGTGACGATCGCGGTGCCGGAAAATGTGGATATCATCGGCGAGTTTATCAATTTGACGGACGCCGCCAGCGGCAGGCCCATCGTCGTGAGCAACCAGGGCGTGTTCATCAACGGCAAAACGGCGGAGCTGATGAACCTGCGCGTGGGTGACACGATCACGATACAAAGCGGGCCGCAGCGGGCGGAGATCCCTGTGGCGGGCATTACGCACAACTATATTTACCATTGGATTTATATGACACCGCAGGTGTATGAGCATTTCTTCGGCGAGGAAGTGCGGTTCAATGTGGTGCTGTTCAAGCTGGTGCCGGAATTGCAGAGAATGCGGGGCAGCGACCAGCGAATTACGGAAATCATGGAAGCTCGCACGAATTTGGCGCGTGAGCTTTCTGACACAGCAGAAGTGATCACTGTTGTGTATAACCAGACGATCATCGACTCCGTGGGCGGGATGCTGCGCATTATGCGCAACGTGGTTGTGGCTGTATTCACGGGGGCCTCGGGGGCGCTTGCCTTCGTTGTGCTGTATAACCTGAATAATATTAATATCTATGAGCGCATACGTGAGCTTGCCACCATCAAAGTGCTGGGCTATAATGACCGCGAGGCCGACATGTTCATTTACAGGGAGAACATCATTATATCCGTGCTTGGAATTGCGGCGGGGCTGGCGCTGGGCGTGCCTATATTCGGGTATATCATCAGGGCTGCCGAAATAGAGAGCATGATGTTTATCCGCGAGCTGGTGCTTTCCAATTATATTGCCGCCGCGCTTGTGACGGCCGTGTTTGCTGTGGCGATCAACCTGCTGATGCACAAGCGGATTAAAGAGATCAACATGGTGGAGGCCTTGAAGAGCGTGGAGTGATTTCTGGCTGGAGTTGTGACGGCGGAGTTGTGGCGATGGAGTTGTGGCGATGGAGTTGTGGGCGGTGGAATTGCGGGCGATGGAATTGCGGGCGATGGAGTTGCGGGCGATGGAGTTGCGGGCGGCAGGTTGCCGCCCCTACGGCGAGGCTGGAGCGGCAGCAAGAGGTTGCGTCGCTGCGCGATTCCCCCCTCTGGTCCTTTGGACCATCTCCCCCAAGGGGGCGATCCTGACGACAGCCGCCAGTTAAGGCGCTTGAGAGCGTGGAGTGATCGCTTGCTGGAATTGCGGGCGTGGAATTACGGGCGTGGAATTACGGGCGTGGAGTTGCGGGCGATGGAGTTGCGGGCGGCAGGTTGCCGCCCCTACGGGCAGGATGGGGCGACGCACCTTTCTCCGCCATAACCCAACTTTGAATTACACAGGAGGAAGCCTAAATGTTTTGGCTGCTTGATCAGTTGATCCGATTTTTGATGTTTCTTGGATTGATGTAAAGGGGGTGCCCGATTGCGCCGCATCGGCAAGCGAGTTTACGCACTGCTGGCTATTATCGTGTTTTTCTTCGCGGGGCTGGCGTTTTTGGCCGTGCAGTTTGGAATGAACGGCGCGCAGTGGGCCACCAACCGCGCGAACCTGCATATCTACAGCGGCGGGGCGATTGCCAGGGCGGGGACGATCTATGACCGCAATGGGCTTGTGCTTGCCGAGACAGTGGATGGCAGGCGCCGCATGCCCGGCGGCGAAACCCTGAGAAGGGCGACGCTGCATGCCGTGGGAGATCCGCAGGGCTTTGTCTCCACTGGGGCGCATTCGGCGTTTCGCGGGAGGCTGACGGGATACAGCCGCTGGGGCGGGTTGTTCAGCCTGATTGCGCAGGACCAGGGCAACGACGTGACGCTGAGCATCGACGCGCTACTGTGCCGCGCGGCATGGGAGGCGCTGGGCGGGCGGCCCGGCGTGGTTGGGGTGTATAATTACAGGACCGGCGAAGTGCTTGCGATGGTTTCTTCGCCGAGCTACGACCCGATGAACAAGCCGCGCAACATTGCGAATAACCCGGCCTTCAATGCGGTGTATCTCAACAGGTTTTTGCATGGGCTGTACACGCCGGGTTCGACATTTAAGATTATTACAGCTTATGCCGCGCTGGAGCACATACCGGAAATTGATTCGCGCAGCTTCAACTGTACGGGGCGGTTTGCCACCGGCGAGGGCTATGTCATCTGCCATGACAGGCACGGCAAGCTCAATTTCGAGCGGGCGATGGTGGTCTCGTGCAACAGCGTGTTCGCGCAATTGGCGCTGGAGCTGGGCGAAAGAAGAATACAGGCGGCGGCGGAGCGGCTGGGCTTCAACCAGGCCTTTTACAGCGATAACCGGATGCCGGTTGCCATCAGCCGCTTCCCCAGGGAGCAGCGCGACCGGCTGGAGCTGGGCTGGGCAGGCATTGGGCAGCACACCACGCTTGCAAACCCTGCCCACATGATGGTGCTTTTGGGCGCGATTGCCAATGAAGGCAGGGGTGTGGCGCCTGTGCTGACACGCAGCGGCGTGCTGGGGTTTCAGCCCGCACGGACTATAATACGCCTTGACCCTGCGGTTGCGCGGCGGCTCAATGAGATTATGTTTGCCGATATTGATGCCTATGACCCTGGGCGCAGAAAGACCGGAGACTTGCGGCTGGGCGGCAAAACCGGCACCGCGCAGGTGGACGACGGCCGCCCCCACGCCTGGTTCGTGGGCGCGGCGCAAAACCCGCAAAAGCCCTATGCGATTGTGGTTGTGGCTGAACATGGGGGCAGCGGCCTGACGGTGGCGTTCGAGATTGCGGCAAGGGTGATGCAGGCGATTGGGTGAGTTTTTAGCGCAGTGATTTTGATGGGGCGGGTGGGGCCCTTCCAGAAAAAACTTTCATTTCCAGGTAAATTCCACTTGCATTTTTGGCGAAAATCATGTACAATACATTTATGTATACACATGCATGAAATGTATTAATATAATTCACTTAGGAGGTATATTGAAGATGACAATTAAAAAAATCCTGGCAGTGATGCTGTGCGTGCTGGCCGTGTTCAGCGTGATGGCTGTTGTAGCGACGGTACATGCCAACGCCGCTGTGGCGGAAGCTACGGCCAACGCGCCGCCCCCCAGCATCCCAACCCCCAGCACGCCTGCCCCGACAACAAGCACCACCACGACCACGCAGTCGACATCCAGCCGCGACTTTAACCAGACCTTGCTGGACTGGTGGGAGGACGTATTCCCCCGCTTTGTGCAAATTTGGGATGGCGGCTTTGACGTGGTTTCCCGCCTGCTGGTGTGGGGATTCAATTTCCTGCTGGCCATTATCGGGCTGAGGTAGGACCGCAAAGCAAAAGATATGGAGCCTTCGGACGCACAACTGTGTTCGGAGGTTTTATTATTTGGCCTGAATTACAGCATTGATTTGTGCATGCTGTAGGGGCGTGAACGCCAATGCGCCCTGTTCGGTTGCATCCTACCGGTTCGTTTCAATACCGCCCGATGCCCATGCATCACAGTGCTTTTGCCCGATGCCCATGCATCACAGTGCTTTTGTCCGCGGGCGGCTGGTAGCCGCCCCTACATGGTGCTATTTTCCAAGAAGCCTATTGAATATGCTAAATGCTCAAAATAATTTTCTTGACAAGCTGTGGGATTGGGGGTAAAATAGTAGCCCAAGGATCCATTAAAAAATCCAGTGCGATTTTTCGCAACTTATTGCTTAACGAATCCTATGATGAAGCGAAAGGAGGCTCCTTATGCCAAGCCGCCGCAACTTTTTAGCGCCCCGTGCAGGCGCCGCCATGCTCAACGTGCCATATTGGCTGTGGAGCCTGCTGTTCATCATCGCGCCGATGATCATGATGGCCTACTATGCTTTCACCAACGACCAGGGGCAGTGGAGCCTGGTGACCTTCCAGCATATCATCGAACGCAGCGACATTTTTGGCCGTGCGCTGGCGGACTCCCTGCAATACGCGTTCATCGCCACAATGATATGCCTGGCGCTGGCTTTCCCGCTGGCGCATTTCATGGCGCACACCAAGCCTGCCTCACAGCGCATGCTGATGATGCTGATCATGGTGCCGCTGATGATGAACTTCCTGATTTGTACTTATGCGTGGCGGACGATCCTGGAAACCAACGGGATTATCAACACGCTGCTCGGGCTGGCCAACCTGCCGGGCCTGCGGATGATCAACACCCCCGGCGCGGTGATACTGGGCATGGTGTATAACTTTTTACCGTTTATGATATTGCCGATTTATACGGTAATGAGCCGGTTGAATACCTCTTTGGTGGAAGCGGCGCAGGACCTGGGCGCGAACCGCGTCAGCGTGCTGCGCAAAATCACCCTGCCGCTGAGCATGCCGGGCGTGGTATCGGGGATCATCATGGTGTTCGTGCCCTGCGTGTGCACGTTTTACATCAGCCAGAAGCTGGGCGGGCGCAGCGTGCTGCTGATCGGCGATATCATCGAGGCGCGGGTGCTGTACGAACCCCACCTGGGCGCGGCGCTTTCGCTGATACTGATGGCGATCATCCTGCTGTGCGTGTTTACGCTCAACCGCTTCTCGGATAAAGGGGAGAAGGGGGCGTTTGTGGGGTGAGGAAGCTGTTAAAAGACGCGCGTCATGTAGGGGTGGCGTTCTCGCTACCCGCGCACGAAAGTAAAATTTTACTCTAAGCTGGGCGTGTTTTTATGGAGCGGGTGGCGAGAACGCCACCCCTACAGGCTCATCAAGCTGCAACCAGAATTTTTTGCACAAATTGTAACGAAAGGACTCTCATGACCAAACCCGGACTATTTTCGAAAATATATGCCGTGCTTATCTTCGGCTTTCTTTACCTGCCCATTGCGGTGATGGTGCTGTTCTCGTTTAATTCGGCCAACTCCACCGCGCAGATGCAGGGCTTTTCGCTGCGCTGGTACCAGGATTTGATTTATAATGTTACGGCGCACAGCGCGCTGCGCAACACGCTCGTGCTTGCGCTGCTGGCAGCGGCAATTTCCGTTGTGCTGGGCACTGCGGCAGCGGTGGGCATCGACCGTATGCGCCGCAAATGGACGCGCAGCGTCGCCATGGGCGTGACAAACATGCCGCTGATGACCCCGGAAATCGTCTCCGGTATTTCGATGATGCTGTTGTTTATCTTCGCGGCAAGGCTGCTGGGGATGCGCAATGCCCTGGGATTTTGGTCGCTGCTGGCCGCGCATGTGACCTTCTGCCTGCCATATGTGATATTGCTGGTGTTGCCCAAGCTGCGCCAGGCCGACCCGCATTTGATCGAAGCCGCGCAGGACCTGGGCTGCACACAGCTGGGGGCATTCTTCCGGGTAGTGCTGCCGGCGATTTCCACGGGAGTGGTGGCGGCGTTCATCATGGCATTTACGCTGTCGCTGGACGACTTTGTTATAAGTAATTTCACCAACGGCCCGGCGTTCCAAACCCTGCCGCTGTATATCTATTCTATGACCAAGAAGCACATTAAGCCTGACATGTATGCGCTGACGACATTGATATTTATCGCGATATTCATGCTGCTGCTGGGAAGCAACCTGGTGCAGATACGGGCAGAGAAGCGGCATAAGAGGAAGAGTTAACAAAGCCAGCAAATGAAAGTGAAAGGGGAATCGCTGTGAAAGAACCATTCGTTTTTCGATGGATGAATCAACATAAAGGCATAGTAATTCTGATATCGATTGCTGTATTTATTGCTATGATATTCGTATTGCTTTCGGATATTTTATGATTCATTTGCCCGGGCGGCAGGCTGCCGCCTCTACATAAAAACTTGGGAGGAACACACATGAAAAAAATCATCGCAATCCTGGCCTGCCTGGGCCTGCTGGCTGGCTTGGCTGCCTGCATGGGCGGCGACGGGGGCCTTAGCAACCTCAACCTGGTAAGCGAATACCACCGCGACCTTGCCGGCACGCATATCAATGTATACAACTGGGGCGAGTATATCTCGGAAGACAGCATGCTCAATGTAATCAGGGCCTTTCGCGCGCTGACGGGCATTACGGTCAATTACAGCTATTTCAGCACCAATGAAGAGATGTATATGCGGCTGACCTCCGGCGGGGCGGCCTACGATATTATATTCCCCTCCGATTATATGATCCAGCGCCTGATTGCAGAGGACTGGCTGCTGCCGCTGGACTTCGATCATATTCCGAATTTCAGCTTTGTGCCGGAACGGTTCCGCAATTTGTTCTTTGACCCGGACGGGCTGTATTCCGTGCCATACACCTACGGCATGGTGGGGCTGATCTATAACAGCGCGATGGTGCATGAGCCGCCGACCAGCTGGGAGGTTCTGTGGGACGAGCGCTATGCCGGGCAGATCCTGCAATTTGATTCCTCGCGCGATGCGTTCGGCGTGGCACAGTATTTGCTGGGCATTGACATCAACTCGCACGATGTGGCTGACTGGCGCGCCGCGGCCGAAAAGCTCAAGGAGCAGGCGCCGCTGGTGCAAAACTACGTGGCCGACGAAATTTACGACATCATGGGCGCCAACAACGCCATTCTGGGGCCTTATTACGCCGGGGATTTCCTGATGATGGCGATGTATAACGAAGACCTGGCCTTTGTGTACCCCGAAGAGGGCACGAATTTCTTCTATGACAGCATTGTCATTCCCCGCAGCGCGCAGAACAAAGAGGGCGCGGAGATGTTCATCAATTTTCTGCTGGAGCCGGATGTGGCCATGCGCAACGCCGAAACCATCATGTACGCTTCGCCGCACACGGCGGTGATCGAACACCCGGATTATAGCTTCTATGGCAACCCGATCCTTTACCCCGATGAAGAGAACATGCCGATTGTGCAGCGCTTCGAGCACCTGCCGGATGGGATTATACGGCTGAAGAATGAGCTGTGGATGGAGATTCGGCAGATAACGGAAAGGGCCTGGTAGGGTTTTTATAATGGTGCGGGCGGCAGATTGCCGCCCCTGCAAAGACGGAGCCGAAGGCCCTGGGGAAATCTCGCTTTTGTGCGCACCGCCTGATCGTTAAGCCGGTCAGCACAATAGTGTCTTTGATCGTGGGCGGCAGATTGCCGCCCCTGCTGGTTTTATAATGCGGGTGGCGAAATGCCTCCCTGCGGTCGTATCGGCTACGCCGAACCCCTACAGGCCCTGCGAAACAAAGGAGTGATCCCTCCATGAAACGCATTGTCGCCATGGTTGCTGCCCTGCTGTTACTGGCGGGCTGCGGTGCTGTGAGTGAGGGACCGGTGACGAAAGAGGCAGCGACGACGGAAGCTATTACAACTGAACCCGCAACAACGCAAACAACAACTGCAACAGCTGCGCTGCTTCCCGCGCCGGCAAGAAATCTTGCAAGCACAGCTTTTCAAAAAGAAGACATTGATATTATGCAGCAGAGCTTCGAAACTGTGCGTGATTATGTGGAGCGTTTTCCTGCGAAGTGGTATTACCTGAGCGTGTGGGGAACGGACGGCAGTGTGCATGTTGAATTTTTAGACCACATGCCGCAGGAAACCGACGAATGGGGGCGTTTGATTCGCAGGCCATTTTTGAGGCTTGAATCAAAGTTTGTCGCGGGATATTCATATAATGAAGACCCCTCTGTCGGCTTTATGCAAGAATTAACGGAAGTAATCCTCGATACACAAATGCATATCAAGGGCTTCCACTTCACACAGGCTAATATGGGTCTTGCTCTCCCGCGCGGTATTGATATTGGAGACCCGGCGCAAAAAATCTTCAACACCTATCCTGATCATCGCGGGTCAGAGCGGGAGAACGCACTTTATGATATAACTGAGCTTTATCCCGACGCGATGCCTGAATGGGGCGACTGGGACGGCGAAGGCTGGAAAGAATACGGCTTTTTGGGCGGGCGCGTGATGGAAGATGCAGTGCGTTTCATATTTATGGAACCGCCATGGAGTTGGGATGAACGAGCGCGCGATTATCCCTGGGTGAATATGTACAATCCCCGTTGGGTTTTTTCTTATTTGGTTGAAGATGAGATTATCACGGGAATTGAGTTTAGCCTAAGTTATCACCCGAACTAAAAAACCCAGGCGGCTGCGATTGTGCAGCCGCCATATTATTTATGGTTTCAACGGCGCGCCATTGGTCCGCTGTTTTGCCTTTAAAGCCTACGCTCCCCAGATATTCTCCGCGTATTCTTTCACTGCCCTATCCGCCGCGAAGCGCCCGGCGCCGCTGATGTTCATCAGGCTCATTTTATTCCAGCGCAGGGGATCGCGGTAAGCTTCCCCGGCGGCTTGCTGCGCGAAGCGGTAATCTGCGAAATCAGCAAGCACCATGTAGGGGTCCCAGTGGATGGTGTTCCAGATTTCGCGGAACTCGCGGCCCGCTATGCCCGTATTAATGAAATCGATCAGCCTTCGAATTTCAGCGTTGTTGTTATAAAAATCCATGGGGACATAGCTGCTGCGCAGGCGTTCGACTTCGTCCGTGCGCAGGCCGAGGATGAAGATGTTATCGTCGCCTGCGGCTTCGTGGATTTCGACGTTCGCGCCGTCCAGGGTGCCGACGGTCAGCGCGCCGTTGAGCATGAGTTTCATGTTGCCGGTGCCGGAAGCCTCCGTGCCGGCGAGGGAAATCTGCTGGCTGATTTCCGCCGCGGGGATTAAATCCTCCGCCATGCTGACGCTGTAATTCTCGAGAAAATGCACCTGCAGGCGGCCCGCGACGTCCGGGTCGTTATTGATGAGCTCGCCCAGGGCGACGATAAATCTGATAACCTGTTTGGCGATGAAGTAACCGGAAGCGGCTTTTGCCGCGAAAAGATACGTGCGCGGCACGACCGGTTTCGCCGGGTTTTCCTTGATATCAAGATATTCAGATAAAACTTGGAAAGCGTTGAGGTGCTGGCGCTTGTACTCGTGCAGGCGTTTGACCTGTACGTCGAAGAGGGTGTGGGGGTCCAGTTTTATATTTTGCTGACGCAGTATTTTCTGCGCGAATTCCTGTTTGTTTGCAAGCTTGATTTGAGCGAGGGCTTCGAGGATTTGTTTGTCATCCGCATAATCGCGCAGCTTGATAAGCTCCGCGCCGTCTTTGACAAATTCCTCGCCGATGAGTTCTTTGAGCAGCTGCGCAAGCCTTGGATTTGCCTGGCAGAGCCATCTTCTGTGCGCGATGCCGTTTGTGACGTTGCCAAACTTGGCGGGATAGATCGAAGAAAAATCCCGGAAGAGCTCTTTTTTGATTAGGTCGCTGTGCAGGGCGGATACGCCGTTGACATGATGGCAGGCAGCGCAGCACAGATTCGCCATTCTTACTTGTCCTGCTTCGACGATGGCAGTTCGTTCAACTTTTTGATGATCTTGTGTCAGCCTCCAAATTTCATCGCGAAAACGATTGCTGATCTCCATAATGATCTGATAAATACGGGGCAGCAGGCGTTTGACTAAATCATCGGGCCATTGTTCGAGGGCTTCGGGCATAACGGTATGGTTGGTATAGGCGAAGGTGTTCGTAACGATGCTCCAGGCGGCGTCCCAGCCGTAGCCGCAGTCGTCGAG
>Ga0123353_10011184_pt1 | contig 12623 bp, 6 predicted proteins | sample TergutLab28metaG_3_FD_92763 | JGI IMG/M metagenome (GOLD analysis project Ga0123353, IMG submission 92763) | Labiotermes labralis P3 segment gut microbial communities from Petit-Saut dam, French Guiana - Lab288 P3 | ecosystem: Host-associated > Arthropoda: Insects > Digestive system > Gut ... | reverse complement strand
CTTCAATAACTTTGAGTATAGGGATCAAAAGCAGAAAAATATACAAAAGATTTAAGGAAGCAGGTGCAGACAGATATTTACTAAGATTCGAGACATCAGATCCAAAACTGTACCAAAAGATCAAAATAAATAGTCCTTTTGAAAAAAGAATTGTTGCAATTCATGATATCAAAGATCTTGGTTATGAAACAGGATCAGGCTATATGACAGGCCTTCCCGGAGAGACAGAAGAGACAAGGATCAACAATGCTCTTTTATGCAAAGAACTTGATCTTGATATGGTGGGAGTAGGCCCTTTTATCCCAAGCACAAATACACCTCTTGCAGAAAGCCCAAAAATGCCGCTTGAATACAGTATAAGGGCTACAGCTCTTCTTCGCTTGCTTTTGCCAAAAGCGCATATTCCGGCAACAACAGCTGCAGGCACTATTGATCCATTTGGCAGGGAAAAAATGGTCAAAGCAGGGGCAAATGTCCTTATGCCAAATATTACTCCTGTTGAAGTAAAAAAACATTATCTGATTTATCCAGGTAAAATATGTCTTGATGAAAATGGAAATGATATTATTAAGGATCTTGCATTGCGCATGTCATCGATAGACAGGAAAATAACTTTTGCAAGAGGAACTGCGTTACGTTTTTCATAAGCGAAAAGGGAGAAGGTAAGATGAAAGCAGCTGATGCACTTCGGATAAGAATTGTATTATTGGGACTCAGAAATGCAGGGAAATCTTCCCTTATGAATAATCTATTTGAAAAACATGTTTCTATTGTTTCCAAAATACCCGGAACAACAACAGACCCGGTTGCCAGAGCAATGGAACTTGATGATCTTGGTCCTGTTTCTGTAATTGATACAGCAGGGCTTGATGATGAAGGGGAAATAGGAAAAGAGAGAATAAAAAAAACAGTTGAAAGAATTGAGAATGCCGATATCCATGTTATTGTAAGCAGAATAGACAAAGAACCTGATGAATCTGAATTATCATTAGCTGAATCTATTATTAAAAAAAAAGGTCTTTTGGTTATTGCTCTTACATATGCAGACCACTCTGCAGATAACGTAAAACTTGGGTGGGCAAAGAAATATCCATATTGCAATATAGATAATTTATCAAAAAGCGGTATAGATAATTTCAAAAAAACACTTATTTCACTTAAAGAAAAAATAACATTTGAAATTACTCCTCTGGATGGAATTGTAAAAAAAGGCGATTTGCTTCTTATGGTAACTCCTATTGATACTGCTGCTCCAAAGGCGCGGCTAATAATGCCGCAAGTCGAAACAATCAGAGATTCTCTTGATAAAGGCTGCGGCTCTCTTGTTATCAAGGAAGATGAAGTTAAATATTATTATGATAGTTTGAAAACAAAACCCAGCCTTGTGATCACAGACAGCCAGGCTTTTCATAAAGTAGCTTTAGATATTCCTCCAAAACAGATGCTTACATCTTTTTCAATACTCTATGCAAGAAAAAAAGGGGATCTTTTGGAATTTGTAAAAGGTATAGCTGCTTTAAAAAAATACTCAGATAAAAGAAATAAAACAGAAAAAGATGCTTTAGCAGGCAATACCAGAGTCATTATTCTTGAAGCATGTTCCCATCACAGAAAAGATGAGGATATTGGCACTGTAAAAATTCCTGCTCTGTTTCGCAAGCTTATAGATAAAAATACAGAATTTGAATTTTTAAGAGCTCTTCCTGATGAAGAAAATATATTAAAATACTCTGCAATTATTCACTGCGGAGCATGCATGATAACAAGAACAACAATGCTTTCACGCCTTGAAAAAATCAAGAAAATGGGAATTCCTGTAATAAATTATGGCCTTTTTCTTGCATGGGCAAATAATCTATTGCCAAGAGCTTTGGAACCTTTTACAGAGATATATTCACAATGGAAAGATTTTGAATTTAATAAGTGATCTGCGTTTACTCTATAGTCTGTATAAGCCGCATTTCATCGATCATCTTCAATGTTCTGTTTACTGTTTCAAGATTTAATATAGCAGGAGAAAATCCCGGATCAAGTTCAATTGCATTTTCCCAGTTTTGCACTGCTGCCCTTAGATTCCCATCAGCATAGGCTAATATCCCTGCAACATAATATTCATCGACCTTTGTAGCAATAAGTCCTCTTCCTTTATCTCCAAGGTTAAGGGATGATACAACACTAAACCTGTCAAGACCAGCTTGTGTTGTAAGGTCTAAGGTGTAGTTAAAGTTAAAACTTATATTGTTAAGATCAACCTTGCTTCCTACTGAAACTCTTGGGTTTGAACCTCTGTACCTAAAACCGCACTGAACAGAGAAAAAGTCTGTAAAAGTTACATCTGTCCCTACAGCAAATCCCCAGCGTTCTGCAGGCTGTTCTTCAGGATTAAGCGAAATTGGATATGTTACATCAAAAGCAAGTATTAAAGGCCTTAAAGGGGAATATGCGATTCCTGCTGCTGCTTCAAGAGGCAGGGGATCGTCCAACTGCGCAATACCCAGGTTTTTCAAAACAATGCCAAAAGAGGCATTTTTTTCTCTTGCTTTATAGAATTTAAGAAAATTAAACCTTGTAAGAGCTCCAATATCCATCATTGCTGAAATAGCTGACTGACCTTCATATATTTCTGCGGGAATATAGCGATAAGCAACCTTAATATTTGTGCCAACAGAAATACCCCAAAAATTATAACTTGGTAAAAATCTGTATGACAGGTTTAGTATCCCTACAGATTCAGAATAGTATCCCCGCGATGTTCTCTCTCCCCAAAGGCCATATCCTGTAAATGGGACATAAAGAAATTTTGCCCCTAAACCAAAACCAAAATTGTTATATCGGGTTGTAAAAACAACACTTTCTATATTTGTATCAGCTATCCAGTCATTATGGTAAAAAGAGAGCTCTGTAAATCTTAGGCTTGAACTTCCAGCAGGATTAGCTTCAAGAAAGCTTGCATCATCAGCAACTGCTGTAAATGCAGTACCCATTGCCTCGTATCTTCCTCCCAGTGGGATAAGAAGAGTTGGAAATGCTGTAAGGCCTGTATTTGGGTCTGAAAGTGAGTCCAGAAAGTTGTCTGCTTTGTAATAGAAATCAGAAATATCCAGCGCTGATATGGAAAATGAGGACAATATTATAAATAAATTTACAAAACAAAGTAGTTTTTTTGCCATTTTACCCTATAATAATAGCAAATATTTTAAAGAAAAACGAGCTATTTTAATAGTCGGAAAAAATTTATGTTTAGTTTACATTAACAATACTACTTATATTCAATATGTTATTTTACTGCCGATAATATAGTAATATACTTATTATATGGCTGAAAAATCAGCTGTTTTATTATGTAATTTCAAGAAGAGGGGTGGATTACAAGCATCAGTACATTTTTTCGCTTTAAAAACCTGTTATTTTATTTACTCTTTATTTTATGCATGGTTGCCCAGATTTACGGCAGTGGCAAAAAAGAAGATTTACTGCCTACTGCAAAACAGCTTATTGAGGAAAAAAAATATAATGATGCCATGAAAATTTTAGCTGAAATCGTAAGAAAAGAACCTCACCGGCTTGATGAAGTTGAAGCTTCAATGGCTGTTATCAGAAGTGTCCGCAACCAATATAATAATTACTATGAAAATTTGATGACTCTTCTTAGAAAAGAAGACTTTACAGATAGAGATATAGCAGAAGGATATAGGCTGATCAATGATATACAGGCAATGGATTCTACCCCTGATCAGATGGTTCTTACCTTATTGGGAGCAGCAAGAAATACAATTGTATTCAGATACAATGATATCCGGTTCAGGGATATAATGAGCAGGGCATTGGCGCTCCTGGAGGAAAAAAAATATTGGGAAGCAATCGCAGTATATAAAGAGGCTATAGGGCTTCATAGGGAAACATTTGCAGAAGATTTTTCTGAAGATATAGTACTTGAAGCAGATAAGATGGCTCTTGAAACAGGTGTAATGATAGACACATTATTGACATTCCAAACCTCTTATCCACAAGCTGCTCAACGAGCTACAAGAGAATCATCAAGAGAGATCCAATCTGCGCTTAATAACCGGGAATATGATGACTTTTTTAATATAATGGGAAGAATGGCTGTATCAAGGGAGGAAATATCTGCTACAGCAGTCAGATTAGATCAGAAAAAAGAAAAATTATTGCGTACTGGTGAGTATGATATACCTTATATTTCCACAGTTAATAAAATTATAAAAGGCAGAGGCACAATTTCTACTGAAGAAGGTATTTTAGCTGCTGTTGATCATTTATGGCATAATGTAATCAATGAAAATTCAGTTCTCCTTGCTTTGCATACAGATAGGTTTTTTAACAGAGGAAAAACACAATTTAGCGAAGGACAATTCCGCAACGCTGAAATCAGTTTTGATATTGCAAAAAGCTATAGTGAAATCGAAAATAATATTATTTCTTTGAAAGGGTATAGTATAAGCCCGGCTGAAGGGTATGGTTTCTCGGGATGGTCAAGGAATAAATTAATAAACTACATACCTCAATATTATGATTCAGAAAAGAAAATAAAAGCAAGCAACGATTATCTAATGTTATCTCAAATCATGCAGAGGGTAACTTTAATAGAAAATAATTATTCCCGAGAAACAGGTTTTAATAATATTGTTGCTTATCGTAATCAGGTAATAACAGATAATGGAATGATTTCAATAAATCATACAGTCTGGAAAGAAAATGAAGAATCTATGGCAAAGCTAAAAGCCGCAGATCTTTATGTAGACAATGCATTAAATCTTTCCACAGAAATGAAGAATCTTTTCGGAGAATATGAAACAAGGTTTAATCAGCTTGCAGTTTCCATTATCAGGAAAGGAATAGATCTTGCATATTTACCAATATCATATAGGTTCCAGGCTCAATTAGCAGATGCAAAATCAGGATTTGAAATGGTTGATGGTATCCAAACAACAATAGGAACAGGAGAAGGCTCATATACTATTGTTGCAAGGTATAACCAAAGAGCTATGGATATTTTTACAAAAACAATGGCAGGACTTACAGACACTGAAAAAGATCTTAAAGGTGTCTTATCATTGATCTCTGAACAAGGCAGTGATTTTTTATCATATCCTGCTGTAAAAGAGAGCGGTGAAAATGTTAATGATGATTTAGCGGCTATTGTATCACTTCGCAGCGAAATAAGCAGATATATGCAGACTTCACGCGAGCTACTTACCAATGCAGAAGTCTTTAGAAATCAGGGCAGCAGATATATTGCAGAAGCAAGAACCAATCTTGCCAGAAATAATTTTGATGAAGCGCGGCAGAATTTACAGCAAGCAAGAGAGAGCTATGTTAATTCGCTTAATTTAAATGAAGATACACAGCTTAGAACCAACAGCGACAGGGAAATATTTACATTATCAGATGATATTTTGGCCAAACAGACAACTGTTGTAATTGAGTCAGTTAGAAAAAATCTTACTGAAGCAAAAAATCTTTATGCAAGAGAAAGATTTGGAGATGCTGAAAACCTTCTTCTGAATTCACAAACATTATGGCACACTGTAAATTTTGAAGATAGTAACACAGAGCTCGATTTCTGGCTGGGCCTTGTCCAGACAGCTTTGTCAGTAAGGACAGGAAGGGTCATTGCAGAAACAGATCCTCTATACAATGAAATGACTCAAATATTAAATCTTGCCAGAAGTGACTATCTTAATGCTGTTTCTGCTAACCAGAGAAGCAACAGAGCAGAAATGTTGACCTACCTTACTCAGGCAGAGGAAAAACTTGGTTTTGTAACTATACCTTTCCCGCTAAATCAGGAAGCAAGCGTTCTTTCATTAAGAATCACACAGCTTAAAGACCAGCAGAGTTTTAATACAATGTTTAGAGAGCGGTATGATTTTGCAGTGCAAATGATTGATGTAAATCCTGCAGAAGCATATATGATACTTAATGACCTTAGAATCATAAATCCTGGTTATCCTGGAATAGTGCAGACAATTTACAGGACTGAAATCAAGCTTGGCATGAGAACTGCACCTCCTGATCCTGCAAAAATCAGGGAAGCAGAAACTTTGTATCAAAGGGCATTCACAATTGTCTCAAGCAATGTTAGAAGTAACTTCCCAACAGCGCTTGCATATCTTAACAGGGCATTTGAGCTAAACCCGGATGATAACAGAATAACAACTCTTAAAGACAGGGTGCAGTCAGAAATGGGTGGAACTGCAACTGTTGTACTTTCAAATGATGCACAGCAGCAATACAGACGGGCAGAGCAGGAATTCGTAAATGGAAATTTCTATGTTTCTCTTACAATTGTTGAAAGATTGCTTCAGGATCCAAAAAATAGAAATTATACGCCACTTCTTGAGCTTAAAAGGAGAATTGAATCCAGAATATGATATCATATAAGCAGGGCTACAACATGGACTGCGCAATGGCTCAAGTCCAGCGATTTTGCATTTATATATTGCCTCTTATTTTATTTTTGTTTTTTATACCTGCATTATTATTTTCTGTTGATATCTACTGGGACTCAAAAAAAATCATTGTTCCTTCAAATGGAAGATTCCACACTACTGCATATGGCGGCGGAAATACAGCTATAGTATGGCATGAGTTCATAAAGCAGGATGAAAACAGAGGTGTTGTGTTTTTATCTATTGCCACAACCAAAGATGGCGTTGAGTGGGTCAAGAATGAAAGATTTGCCGGCCCTTTTAATTATACAGGCGATGAGGTTGCAATCTGTTCACTTGCTATTAAAAATAATGGGGATATATATGTAGCTGCTTCAGTAAGCGCTAACAGTGTAAGGATCTACTCATCATCAGATAATGGAGCAAGCTTTACAAATGTAACGCATCAAACCTCTTTTGCAATGGCTGTTGGTCCAAGGTTATTTATAAAAGAAAATGGAACCTTTATTATGTTTGTAACAAAAGAGGTAGGAACAAATCTTTCAATATCCTATTCTCTTTCAGATGACGGCAAGAAATGGGGAGAATTTGTACAGCTTGTTCAGGAAAGCAATCTTGCCCTTAATTTCCTTCCTCACTTTATATCAAAAAATGGGGTTGAATATGTTATATTCCAATCTTTTTTAATTTTAAGAAGATCAACGTATCAGTTATATATGAAAAAAAGCACTGATGGCGGAAGAACATGGAGCAATTCTAAAAGAATCACAAATTTCAATGAGGCTGTTGCAGGAAGAGCAGTAGAAGCTGATGAGTTTGATAATCAACGGCCAAATTTTATAATTGAAGATAATATTATAAAACTTGCATGGGAAAGAAGAAATGTAACTGAAGCGAATCCTCAAATTTATTATGCTCAGCTTGATCTTGCAGGAAATTTTCTAGGAGTTGCTGAAAGAATATCAAAAGGCAACAGAACCTGTAATTTTCCCAGAGTAGCTTCTTATATGGGGACAACTGTTCTTACATGGTTTGATAACCGTATGGGAGAAAATAGCATAATTTTTGCTGATTTTAACGGCATACTCTGGAGAGAAAGAGATCTATCTTCAATGGCTGGAAATTCAACATTTGGGCAGATGATATGGGTAGAAGAGACAATGTATATTTTCTGGGAAAACAGGGTTGGAAATGTCTCCAGAATAGTAATGATTGCCCCTGACAGAACAGTAGACACTCCTGTTATCACGCCGATAAATTTTATTGCTAATAAAAGAACATCATTTGATAAATATACTTTTGAATGGAATCTTCCCGAGGATTCTTCTGGCATAGCAGGTTTTAGCTATTCAGTTGGAAGAAGCAAAGATGGAGAGCCTCCCAGAAGGATAATGAATACAGCACGGCAGTTAAGGGGAGAAGTAACTATTAAAGATGATGGGCAATGGTATATATATCTGGTTGCAACAGATTATGCCGGTAACTGGTCTAAACCTGCAGTAATGCCTATATACAGAGACACTCAGCCGCCGGAAAAAGTTACTATTGAAGATTTTACAATTGATGATAATGGATTTTTGGTATCAAATAGCTTTAGGATAAAATGGAATCCGGCTGATAACGAACCTCTTTCCGGTTATATATATAATCTCCAGCTTATTGATGAAAACTATCGCAGAGATATTGATGAAAACGCATATCTGAAAAGAATAAAAGCTCCAGACAAGAAAAATGTCATTAAGGCTTCATATTTCGATGTAAGCGGTATGGATAACGGAATATGGGGATTATCTGTATCAGCTATTGATGAAGCAGGCAATATTGGAGAACCAGTACAAACCCTTTTTAAACTGAATAAATATGTTCCTGTTACATATATTACATCCATAAATGCTGTAAAAGATCAGCTTGATAGAATATCTATCAGTTTAACCGGAAGAGGTTTTTCTGTTGGCGGAAAGATAAAAACCATAATCCTTGACAGAGATGGAGAGGAGCCGTGGGATTACACTTTCTACCTTAATGAAGGCGCATATAATGTTGAAACTGACAGGTTTATAAAAGATTTTGTTGTTTCTGATATTCAACAAGGAGAATACAGGATAGGACTGATCCATCCTGAACGAGGTCTTTATTTCAGCAAGCCTGCAATCAGACTGGAACCTTCAGGTAATGTAAAATTTGGTTATTTTGTTTCAGGGCAGGAAACTGTTTGGAAACCTGTTAAACGCAAGATGTTTACGCTTAATCTGGGCAGCGCAGGTTTTTATTTTACTCTTGCATTCTGTTTACTTGTGATATTCGTTTCTGTCTCAAGGATCAGAGCAGCATATTATGAACGGAAACAACTTTCAAAAGATATTTATGCTATAATGAAAGGTATTCCTATTTCCACGAGGGAATTAAGAGAGGGCATTATGAAAATTAAAAATAAAGGAATAGGGTTAAGGTTAAAATTTACACTTTTCGTAATATCAATTGTTTTTGCGGTCGTGTTGATGATAGCTCTTCCTCTTGGAAGTTTCATGTTAAATACTGAAAGGAAGAATCTTGTTATAGCACTTCAGCAGCAAGTAGGAGTATTGCTTGAAGGTCTGGCATATGGCGCAAGATCATATTTGCCAAGCGCAAACATGATCGAGCTTGGACTATTGCCATCGCAAAGAGAAAGTATGCCAGATGCAAGATATGTAACTATAACTGCAAGAAATATAGGAAATGAAATGGGGCATGATTTCTTATGGGTAACTGATGATCCAAATATATTTTCTAAAATAAATAGAAGGGAAATTGTCCCTGGAAGAGATAGAGTTGTTGATTCACTTTCTGCGATGATATCAGATCTTGAAATCAAAATAAATGGAGAAGCTTCATTAGGAGTTTCAGCTTATTCTCAGGAAGTTGATAAACTTGGGCAGCAAGCCAGAAGCCTTATTGGAAGAAGAGGAAGCGAAACAACTCTTCAGGAATTGCAGAATCAGATCAGAGAATATGACCAGGCTATAACTAAAGTACTAAGAGATATTGGAAAAGATGTATATAGTTATCCGTCATTGGATACTCAAACTTATAAAATACAGGATACGGTTTATATTTTTTATAAACCTATTATATACCGGCAGGTTGGAGAAAAAAATTATTTTAGAGGAGTTGTACGGCTTGGAGTATCAACAAGCAGTATCATTAAGCAAATTAGAGATGCAAATATTTCTCTTGTCAAACAGACTGCTGTAATTGCCGCGATCGCGGTTGTATTTGGAATGATTGGAGCCCTTATTCTTGCGGCGATCATTATTAGCCCAATACGTAAGCTTGTAAAAGGACTTGAGATCATCCGTGATACTGAGGATAAAGAGACATTAAAAAATCACGTTATAACAATAAAATCCAGGGATGAAATCTATCTTCTTGCAGAAACAGTTAACCAAATGACTGAAGGTCTGGTAAAAGCAGCATCAGCAGGTAAGGACCTTACAGTTGGAAAAGAGATCCAGAAAATGTTTATTCCTCTTGAAAAAGACAGCAATGGAAACAAACATACAACTGGAAAAGAGGTTACAGATAAATTTGAATTCTTTGGATACTATGAAGGTGCAAAAGGTGTATCAGGCGACTATTTTGACTATTTAAAACTTGATAATGATAACTATGCAATCATAAAATGCGACGTTGCGGGAAAAGGTGTACCTGCATCTCTGATCATGGTGGAAGTTGCTACAATTTTCATGAACTATTTCAGGCATTGGAAGAGCAAACAAAAAATAAATCTTTCCGAAGTAGTTATAAATATCAATGACATGCTTGAAGAGAGAGGATTTAAAGGCAGATTTGCAACATTAGTAATTGCTATTGTTAATGTAACAACAGGAGAAAGTTATTTGTGCAATGCAGGTGACAGTATTGTCCACTTCTACAGTAAAAAAGAAAACAGGATGAAACAGATAGCACTTCCTGAATCCCCGGCATCCGGAGTTTTCCCATCAGTAATGGTTTCTGATAAATTTCAGCAATATAGAATGATAGCTGAAAAAGGAGATGCTTTCCTGTTTTTTACTGACGGTATAGAAGAAGCAAAAAGAATGTTTAGAAACAGCAGCTTTCAACAGATAGTGTGCAATGAACCTGGATTAAAAGAAGGGGAGCTGCATGGAAATCATTCTGTAGGAGCAGGAAATGAAGAATTCGGAAATAAAAGATTATATGATATTTTAAATGCAGTATTTAATAAATCAACTTATAAACTCGAAAAATACCATAATCCTATTGAAGATGAACAACTTACATTTGATTTTACTTCATGCGAAGGAACAATGGAAGAAGCTGTTATGGCAATGGTTTCTGTTGAAAAAATATTCAGAATAATCCTTGATCCAACCGCAACAGCAGATAACAAAATTACTATAGACAAAAAAGTAAATGACTATTTGAAAATTCATTTTGATCAATATAGGCGTTTCTTTGCATATCCTGTTGAAACAACAGATAGTCCTGGATATGATATTTACGCACATCTAAAGCAAGATGAACAATATGATGACTTAACGATTCTTGCATTCAGGAGAAAGTGAGTGCCAAAAAAACGGGAGTTTGTATGTCAGAATTGTGGCAAAACAGTTCCTGCAAATAAAGGGAAATGTCCTCACTGCGGAAGATTTTTTAAAGGCGTTAGATGCCCCAAATGTTTCTATATAGGCGAAACAGATGATTTTTTAAAAGGGTGTCCTTCATGCGGTTATCTTGGGGATGAAACTGAAGTAAACAATTTTGATATAGAAGAAAATAATCAGAAGTCAAAAAATTTGCCAATGTGGTTTTGGATAGGAGCAGCTGTTTTTCTCTCTCTTGCAGTAATAATCCTTTTAGTTGTTCTGGTAAAGATATAGATCAATATAATTATTCTATAATATACCATAGAAAGCTTAACTTATGGACATACTCAAAATATATGATATAATCAAATCGTGAAAAGAATAATTACACTTTTAATAGTATTAACATTTATATTTTTGCCAATATCCTGCAAACGCGCTGCAAAAGCAGAACAGGAACAGAAAGATGAAAATATTTCCAGTGAAAATAATACAGATTCTGTAGTTGCTGAAAAAAATAACGATAAAAAGCCTATAAAACTTAATCCTTCGGAGTCTGCGGCTTCTTCGAATCAAAGGACCAGAACAGTACCTGTAAGTGTTGAAAGCAACAATTATCTTTTATATGAACAAAATATGGGTATTGTAACTCCTGAGGATTTTGAAATAGGTCCGCTTCTTGTTTTCTCAAATAAAGCCGGAGATGAGGCTAATAATAAAATATATAGAGATTTTATAAATAGATTTTTTAATGAACTAAGGAAAGATAGTACACCTTCATCCATGATATTTGAGGAAAATCTTTTTTTTCTTAAAAATATTTTAGATTCCTATATAGAAAAGAAACAAATACCTGATAATATCAGAATAGGCAAGGTAATAAGCACTAAAGATGGATTAAGATTTAACCTAAGAATGTATAAGAATCAAAACAGGACAGAGGGAGGAATCATCCTTTTAGAAACAAAAAATAGTTTTGAAGTAAAAGAATTCTACGGAGATCTTGGAATTCTTGATGTAGAATATAACAGAAGCGGCGAAAAATTCGAACCCGAGGTCTATAAATTTTGATATAATAAAATTAGTTTTATAGTATTATAAGGCAGGGAAAAAATTGGGTGTTGAAACAAACAGAATAGAAACAGAGTTTATTTTAAAATCTATTATAGATAAATCTATTCCTGTAAATATTCAAATGCGGAAAAAAAATATTACAGGAAAGATAGCAAGTTACAACCTTGAAAAAAATGTAACTATAGGGCTTTCAGAAGAAGATATAAATCATTTTAATAAAGACGATAGTATAGCGATATATTTTTCATATTTTAGCCATGTAATGAATTTTACTGTAATAGTAAATGAAATAGCAAATAATCAGATCATTATTTCTTATCCTTCGAAAATATATAAAAATTTAAGCAGAAAATATATAAGAGTAACTCCTCCTGAAAAATCCAGTATTGTTTTTAATATGAAAGGGGAAAAATTCCAGCTCGATTTTCCAAAAACAGAAGAATATAACGCTGTTGATTATCCTGAATTTAATACAGAAGAATTCCCGGTAAATGATATCCAGCAACTGGTAAATGATTTCAGAAAAAAAATACTTGAATCTGTAAGT
>Ga0123353_10011183_pt1 | contig 12624 bp, 8 predicted proteins | sample TergutLab28metaG_3_FD_92763 | JGI IMG/M metagenome (GOLD analysis project Ga0123353, IMG submission 92763) | Labiotermes labralis P3 segment gut microbial communities from Petit-Saut dam, French Guiana - Lab288 P3 | ecosystem: Host-associated > Arthropoda: Insects > Digestive system > Gut ... | reverse complement strand
CGGAATAATGGCCTTATTTAATGATATTACAGAAATCAATAACGCCCTTGAAGCCGCAAACCGCGCGAATGCGGCTAAATCTAATTTTCTTGCAAATATGAGCCACGAGATTCGTACGCCTATGAACGCTATTATCGGCGCAACAGAAATTATGATGCAAAACAAGCTCCCCGTAGAAATCGAAGAAGGTTTGTTGACTATCTATAACTCGTGCGATTTGCTTCTCGGCATCATCAACGATATTTTGGATTTTTCAAAAATAGAGGCGGGCAAATTGGATATCTCGCTGAAACAGTATGAAATCGCAAGCTTAATCAATGATTCGGTGCATTTGAATATGATGTTGATTAACAGCAAGCCCATCGAGTTTGAAGTTTTAATCGACGAAAATTTACCGGCAAAATTAGTCGGCGACGAACTTCGAATCAAGCAAATTTTAAACAATTTACTTTCCAACTCATTCAAATACACAGATTCCGGCACAGTAACGCTTTCGGTTTCTCATGAAGAATCGGAAGGCGACAATATAATACTGTTGCTTCGCGTTCAAGATACCGGGCACGGCATGACGAATGAACAGCAGGTAAAATTATTCAGTGAGTATACGCGCTTTTACAATGAAAAAAATACAACCGTAATCGGCACGGGATTGGGCTTGACAATCACGCAACGTTTGGTAAACCTTATGGACGGCGAAATAAATGTAAAAAGCGAGCTCGACTTTGGTTCAACGTTTACAGTTAGATTGCCGCAAAAAACAGTGGATACTGAACTACTCGGCTTTGAAATGGCAGAAAATCTGCGCAGGTTCCGCATGAGCTACATAAAATTGAATATGAAAAACAGAATCACGCGTACCCCGATGCCTTACGGAAAGGTATTGATTGTAGACGATGTAGAAACAAATTTATATGTAGCCTCGGGTCTTATGAATCTATACAAGCTACAAATTGACATGGTAGTAGGCGGACGCGGTGCAATTAAAAGAGTACAAGACGGCATGGTGTATGACATCATTTTTATGGACCACATGATGCCGGAAATGGACGGTATGGAGGTAACGAAATATTTGCGGGACATGGGTTATAACGCGCCTATAGTGGCATTGACCGCAAACGCAGTCGCAGGGCAAGCGGATATATTTCTTCAGAACGGTTTCGACGACTTTATCTCTAAACCGATTGATACACGTCAACTGGATATAATTTTGAACAAGTTTATACGTGACAAACAACCGCCGGAGGTTCTGGAAGCTGCCAAACAACAAGAAAAAGACAGAATCGCCGAATTGTATGCCGACGATCATGAGCAAGTAGACCCTCGATTGATAGAATCGTTTGTTAGAGATGCTCGTAAAACCATTATGGAAATAGAAGAAATTTATTATGACTCTGACTTGGAAAACGAGACAAGCATACGACTTTTTACTATTTTGACGCATGGAATCAAAAGTGCTCTTATAAATATCGGAAAACCAAAATTGTCGGAAATGGCTTCCGTATTGGAGGTTAGTTTACAAGAGAAGAATATTAGTATGATAAAAAAATCCACTCCTGACTTTTTATATGATTTATGCAGGCTTGTAGAGGAGTTGGAAGAAAACAAATTCGACAGTGATATAATCGATTCGGAAGAAAGTATAGAGAATTTGTGCGAAAAATTAGCAGCCGTCAACAAGTTGTGTTCCGATTACAACAGGAAGGAAGCATTGGATATACTTGATGGCATGAATGATTATTCCAATGAAACGAGAATGGTTCTTGACAAAATAAAAGAACAGGTTCTTTTTTGCGAATACAAAAAAGCAGGTAATATTATTTCAGCATACATTACCCTTCTATCTGTGCCGATTGATGATTTGGACACGACAAAAGGACTCCGGCGGTATGAATTCAATGCAGACATATATTTGAATATTCTGAAATCATACACGAACAGCATACGTCCCATGCTCGGCTCAATAGAGAATGTCAGCAGGGAGAGTCTCGCGGATTATAAAATATTTGTTCATGGTATAAAAGGCGCAAGCTTTGGGATTCATGCCGATAAGATTGCTAAAAGAGCCGAGGCTCTTGAACAGGCATCAAAAGACGGAGATTTCGATTATGTATGCAAGCACAATCCTGAGTTCGCCGAAGAGTTATCGAAATTGCTTAATAATATCGCTGCTCTTTTTTCAACCGGTGACAGTGTAAGTCTCAAACCGGTAAAAGATAAACCCGACGACGAATTGCTGTCAAAGCTTCTTGAGGCTTGCGAAAACTTTGATATTGATGAAGCCGAAGCCGTGTTGTCGGAAATTGAAAAATACCAATATGAATCCGATGCAGGGCTTTTAAGTTGGTTGCGGGAGAATATAGATATGATGAATTATTCTGTAATAATTGAGAAATTCACATAAGCTTAATGGTCGATTTCATAAAACAGAGTTAGGCAAGGGGTAGAATTGTGAAGAAAACAATTTTTGTGGTTGATGATAGCATTACAAATCTCAGTATGGTGGAGAATGCATTATATGAATATTATCGTGTTGTATCTTTAACTTCTGCATCAAAAATGTTTGAAGCTTTAGAGCAATTTAAAGCAGACATGATATTGCTGGATATAGAAATGCCGGATATGAGTGGTTTTGATGCAATAAAAAAATTAAAAGACAGCATTACTTACGCAGAAATACCTGTGATATTCCTGTCAAGCGTATCCGATGCCGCAAGTGAAGCTCATGGTATTAAATTGGGGGCTGTGGATTTTGTATTGAAACCGTTTTGCGAAGCGGTTCTTTTAAACCGCATTAAAACTCATTTAGATATCGACGAAATAATCCGTAATCGTACCGAAGAATTGGTTGCGCAAGCAGATGAATTATTGCTGCTCCGAAACGGTATTGTTTTTACTATGGCCGATCTTGTAGAAAACCGTGATAAATGTACGGGCGGCCACATCGACCGTACAGCGGTATATATGAGAATACTTCTTACCGAAATGTCTGCGCATGGGTTATACGCTGACGAAATGAACGGATTAGATTTAGACTTGGTAATTTTATCAGCGCGCCTTCATGATATAGGAAAGATTGCAATATCTGATTCTATTTTAAACAAACCGGGTAAATTGACACACGAGGAATTTGAAATAATGAAAACCCATACCGCGGAAGGTGAAGATATTATAGCAAGAGCAATTGATCGCACGGGAAATACCGAATTTTTATTATGTGCAAAAATAATTGCAGCATATCATCATGAACGTTGGAACGGTACAGGTTATCCCTATGGATTGGCAGGAGTTGAAATTCCGCTTTTAGGACGCATAGTGGCGGTTATTGATGTATATGATGCACTTGTTTCCGAACGCCCGTACAAAAAGGCATTTTCGCATGAAGAAGCTCTTAACATTATAGCGAAAGAATCAGGGCAGCATTTCGACCCGTTCATAGCTGATATTTTTGTTGAAATATGCGAAGAAAAATTAAAAAGGTAAGAAAAAAATGTTAAGTGAAAATGAAATTAAAACTATATTGGCAGTGGATGATATGCCACTTTTTCTGAAAAATCTAAAAGCAATGCTGCAAAATATGCCGTATAAAATAGTTTGCGTTACCTCGGCTAAAGATGCGCTGCGTTTTATCGAAAAAAATCAACCCGATTTGTTTATTTTAGATATAGAAATGCCGGACATAAACGGTTATCAGCTTGCAAAAAAAATCATCGGAAACGGACAAAAAGCTCCGATAATTTTTATGACCGGAAACTCTTCTCCGGAAGATGTGGAAAAAGCCCTAAGCATAGGAGCTTCGGAACTTATTTTTAAGACTATGCCTAAGGACGATGTAATAGAAATAATTCAGAAGTATATTTGAGGGTGTTTATTATTTGACATTGCAGCTGCTTGGAGGGTATCCGGAAAACTTTAATAGTTTCAGTCAGCACACAAATTTTGCCGATTAAAGCAAGTTTTCACTATGGTGCTAGTGCATTGGCTGGAACTATTAAAGTTTTCCGGATACCCTCTAAGCAGCTACCACTTACTCGCTCCGTAGTGCTTCTACCGGGGCTTTTCTTGCTGCTGCAGAGGCGGGGAGCAAGCCTGCAATGTATGTCAGGAACATGCTTATCCCTATCAGAATCGGAGGCACGCCGAGCGGCAGTATAACAAGCTGTTCTATGCCGAGTTCATTGTATAGGATTATATTCGCAACTATGATTATTCCGCTTGTGGCTATTACGCCAATCACACCTGCGACGAAACCTATAATCAGAGTTTCCGCGTTAAACACCAACCGGATGTTCCCTTTGCTCGCTCCAACGGCGCGCAGGATTCCGATTTCTTTTTTACGTTCCAAAACCGATATAAATGTTATAACGCCGATCATTATAGATGACACAACCAGAGCAACCGATACAAAAGCCACAAGAGCATAGCTGACCATGTCTATGATGTCTGTGACTGTTGACATCATCAGACCGACAAAATCGGTGAAGTGGATCACCATGTCCGGCTCTCCCATGGCTTCCATTCTTGCATTATAATTATCGAGTATATTCAAAATTTCCTGCTTTGCTTCAAAGCTGCGCGGGTAAATGAGAATTTGCGCGGGAACGCTTGGGTCTGCATATCCGAGTAAATGCAAGGTTTGATCAAAGTTGGTTTCCGTCGGATTCATTATTGACATCATGAGCTCGAAAACTGCTTCTTCACTCATTTCTATTTGGAATGCATCAGTTAATGCCTCACCGTCGATGGCTTGCATCGAGGATTGGATTTCCTCCGACATTTCTTCAAACGCATTCATGATGCTTTCTTCAATTTGTGTTGTCATATTTCGCATTGACCGCTGCATCTGTCTTGACATTTGTGTCATCGATGCTTGTATAGATTGCCCTATCTGTGCGGTCATGCCTTGTATTGCACCTTGTATTTGCTGCTGGATCATGTCGGTCATCAGAGTCATATATCCTTGCATTGCCTGCATCATAAAACTCTGAAGCGCAGCCGACATTTGCGCCTCCAGCGTTGTAGGGTCGATGTTTAAAGCTGCTACGGCATTTTCCATAACTTGCGGGTTGGTATTGATAAACATCAGAAAAGCCGCTATCAGATCGCCTTGAGGATTTGAACCCGCAAAGATTTCCATCAAGCCGGCAACACCGATATTACCGAAAAACTCACCCAACACATAAGACATTGCGCCCGTCAATTCAGACGCTGTTATACCGGTCGCCGCCGCCATTGCTTCAACAAGTGCGGCGAGATCAAGCTGCATGGGCGGCATTTCAGGCATATCAAAGTTAAAATCACCCATATTTAAGTCGCCGAAGTCAATATTCCCGAAGTTAAAACCACTCATATCAAACCCGCCAAAATCAATGCTATCAAGACCGAGATCCATATCACTGAAATCAAACGATGATAATGCGTTATCCAGCTCCAGAGCATCACGGAAAATATCCTCGTCTACAGATATGATTCTGGAAAAGTCGAATACGGTCTCCGGATTATCCTTTTCGTCTTCGAAGGTTCTTCTCGACAGGACATTTACTTCAGGATTTTCAAGCTGCTCTCTTACAATCCTTGTTTCTCCCGCACTGCGCATAAGGTATTCAATGAGCCCGGGTGTGTAGTTTACACCCATTGACAACACCGTGGTCGAAGCATCCTGACGCGGATGTACGATTCCTACGATTCGGAGGTCCATGCTGCTATGGAGCAGCTCTTCCATAAACTCATTATCGCTCGATTTATCTACCCAAACATCAAATAACTCGTCAAACTGGAACAAGTCTGCCGGGTGGACAACCTTAAATGACATATTCAGAAATGTATCGTATGTATAAAATCCCAGACTTTCGGTGATTTCGATTTCTATATCTGTCCTGTTCATGACAGCCTCGAGCATCGCACGCATTTCCGAGCGATCCCGCAGCCCCATTGAATACAGGACAAAGTCCGTCAGACCTCTGCCGTGACTGACAACAAGGACAGCTTCATCATGTCTTGTCGGCCAGTGCCCTGCAATTATGTCGTATTGATTTTCGTATAAAACCGGGTTGTTCGGCATTTCGAAAAACACGTTCATGGTCGGCATAAAGCCCATGCCGCCGACTCCGCCCATACTGTCATTGCCACCCATTAAGCTGCTGAATATTGAGTCGGGGTTGACCTGATCTATACCATTTGATGTGTCCGTAAGAAATATCTGCGGTACAATGTCGTATATGTAATGAATAGTACTGGCATATCTGCTGAGTATTTCCTCATTTTCTTCGAAATATGCCTTTAACGCCCCAAGGTCGTTTGTGCTTTGTGTCGCGAATACGCTTTCCATGATCCGAAATTCGCGGATACCCTCCGGACGTTCAGGCCTCGGTTCCTGCGGTCTATGATCGCCGTTGCCGTTTTCGTCATTTCCTCCGAAAAACGCAGATAGGTCAAAGCCCTGATCCTGTATTGCAAGCGGATAGATGCTAAGCGTTTCTTCTTCTATGTTTCTTATGTATTCATTGATGCCGTTAGAGAGTGCCAGTATCGTTGCTATTCCGATTATACCTATTGAACCTGCAAAAGCTGTTGTTATCGTGCGGCCTTTTTTTGTCATCAGATTGCTGAAGGAGAGCATGATTGCGGTCAAAAACGACATGCTTGCTTTGCGCGGTTCAACTCCGACACGCTCATCTTCTGAAGATGGGTCGTAAGGGCGTGAGTCCGATGTCACTTTTCCGTCCGTAAGATGTACGAGGCGGTTGGCGTACTTTTCTGCAAGCTCGTTGTTATGTGTGACCATTATGACCAGGCGGTTTTTTGCGATTTTTGTCAGCAGCTCCATGACCTGCTTGCCGGTTGTGGTATCAAGTGCTCCGGTCGGTTCATCGGCGAGTAGTATTTCGGGATCATTTATCAGTGCGCGTGCAATTGCTACACGCTGCATTTGTCCGCCGCTGAGCTGGTTGGGCTTTTTACGGATATGATCGCCCAGTCCGACTTCCTCCAGTGCCTGCTTTGCCCGTTTTCGCCGCTCGGCTCTGCGGACACCACTCAGTGTCAAAGCAAGCTCAACATTAGCCAGTACACTCTGGTGAGGTATCAGGTTATAGCTTTGAAATACAAAACCGATACGATTGTTTCTGTAGGTGTCCCAATCGCTTGCTTTATAGTTCTTTGTTGAGATGTTGTCGATTTCGAGGTCGCCCGCATCATATCTGTCAAGCCCGCCGACTATATTGAGCATGGTTGTTTTTCCGGAGCCTGACGGTCCGAGGACTGCAGCAAACTCATTATTGCGAAACGCTATAGAAACGCCGTCTAACGCATTTTGCGTAAAGCCGGCGGTTGTGTATGATTTCCTTATACTTTTCAATCGCAGCATTTATTATGATGTTCCTTCTATATGATCCGAATATATATTACTATATACTAATGAACTTGTTATGAACATAGTGATTATTAACAAATAATTTCACATTATGTGGTATATTGTGATATAATGCTTGCGCAGCAATCATTATATTGATTTAATGCATGCATATATCATAACGCTGTATATAGTTATCTAAAACTTATTTGCAATTGCAACAGCTATGATATAATCCTCTCTGGTGAAGGGAGTGGTTTCTGTTCCATGTTGGATTTTGAGAGGCTGACGCTGGCTAATGCATCCGGGTTAAAACCATTGTTTACGCATACTTATTCAAGGCTTTGTGATTACGTTTTCGGGACTCTTCTGATGTGGCGCGATATGTGGCCGACAGATATTGCCGCTTATGAGGACATGCTCTTTATCCGCATAGAGGTTTCCGCCGGCAGGCATGCGTATATGCTGCCCATTGCAGGGGATTTAGTTCATGCTATCGGTGTTTTAGATTCACACTACCCGGGGGAGAAGCTGTTTTACAACATCCCCAAAGAGGGCGTTGAGATTCTGAAGCGCCGTTTCAGTAATGCTGATGTTGTCTCAATTGATTCCGGCGGTGATTATATTTATGAAGCAGCTTCAATGGCAACGCTCAGCGGCCGCAAGCTGGGTGGGCAACGCAACCACCGTAATTATTTCGAACGCACATGGAAGTATCATTTTGAGGAGATAACAAGCGTAAACATGAATGATGTAAAGGCGTTTATTGAACGTAAGCCAATTCCCGGTTCTTCGGCACTCTTTGCGGAGGGTAACAAAAAAACGCTTGAGGTGCTTGATAATCTCGATATCTACAACTTTTCTACATTGGCGCTTTATGCCGAAGACCATGTTATCGGCTTCACCTTCGGAACATTGCTTGAGGACACCCTGTATGTCACCGTCGAACAGGCTGACAGGGATTACAGGGGTGTTTACCCAAAACTAACAAGCGAGTTTGTTTCTAAGCACATCGACAAGGGTGCATTATTCGTCAACAGAGAAGACGACCTCGGCAACGAAGGGCTGCGCAGAGCAAAGCTCGCATGGAACCCGTGCGAGATTGTGGAGAGGTTGTCAGTAAGTGTCGATGGGTAAAAGTCTCAAAGAAATAGAACAGTTAGAACAAATTGTTGGGTATAGTAAATCACCGCAGTAATTTTGAAGTTACAGCGGTGATTATATTTTAATTGAACAATGGTGAGGTGCGATTGCTTGGCTAATAATGGAAACGAAATGTTACTGCGGGCAGCCGATGGATATGTTCCAGTTGATGCCGAACTTGTCGGTCAGAGACCCGAAAAGCTCGCTCCAGAATGTCTTCTGAAGTTCCATGCTGACTTCGCCGCCTTCTTTTAAAGCGTCAAACGCTGACTTTGCTGATTCAATACTGTCAAACTCCAGCATGATCGTGATGTTGTCGCCGATTGTCGCAGCGTGCTCGGGCGGCATGTCCGCAAACATAACGGTTTCACCGTCAATATCGAACTGTGCGTGCATTACATAGTTTTCAGTACCTTTTGGTGCCTCAAAGCCATCATCAGGTGGTGCGTCTTTGTAACGCATGATCTCCGCTTTTACATTGAATGCTTTTTCATAAAATGCTATGGCTTCTGCACAATTTCCGTTGAATGATACATATGGGCTGATTTTCATGGTTTTCCCTCCAAAATTATTCTTCTTGTTCAAAATACAATACGCAATAACAATAGCACAAAGCCCGTTGGATTACTACATTATTTTTCAGCAATTTACCCCTTGTTCTCAGCCTCAATTGTTGGCTTTTGATTCCGCAAAATGCACCAATCTGTATGTCCGCATTCCGGGCAGGTCATCCAGCGTACTTTGTGGCTGCCGGTGCTCCTCTCACTTATTCTGGCTAATCAAACATGAATCGGTTTTAGTACATATCCCATGGCTGACATTACTTTGATGATTGTGTCAAAAGAAGGATTTCCATTATAAAACAGGGATTTGTATAAGCTCTAACGAAACACTTGCAGTATCAATTGATAAATCGCGGGGATGAAGATTGCAGGGAGCAGGTTGCCGACTTTTATCTTTGCGATTTTCAGCATGTTCAGACCTATGCTCATTATCAGGATCGAGCCGACGAGTGACATTTGCATTATAACGAGTTCACTGATGAAGGGACCCACAAAATAGGCAAGAAGTGTTATTATACCTTGATAAATGCCGACTGTGAATGCCGAAAACAATACCCCAAACCCCATAGTGGAGGCGAATATCATTGCCGTTATCCCGTCTATAATCGATTTGGCGATGAGAATGTCGCTGTTTCTGTTTATACCGTCTTCTATTGAACCGACTATTGCCATAGAGCCGACGCAGAAAACCAGCGTAGCAGTTACAAACCCCTGCGCAAACGTTGATTCCTCGTCCGGTTTGACAAGTTTCCTCTCGCAAAACTTGCCGAATGCTTTCAATCCGTCTTCAATTCTAAGCAGTTCACCTATTAACGCACCAAGCGCAAGGGAGATTATCATAATCAGTACATGCTCGCTGATAATTCTTCCGTCGACAATTGTAAATGCTGCGATAAGCGTGCCGCTGACACCGATGATCATGACAGCAAGCCCGATACCTTGCAGCATTGTGTCAGTGATACGTTTGGACAGTACCCGCTTAAGAATAAGCCCCAACGCTCCACCGACTAATATTGTACCAATGTTTACAATTGTACCTAATCCTACCATATACCTCCTGACAAACTATGACAAAATCCCACCATTACTTTATGCGCTTCACCTCTACATTGCCCAGTGATACGCTGCCTGTTACCCGTAAGGTTGGAGCATCCGCATCGTTGTTCATCAGTTTTCTGCTGACTTCAGCATTGGCAAGAGATGCGCTTAAATCGTCTATTACGCGCCAGTGTGAAGGAACGTATATTTCGACTGAGCCGAAGCTGCAGCTTACGTTGACTTGCGCGCCTTTTGGGCTGAGTGTCACGTTGTCGAAATAAACCTCCATACCGCCGAAGCTGCAACTGAGTTCCGCTGATTCAAGACAATCCGAATGAAGATACCTGCTTGCGTATCCGAATGAAACACTGATGTACGGATTGTTTGTATCGTCGCCTTCTTCTATCTTTGTTCGCTCGTTTTCTTCGGTGTAATCACCGTTGATTATAACATCGGCGTCTTCAACGGGCAGGTCAAACCTGTTTTCGGCTTTGTAGCGTTTGTATTTCTTCTTGCTTCCAAAATCAACATGTACACTTGTCACGCTTTTGAATCTTTTCGGAAACATTAAATTAAATGCGATTGTTACAAGCAAAGTTACTAAAACCAATGTCCAAAACGGTACTTCCGGAAGTCCGAGCGGCACTTCAAGAAATGGCTGAAAAATGTAATACAACGCCGCAAGTGGTATTGCGATAGATGCAAACGATAAGCTTATAATGCAGTGGAATAAAACTACTGTGGCTATAACCGCAATAGCGATGCTCCAAAAACCAAGCTCTACAAACCCTCCGAATTGGTTGGCAATCACCAGCCCCGCAAGCAGCAGCCAGAAGAACCCCCACGCGACCTTTGAAGTTTTTACTCTAAAAATTTTATACATAATAATTATCCTTTCTTTTATATTGAATATTGTTTTTTGCAGTTTGCAATACTACTCCCTGTTCCCAAGTTTTTCCCTAAGTGATTTATAGTAATGCCTCGATACATAAATATTTTTGTGTGTGTTCGGGAAGCTGATTTTGCTTGATGCCGTGAGGTTTCGGTTAATTGCGTAAATCTGTTTTGTATTGACGATTGTCCCTTTCGCCACCCGGACGAAAATTCTCGGCAGTATTTCTTCAAGTTCATAAAGTCTGTGCTTAACCTTATATGCGTCCCCTGCCGTATGTGCAAATACTTGCTCGCCTTCTGTCTCAAAGAACAGGATTTCTTCTAGCGGCAGATAATACTCTTGCGACTCTTTGTAGAACGTCATACGGGGCGCGGACAAGCTAAGTATAAATTCTTGAAGCTTCTGAACATTGCTGTCCACCCGTCCGCAGCGGACAACAACTTCATCTTCCATCGATCCGTCAGTTAGCTCAATACGCAATTTCACGCAATATGTCTTCCCTTTCTCATGGTAGAGGCTTGGAGGGTATCCGGAAAACTTTTAATGTTTCCAGCCAACGCACCAGCACTTCATCGGAAACTTGTATTTTAGGTCAAAACTTGTGTGCGGACTGAAACCATTAAAAGTTTTCCGGATACCCTCCAAGCCTCTACCACCTAGTATGTGCAGTATATCAGGGGAATAATGAAGTTACAATAGCAAAACGGCAACAGGTTGTCTGTTGCCGCTAAGTGGTAAGCTTGATAAGGTGACAGGTCAGTGTATATTACTTGTGGGACTTATGCACATTACCTCTCAAAAATTTTCGCCGCCAACACTAACGCACCCATCTCGCTTGCCGAGAAATATTCAAGGTCGTCGAGACTTTGCGAGATTCGCTTGTGTGTCGTCAAAAATTTTTGAGAGGCAATGTACACAAGTCCTTCTTATGTTATGTGTAATCTGCCACTTTATTACTTATTCCTCGCCCAGAACCTTACCCAAATGCACAACAAAATCCTGTGCATTCGTTATTATGCTCTTTGCCGACAAGCTTCCCCTGTCTGCCAGTTTATTTGCTGAAAACTCTGAAATATCAACCGTATAGAAGTAGACGGGGCGGATTTTATTTTCATCAGTAACAAAGTACATCGGGGAGATGTTACCTGCGGCAATTGTGTGCAGAGTGCTCGCCATTGCGATTATCGTCGTAGCTTTTGCAAGTTCAACACGCATTGCATCTTGACCTTCGTATGCGTCCGCGTAGACTCCCGGAAGCGGTCCGTCGTCACGTATGGAGCCGGCGAGAACAAGCGGGATGCTCTGCTTCACACATGTGTAAACAATACCGTTGTCAATCCCTTCGGCTTCTATGAATTTCTCAATTGAGCCATGATACCGGGCGCGGTTGATTGTATCAATATGGTTATAGTGCCCGTTTGGCATGACTGCTTGTGTGTAGATATCTTGTCCGAGTGCCGTGCTTTTATAAGCACCTTCCAGGTCGTGTGTTGCCAGTGCGTTGCCGCCGAGCAGTGCGTTTACGTAACCTTTTTCTATAAGAGTCGTAAACGCCTTGCGTGAATCAGCGTCAAAGGAGCATGCCGGGCCCATTACCCATACGTTATATCCGTTGTCACGTTCATGCCTGAGCAGCT
>Ga0123353_10011181_pt1 | contig 12624 bp, 8 predicted proteins | sample TergutLab28metaG_3_FD_92763 | JGI IMG/M metagenome (GOLD analysis project Ga0123353, IMG submission 92763) | Labiotermes labralis P3 segment gut microbial communities from Petit-Saut dam, French Guiana - Lab288 P3 | ecosystem: Host-associated > Arthropoda: Insects > Digestive system > Gut ... | reverse complement strand
GACAATGAAATGAATGCGTGCGTGCTGGCCGAAAGCATTTACGGCGTGATCCGCAACGAGCAGAACGCGGTGATGCTCGGCATAGGTTCGGGCGTGGGCGCCGGCATCATCGCGAACGGGCAGATATATCGCGGCAACGACAATATGGCCGGCGAGGTCGGGCATATCATGATGGATCCAAACGGCAAGATGTGCGAATGCGGCCGCTACGGCTGTTTGCAAACTTTTGTGGCGGATTGGGCGCTGACGGAGGATGCCCGCCGGTTCAAGCGCGACGCCGATATAGACGATATTTTGCAGGCAGCGGCTGCTAGCGAGCAATGGGCGGTGTCTATTATCGAGAGATTTGTACGATATACCCAGGCGGCCATATCCTATTTCACAAGCCTGCTCAACCCCGGCGTGGTCGTCTTAAGCGGGCAATTGCTGGAAGATTATCCCGTATTAAAGGAATGGCTGCTTTGGGAATATCCCACGCATATGATCATGCCGTTCAGTGCGCCTTCCCGCCTGACCACCTCCAGCCTGGGCCGGGACGGCACGATCATCGGCGCGGCGACGCAATTGTTCCGCAAGGTTTATGAGGAGTACATCTAACATATCATCGCATCATTCACAACCCATCGAATGCCGAGAGGGTAAACAGGTACAAAACAAATCCGAACCCTTCTCCAATTGGTACAAGGTTCGGATTATGCTGATTGAGTGGGAACAACTGGGCTCGAACCAGTGACCCTCTGCTTGTAAGGCAGATGCTCTCCCAACTGAGCTATGCTCCCCCGCCGGACGTTCCCTATCATATCCCGAGAGGCGCCCGTTTGTCAAGCGGCCGTATGCGGCGGTTCACGGCGTGTTCATGGAAACTTTGGAGGTTGCGCCGCGAAGGTCCAGGGCGATCGCAAAGCCCTGGTCGCCCTTCACAAAGGGCGAAATCTCTTGTCTGACGCATCCTATCATCCGACAGTGACAATGAATCAAAATGGAAATGAAGTCGCCCTGATGCGGCAGCTCAGGGCGCTGTCGCGGTTGCGCCCGCGCTTCTCGCGCGCTCCCGCGCGCCGCCGGTCATCTCCACGCGCCCGTCGGGGAAGATCCACAGGGCGTCCACCCCCTCCAAGGATTCCACCATCGCCCGCCCCTCCTCGTAGGGGAGCAGGAACACGGCGGTGGACAGCAGATCGGCCAGGCCGGAGTCCTCGCACAGCACGGTAACGGCTTGAAAGTACGCGCCCGGCATCAGGGTAAATGGGTCGATCAGGTGATGATAGCGCTTTGCGTCCACGATGTAGTAGCGCTGGTAGTCGCCGCTGGACACCACCGACAGGTTGGCCACAAAAAAGGACTCCACGGTGTCGCCCAGGGGATCGGAAAGCGCGTTGCCCCTGGGATTCTGTATGCCCACGCCCCAGAAGGCGCGCCTTCCGTCCAGCGGCGGATTGCCCACCCGCACATTGCCGCCGGCGTTGATGATAAAGGAGGGCATCGCCGAATCCAGCATCCATTGGGCAACGAGCTCGGTGGCGTATCCCTTGGCGATGGAGCCCAGGTCGAGCTGCAGCCCCGGGTCGGCATAGGTTACGGTGCCCGCGGCCGGGTCCAGGATCACATCGTCAAAATCGGTATGCCGGGCGGCGCTTTGCAGCGCCTCCATGGACGGCAGCTGGGCGGCGGCGGGATCGAGGAGGCCGCGCTCCCGGTAATCGTGCCAGATGCGCGTTACGGCGCCCAGCGCTATGTTCATCGTGCCCCGGGCCGCCGGCTGATGTTCCTTGCAAAAGAGCAGCAGGTTCATGAGTTCCGGCTCCACGGGCACCGGGCCCTTGGCGGCCTCCCGGTTTAAGGTGTATAAGTTATTGACGCCGGCGTGGGCGTTGTATCCATCGTACAGCGCGTGCAGGCGGCGGTACATCCCGTGGGCCTCGTCGGCGGCCCGGCGGAAGGTGGCCTCGTCGGCCGCGTAGCCCATCACGGTGATCACCGTGTCAAAGGTATCGAAAAAGCTGGCGTCGTACCGCGTGAGGGCCGGCGCCTCCGTAACGATTGCCGGGGTTGCCGGGGATGCCGAACAGCCGGCGGTTGCCGCCAGCCCCAGCGCGCACACCAGGGCGACGCGGGCGATCCGGGACGCAGTACGCATAAAGCACCTCACAAAAAAGGGGAGTGATGACGAGGCCTACTGTAACAGACCGAACGAAAAAAAACAAGAGACGCGTGAGGCAAGGCGACAGCATTTGAGTATAATTTTTTCCAATCATACTATCGTTGGTCAGATCGCCGTGCAGAATCCCTCCACCGCTGCGGCGGTCTCCCTCCCTTTGGCCTCAACTTGACCCACAGAATTACGTGATCCACAAACACGTTGTCCAACTCCTGTAGGGGACGATGGCAATCGTCCCGTGTCCCACCGGGCGGATTGCCATCCGCCCCTACATAGCCAACGGTGAATATTGATACAATTCAGTGGGTCAAGTTAAGCCCTTTGGCAAGGGAGGTAGGGGCTAGGCGCGCAGTGCGCGCGACTATGGCGAATTGAGGAGAGGACCACCTATGTAAATATTAACAATGTTGCAGAAATGTAGACAAATAATTTCTTTTGTGTTACTATTTTGATCAAGACTATTGCAGCCTCTTGAATGGCCTATTGAAAAGCGTTGCCGCCGCGCGAAAGAGCGGGCGGATGAGGAGGTTTCATCGCGTATGCATACCGATTGCCGAAAGGGATGGTTCAGGAAAATCGTGTGCTGGCTGGCCTGCGCCGCGTTCCTCGCGGCGCCCGCTTCGGCGTTGGGCGCTCCGCAGCCCGCGCCGCTCACCGCGCAGAGCACCTCGCTGTCCGGCACGGTGCGCGTGTACCTTTCCTCCCTCTCCAGCCAAACCGCCCTTACCCTTACGGTAGATGGCAGCTACTCCATCAACGGCGACGCCTCGCGCATGCTTGCCCGGGGGAGCTCGGTGCGGGTGAGCTACGAGTCCGGCCTGCTGTACTTTACGGCAAACGGCGTCAAGCAAAACATGGGCACGCAGTTTTTCCTGCGCCGCCACCAGGGCAGCGGCATGAACGGCCTGAAGATCGCCCAGTCGGCCGCCCCCAACAGCTGGTATACCGGAGACTTTGAATTTGCGGTGCGCAACGGGCGCATGTACCCCATCGTGCATGTGCATATGGAAGATTATATACGGGGCGTGCTTCCCTACGAAATGAGCAGCGCCTTCCCCCTGGAGGCGCTGAAGGCCCAGGCCGTGGCGGCCCGCACCTACACCGTGCAGGCCATGAACCGGCGCGCGGCGCATTACGACGTGGTGGATACCACCGCCGACCAGGTGTACCGCGGCGTGAGCACCAGCGGCGACCGCACCGAGCAGGCGGCCACCGCCACCGCCGGGGTGGTGGCCATGCACAACGGACAGTTTGTGGGCGGTTATTACAGCGCCTCCAACGGCGGCCAAACCGAGGCGGTGAAAAACGCCTGGGGCAACAGCTCCTTCCCGTACCTGGGCGTGCAAGACGATCCTTATGATTTGGCCAACCCCAGCAGCCCGAGCCGGTCGTTCATCGTGTACGGCAACGCAACGCTGATGGGCCCGCTGGAGCCCTTGCTCAAGAGCAAGGTGGCGTCCCAGTTTACCGCTTTGGGAACGGCCACCTCCGCCGGCAGCGTGAGCATCGCCGGCATCAGCAACGTCGCCGCCCACACGCCGATGTACCCCGTGCCTTCGCGGCTGTACACCAAGGTGGATATCACGGCGCTGGCCTCGCCCTTCCCCGGCGGGAGCCATACGGCGGTAACCGTGACCTTCGATTTTTTCAGCGAGCTCAAGTCCCTGCTGGGCCTGGGCATCAACAGCACGCGCAACGAGCTGCTCACCGTGGAGCCCAGCGGCAGCAACTTTATACTCAGGACGCGCCGGTTTGGGCACGGCATCGGCATGAGCCAGCGCGGCGCCCAGCAGATGGCCAACCAGGGGCTATCGTACCAGCAGATCATCGGCTTTTATTATCCGGGCTGCAACCTGGTGAAATACAGCTTTTCCGGCAGCGTGCTGAGCAACCCCGGCGGCACGGACGCGCCCCAGGCCACCGCTCCGCCCCAGCAGCCGGTGGACGGGGATCGCAGCGGGGCCACCGTAACCCTCAGCAACCCCGCCAGCTGGCTCAACCTCCGCCAATCGCCGAGCACCGGCGCGGCCATCCTCGCCCAGTTGATGCACGGGCAGCAGCTCAAGGTGCTCACCACCGACGGGGTGTGGTGCCAGGTGCAGCACGGCGCGCTCACCGGCTACGTGATGCAGGATTTCCTGACCTTTGCACAGGCGAATAATGAGGATAATGTAACCGCCGATCCGCCGGGCGAGGCCGCGCCCACGCCCCCGCCGAACGAGCCGCCTTCGGGAAGCGCGGACGAAAAGAAGGACGGATGGGCCGTGGTGGCGGTGCCCGACGGCACCACCCTCAACCTGCGCTTGCAGCCCAGCGCCCTGTCCAGCATACTGCTCCGGATGCCCAACAGGGCGCAGGTACAGTGTGCGCCCTTCAACGACGCCTGGGCCCAGGTGCGCTACAACGGCGTTCACGGCTATGCGATGCGCGTTTATCTGGCGCCCCTCGGGGAGGCCCCAACCCAGCCCGCGCCGGACCCGGGGGGAGCGCCGCAGCCCGGCGGCACGGCGACGGTCAACCTCCTCGATTCCAGGAGCAAGCTGAACTTCCGTGCCGCGGCCGGCTTCGGCAGCCGGGTGATCGCCACCATTCCCCACGGCGCTACGGTGGAAATCGTGCAGTACGCCACGGATTGGTGCGCCGCCAAGTACCTGGGTTCGAGCGGGTACCTGTCCACCGCTTACCTGCTGTTTTCCGCGGACCCCGGGGAGGCGCCTTCGGCGACGCCGGAGGCTACGGCTCCGCCGGCCTCCTCCGGCGAGCTGGTGGTGAGCGCTACCTCCCTCAATCTGCGCGCCTCTCCCAGCACGTCCGCCAAGCTCTTGGCCCAGCTGCCGCAAGGCGCGCGGCTCACCCAGCTGGAGCAGTTGGCCGGCTGGTACAAGGTGCGGTGGATCACGATGGAAGGGTACGTGTCGGCGGCCTACGTGCGGCCGGCGGAGGGGGCTCCCGCAAGCGCGGCGCCCGATCTGCAACCGACGCCCCCCGCCGCTACGCCGTCCGCTCCCGCCTCCGCGGCCGCATTCCCCGAGGCGACCGCCACGCCAACCCCAACCCCGCCCGGCGCGCCGGCGGCCGGCCATGCGCCGGTGAACAGCGGCGCCGTTACCCCGGCAAACGGCGAGATCTTCGCCGAAGGCTATCAGCATTGGGAAGACAAGGCTCCGTCTGTGAAGATTCCCGCCGGGAGCGCGCTGGATGTGCTGGCTTACGCGGGCAAGGACGCCGAGTGGTGCGAGATCGTGTTCTTTGGCGAGCGTTTCTTCGTGCGCACCGAGGATTTGAAGCTGGAACGCGCGGTGAAACCATGACGGAGCCAGGCGAGCATCCCACAAACCTAAATCTGCCGCGGGCCGGCGAGCGGCTGGACGACCTGCAGCGCGGCGGCTTGCACATCCTGCAAAAGGTACGCGGCTTCCGCTTCGGCACCGACGCGGTGCTGCTGGCCCACTTTGCCGGTGTGCGTCCCGGAGACCGCGTGGTGGACTTGGGCGCCGGTACCGGCATATTGCCGCTGCTGATGTCGGCCCGCTGCCCGAGCGCCACCTTCACGGCGATAGAGCTGCAGGCCGAAATGGCCGATATGGCGGCCCGGAGCGTGGCCCTCAACCGGCTGGGGGAGCGCATCGCGGTGCGGGAGGCCGACCTGCGCGACGCGCCGTCGCTGTTGGGCCACGGCCGCACGGATTTGGTGGTGTGCAATCCGCCCTACAGCCCGCTGGGCGCGGCCCTCGCCAACGGAGACCCGGCCCGCGCCCTGGCGCGGCACGAGGTGGGCTGTACCCTCGCCCAAGTGATCGAAAGTGCGGGCAAGCTCCTGCGCAACGGTGGGCGGCTGGCCATGGTGTTTCCCGCCCAGCGCCTGCTCGAGCTGCTCGACGCCCAGCGCGCGGCCCGCGTGGAGCCCAAGCGGGTGCGGCTGGTGCACCAGCGCGTGGAGGATCCGCCCAAGCTGGCGCTGGTGGAAGGCGTAAAGCTTGCGCAGCCGGCGCTGCACTGGCTGCCGCCGCTGATATTGTGCGATGCGGACGGCGCGTACACCGCCGAAGCGCGGCGCGTGTATGGTGAATAGCTACAGCCGCTGCGGTTTGTACTTTCCGCGCTGGCTCAAAATGGCCAGCGTCCAGCATAGGCCGGAGGGAACCAGGTAATATATCTGGCCGGTGAGGATAAAGAGCGCCAGCAAGCCGGTGCCGTAGGCGGCATACCGGCGCGTTTTTTGGGGCGAAAACACGGCTTGGCGCAGCGAGGCCCAGGCAAAGGGCTTGCGCTGCCGCCTGCCCATCGCGATCAGTTGCTCGTCGGTGGCCGGGGATAGCCGGCCCGCCAGCGCGCGTAGCGCGTCGCCGTCGATCAGCCGCACCGGGGGCTCGAGGGAATCGGCGGTATCCCGCGCCTCCTGGGTAAAGGCGCCGGGCGAGCACAGAATGCACCGATCCGCCCGGAGAACGGCGAGGCGGGCGCGGCCGGCGGCCAGCACCGCGTCGGCGTCGGTTCGCTGCTGCGGATGCCCCTGCAGGCACAGCAGGTACAGCGTCTCTTGGCCGTAGCGCAGCAACACCCCGTCCCTGGCCTCGCCCAGCACGTGAATGTCGTGCCGCGAGGCCAGCCAGTCTGCGGCCTGCCGGGCGGCCTGCGCGGGCTGTACGGTCAACAGGCCTTCCAGGGCGAGGGCGCCGCCGATGTGGGCCCGCAGCGCCGCCGCCTTGCGCGCCAGCGCCCGTCGCTGCCACAGCGCCAGGGTGCGCCACAGCAGCGCGTACAGCGCGCCGCCGGCCAGCAGCGCGGGCGCCGCCATGCCCCACAGCCTGTAAAACCACAAAAAGCACAGCACGAACACCAACAGCCGCGCCGCCAGGCGGTCCACGGCGCCGCCCAGCCGGCTTTTTTGCTCAAAGGGCGTCGTCATGCGGGGTCTCCTCCAATTTTAAAACGGGATGCTCGTAACGCAAATCAAGCGTAGGGCGCGGCGACCTCGACGCGCCGTGATTCGCTCCCAATAACGCGCCTTTGACGCATTACGGCGGCGCGTCGAGGCACCGCGCCCTACAACCGGCCCGCCTTGGCCGCTTCCCTTCTTGATTCGCATTGAAAGTTTTCCACGAAAAGGGCTCGCTTAATCGCTGTTTGTTGCGTTTTGTCCGCCGCCTCTTTCTCTTTTTTCCATTATAGGGTATACTATTGCAAAGGCGCAACGGCGGGAGGTAGGCATGCGGCGCGGCGAGGGGTATCGGCTGGGCGTGCTGGGCGGCAGCTTCAATCCCGTCCACAACGCGCATCTGGCGATGGCGCGGGCGGCCATGGAGGCCTTTGGGCTGGAGAGGGTGCTCTTTTTGCCCACCGGCAATCCGCCCCACAAGCGCGCGGGCCTCGCCGATAAGCGGCATAGGCTGCGCATGGTGGAACTGGCGGTGGACGGCTGCCCGGGGTTTGCGGCGTGCGACCTGGAAGTCCGGCGGGAGGGCACCACCTACACGGTCGATACGCTCCACATCCTGCGCGCGCGCTGGCCGGGCGCGTCGCTTTGGTACATCGTGGGCGCGGACACGCTGCTGGAGCTGCACACCTGGCGAAAGATCGACGCGGTGCTCACGATGTGCGCCTTTGTGGTATGCGCCAGGCCCGGATGGCAGGAGGAGGCGGTGGAGGAGTGCGCAAGTCGGTTTCGGGAGCGGGGCGCGGCGATGCATCCGCTGTACATGCCGGGCATGGACATCTCCTCCACCATGATCCGCCGGAGCCTGGAAAGAGGGGAAAGGACCGCCGAGGCCCTGGTGCCTCCGGCGGCGTGGAGATACCTGCTGGAGCACCGGCTCTACGGCCCGGAAGCTGGCGGGACGCCGCCGCCGAACAGCTCGCCCGCCACCTGAGCGGGGCGCGGTTCGTTCACTCCCTGCACGTGGAGAAGGAGGCGCGCGCGCTGGCCGAGCGCTGGCGCGCCGATGTGGAGCGGGCGGCGTGCGCCGGGCTATTGCACGACTGCGCCAAGGGGCTGCCCTTGCGGCGGATGCAGGAGCTCGCCCTGGCCGGCGGGTTGCGGCTGGACAAGGCGACATGGGATTCCCGGGCGCTGATGCACGCGCCGGTGGGCGCCTACCTGGCGCGGCGCGACTACGGCGTGGACGATCCCGAGGTGCTGGACGCGATCCGCTGGCACACCACGGGCCGGCCCGGCATGGGCGCGCTGGAGCAGATCATCTACCTGGCGGACGTGATCGAACCGGGCCGGGAGCCCTTTGAAGCGCTGCCCGCGATCCGCGCCGCCGTTTGGGAAAGCCTGGACCGGGCGATGCTGCTGGCGCTGCGCGACTCGGTGGCCTACGTGCAAAGGGGCCGCGGCCCGCTGCACCCCGACACGCTGGCCGCGCTTCACTGGTTTGAAAAAAGGCAATAATAAAAGGAGGCGGAAGGATGCTCGAACCCAAAGAAATCGCCTTGTGCGCCGCCAAAGCGCTCGACGACAAAAAAGCCCAGGACCTATTGGTGCTGGAGGTGGGGCATCGCACCGTGATCGCGGACTACATGGTGATCGCTTCCGGCCGGTCGGCGCCCCAGGTAAAGGCCCTGCTGGAGGCGCTGGAAGAGCAGCTTGCCCAGCGGGGCGCGCATCCCCGCAGGCGCGAGGGCATGGGCGAAGGGCGCTGGGCGGTGCTGGACTACGGCGCGGTGATCGTGCACGTGTTCCACGAGGAGGAGCGCGCGTATTATCAGCTGGAGCGGCTGTGGATCGACGGAGACAACGTGGTGCCGGCGCCCGGCGTGGGGGAGACGGACTAAAAACGCAGCGTGCTACACATGCAGCTCCTGCTTTTCGCCGAGAGCCGCGGCATTTTCGCCCAGGATCGGCCGCACGACATCCTTCAAAAACTCCGTGACCTGCTCGCCGCTGCGGCCGGTGTACTTCGACGGATCGAGGATGGCCCGGCACTCCGCCCGCGTGATGCCAAAGGCGGCATCCGCCGCGATGCGGTCGATGAGGTCGTTTTGCGCCCCTTCCTCCTTGATCGCCCGCGCGGCGGCCTGGCTGTGCACGCGAAGCCTCTCGTGCAGCGCTTGGCGGTCGCCCCCCTTTTTGACCGCGGCCATCAGTATGTTCTCCGTGGTCATAAACGGCAGCTCGCTCATCACGCGGGCGTGGATCACCTTGGGATACACCACCAGCCCGTCGCAGATGTTCATCAGGAGGTTCAGGATGGCGTCCACGCCGAGGAAGGCCTCGCTCACGGCGATGCGGCGGTTGGCGCTGTCGTCCAGGGTGCGTTCAAACCACTGCGTGCCCGCGGTCACGGCGGCGTTGAGCGCGTCCACCATCACGTAGCGGGCGATGGCGCTCACCCGCTCGGAGCGCATGGGGTTGCGCTTGTAGGGCATCGCGGAGCTGCCGATTTGTGAGGACTCAAAGGGCTCCTCCATCTCCTTAAAGTTTTGCAGCAGCCGCATGTCGCAGCTGAATTTGCTGGCGCTCTGCGCGATGCCGGAGAGGGTGCTCAGCACCATGTAATCCGTTTTGCGGCTGTAGGTTTGCCCGCTGACGGGCACCACCCGGGCAAAGCCCATCTCCGAGGCGATGTCCCGCTCCATCTGTTTCACTTTTTCGCTGTCGCCGCCCAGCAGCTCCATAAAGCTGGCCTGGGTGCCCGTCGTCCCCTTGCTGCCGAGCAGGGCGAGGTTAGCGATGCGGTGGGCCAGCTCCTGGTAGTCCATCACCAGCTCGTTGAGCCACAGGGCGGCGCGCTTGCCCACCGTGGTGAGCTGGGCAGGCTGCAGATGCGTGTAGGCCAACGCCGGCAGATCCTTGTACCGCTCCGCGAAATCCGCCAGGAGCGCCATCACGTTGAGCAGCTTGCGCCGCACGATTTCGAGGCCCTGGCGCATGAGGATCACGTCGGTGTTGTCGCACACGTAGCAGCTGGTGGCGCCCAGGTGGATGATGCCCGCCGCCTGGGGGCACTGCAGGCCGTACGCGTAGATGTGGGCCATCACGTCGTGGCGGCACTCCCGCTCCCGGCGCCGGGCGTCCTCGTAATTGATGCATTCCTGATGGGCGGCCATCTCGGCGATCTGCCCGTCGGTGATGGGCAGCCCCTGTCTCTGTTCCGCCCTGGCCAAGGCGACCCAAAGCTTGCGCCAGGTGCGGAACTTGTTGTTTTCCGAAAACACGAACTGCATTTCCGCGCCGGCGTACCGCGTGGAAAACGGGCTCACGTATCCGCTGTGCACATCCTCGTTCATACAACCTGCTCCTTTTATCGAAAATACGCCACGCCGCCCTCAAACAGGGGCTGGAACGTGTTTCCGTCCACATTTTTGTACAGGTCCCGCCCGGAGCGCTCGGTGTGCCCCATCTTGCCGAGGATCCGCCCGTCCGGGCTGGTGATGCCCTCGACGGCCCAGCGGGAGCCGCTTGGATTGTGGCGCAGATCCATCGTGGGCGCGCCCGCCAAGTCCACGTATTGGGTGGCGATTTGCCCGTTTTGCGCCAGTTGCGCCAACACGCCGTCCTCCCCGACAAAGCGGCCTTCGCCGTGGGAGATGGGCAGGGTGTGGATGTCTCCCACTCGGGTCTGTTGGAGCCAGGGGCTCCGGTTGCCGGCGATCCGCGTGCGCACCAGCATGCTCTGGTGGCGGCCGATGGTGTTGAAGGTCAGGGTTGGGCTTCGCTCGGAGAGCTCCGTGATTTCGCCGTAGGGCAGCAGCCCCAGCTTCATGAGGGCCTGGAACCCGTTGCAGATGCCCAAGATGAGGCCGTCGCGCTCCCCGAGCAGCGCATGCACCGCGTCCTTCATGGCCGGATTGCGGAAAAACGCGTTGATGAACTTGCCCGAGCCGTCCGGCTCATCGCCGCCGGAAAAACCGCCGGGAAACACGATCATGTGGCTTTCGCCGATCATCCGCGCGGCGCGCCGCAGGCTTTCCGTAATCGCGGCCGGGGTCAGGTTGTTGACGAGCAGAATGCGGGGCTCCGCCCCGGCCCGCTCCAGCGCCCTGGCGGTGTCCGCCTCGCAATTGGTGCCCGGAAAGACGGGGACGCATGCCACCGGTTTGCGCGCGAGCACCGCCGGCTTGGCCCATGACGTTGCCTCGTGGCTCACAGCGTCCACCGCGCCCGCGTCCCCCCCGTAATACGGAAACACGCCCGCGAGCCTGCCCTCGTAGATCGCTTCGAGGGGCCCTAGCTCCACGGTTTCATGGTTGTGCTCCAATGCGTAGCGGGGGAGGGTCTCGCCCACTTCTACCCCAATTTCTGTGCCGACCCGCGCCGCGTCCGCGCCGGCCGCATCGCCCGCGATCTCCACCAGGATGCCGCCGAAGGCCTGGGCAAACACATCCCCTTCGTATATCAGCCTCGCGCCGATCCCGTTGCCCAGCGCCATCTTGAACGCCGCCTCGGCAATCCCGCCCAAGCCCAGCGCCCACGCGGAAAGGACTTTTTTTTCGCGGATCAGGCGATGCAAAGCCGCAAAATGCGCCCGGAGCTTCGGCCCGTCGTACGGATCGCAAACGAGCAGCCGCAGGCTGTGGCCGGCCCCCTTGAACTCCGGGGAGATTACCACGCTGCTGTCGCCGGGGGCGACGGCAAAGCTCACCAACGTGGGCGGCACATCGAGGTTTTCGAAGGTGCCGCTCATGCTGTCCTTGCCCCCGATGGCCGCGACGTGCAAATCCAACTGCGCGGCCAACGCGCCCAGGAGCGCTGCGAGGGGCTTGCCCCAGCGGGAGGGGTCGCCGGTCATGCGCTCGAAGTACTCCTGAAAGGTGAGATAGGCGCGGCCAATATCAAAGCCCGCCGCGGCCAGCTTGGCCAGGCTCTCCACCACGGCCAGGTACGCGCCCTCGAAGGGGCTTTGCGCCATGATCTGCGGATGAAAACCGTAGCTCATGCCGCTGACGGTGGTGGTTTCGCCGGCCGTTACCGGCAGCTTGGCCACCATCGCTTGGATGGGGGTGAGCTGCTTGCGCCCGCCGAAGGGCATGAGCACCGTGCCCGCGCCGATGGTGCTGTCGAACCGCTCGCCCAGGCCCTTTTTGCCGCAGATATTCAAGTCGGAAACCATGGCGCGAAGTCTTTCCTCGAACGTGCCGCCCTCGAAGGGTATGTTTTGTACGCCCGCGTCGGGCACGCGCGCCGCGGCATGCTTTTCCGTGCCGTTGGTGTTTAGGAATGCCCGGGAAAGATCGACGATGCGCGTGCCCTTCCAGGTCATTTGCAGGCGGGGCTCCTCGGTGACCTCGGCCACCGCCGTAGCCTCCAGGTTTTCCGCGTTGGCGAAGGCGATAAAGGCCTCTGCGTCGCCCGGGGCCACCACCACGGCCATGCGCTCCTGGCTCTCCGAGATCGCCAGCTCGGTGCCGTCGAGGCCCTCGTACTTCTTGGGCACCTTGTCCAGGTCGATCCGCAGGCCGTCGGCCAGCTCGCCGATGGCCACGCTCACGCCGCCGGCGCCGAAGTCGTTGCAGCGCTTGAT
>Ga0123353_10011179_pt1 | contig 12625 bp, 14 predicted proteins | sample TergutLab28metaG_3_FD_92763 | JGI IMG/M metagenome (GOLD analysis project Ga0123353, IMG submission 92763) | Labiotermes labralis P3 segment gut microbial communities from Petit-Saut dam, French Guiana - Lab288 P3 | ecosystem: Host-associated > Arthropoda: Insects > Digestive system > Gut ... | reverse complement strand
TGGTGTCATTATCGAGGGAGTCGCCTTTCAATAACCTTTGCCTTATATACAAGAGGGTTGCCCAGAACACATATTTGCCCGGAAGGGAACAACCCGGGTTTGACCATCTGCTTGATCAGCTCGCATCGGGAGACATGACCGAACTCCAGCTTTACGCCGCAAAAAGTCTGCAAACAGATAAACTTTACTATCTGCTGAAAGCCTACAGGAACACGGATAACACCGATATGAGGTTCTCCCTTTTGGCTGATTTGCACGGCGACTTCATCACGAATGCGCAACTGAAGAAGATTTACAAGGAGATCTTTGCAGAGAAAATCATCTTTTCCGCAAACTTTGCAAAAACCCGGCATGTATGGGATTACTATATGCTCCTGCAACGACTGTTCACTCTCTCCGGTCTGCATGGCTGGGTCATTTTGTTTGACGAAGCTGAGCATATCGGGCGGTTGGGGCGTAAGGCGCGATTTGGGGCGTATGCGAACATGGCTAAGTTTCTGTCCCCGGAAACGGGCAGCGCGCTTACGCTCTTTACGATGACGAATAATTACGCGACGCAGGTGATAGACGGCAAAGATGAGCGAAGATACTTAGCGGATGCTGAAGGCTTTGACCGGGGTATTATCGAGGATACGCTTGCACGAATCGAAAACGCTCCTGAGTTGACTCCGCTCAGCCGCGATGAGTTCATGAGCATTTTAGTGAAAATTATAGACTTCCACGCCCGGGCATTTAGTTGGAGTCCTGCTGTAGACGTCGCGGAGCTGTGTGAAATGGCATGGTCGCGCGGATATTATTTGCGTACCAAGATACGAGCGGCAATAGAATACCTGGATCAGCTTATGCAATACGGAGACACAGGGGTCATAACAGCCGGAGAACTGGAACAGGAGACGTATAACGAGGAAATCCCATTGCCTGATGAACTGTAGCGTGCACATGAAATCCGCATAACTCCGTTGATTCCATGTGCAAAACGACGTAGTATTTCCGTTTTCCAGTTTTTGGGACGACAGTATCACGATAAAGATAAAAAGCGCTCACGAGACGATTTGCGACTCCTCATCGTTTAGTGGGCGTTTTGCTTATAATTAATATTTCCCTAACGATATTCTGACAAATCTTAAATGCTAGCGGGTTATCATTCATACAGAATATCAAAACTATGATTTGGTAACGTCAAATAACCAATGAAAAGGCCACCCTGTGTCATACTTTTCTCTTCTTTAGCGATATGCTCTTGCGTTCCGATAGTTCTTCAAACAAGCGAACCACGGATTTTGGATTAGCATTATCATCAATGCTCTCCATGACATCCTCTATGTCATCCAAATCCAGCAGATTCACCGCCAGGCAATAGAAACTCTTACGCCGCCCGTCGTTATGTTCCGAGAGAAGCCTTTCCAGCACCGTCATCTTTTTGTCCAGTTCTGCCCGATAAACTTCTATACCTACCCGTTTTGCTTTTTCCATGTCAGAGACGTGGTTTCTGTGCGTAATAAATGAGTCGGAATCGCCCCAACTGTCGTACTTCTTGCATGGGAACTCATCACACTCAAAACAGTATTCTATCCCCTTGCGTCCGCAGCACGATAGGATCCCGCAGGATGGATGGACTTCCAAAAACCCCTCTCCTGCGCAACCGGGGCAACGTGACGAGCCGACCGTATAGTATCGGGGGCATAAGCCGCAATTGAGTCCGCAAGCCGCAAACTGTGGATATTCGCGTGTATAGCCTTCCTTTCCAAACTCTCTTGCTGTCACTGCAAAACACCTCCGCATAGACTGATTACCATAACGCTACTATTTAAACTCGCCCCAGTTTTCACTCAACAGTGCCGCCCTGCTGACAAAGTCAACTTGATAACGTATAGCATGGTGATCCTTTATCAGCATACCGTCTGTAAGACGTATCTCAAGAAAGCAGCAATTTTTATCTTGCTCGTCGTTAGCATGGTCATACCACACGAACGCTTCACGAAGCTTTGACCTAATCTCAGCGTTTTTCGGGTCTAAGACCCACCCAAGGTTCTTTCCGGTACCGTGTCCGCTGAACCAATCGACGGCGCAGACGGCGACTTCAGGATATGCCTCAATCTGCTTGATTTTGTTTGAGAGCGCGTGTGTGCTAATGTAGAATGAGCCGTTTTCGTAATACGCGTCAACCATGCGATTGTGCAAACGCTCGCCATCTGTTGTAGCGATTGCAATAAGGCTGTCTTTGCCAAAGCGTTCAACCATGATGTTCATTGCGTCTTCGTAGTTCTGCATTTTGTAACCCCCAAAAATATGACATAGATATGACATAGGTATGACATAGGGACGGTTCTTGTGTCATGCGCAATCTGTCATGCTCTCTCAACGATGCTCCTGCTAGCTCCGGTAATTCTGGTGATTTGCCTAATCGAAATGCGATGTTCCTTAAGCTTCTTTATATATTGGATTCGCTGCATTGCATCGATGTGTTGAAAGCCCTCAACTGTATCACTCCCGCATATTTTCTTCATTATCTTCTTTGCGGCCGCATCTGTCAGACGAAGACGCTTCGAGTCATTATCTATACATACTTCTTCAACTTCATCTTGGTTTAGCTTAATAAATCCATCTAGGCCTGTCATATCTAAAACAAACTCACGATCAACGATTCTGTTTTCGCCGAAATATTCACCATAACTGCTCCAGATGTAGCTATCAACAGTATCACATATACCAGCCTTAACTGGGTTTTGATGTATGTAACGCAGAACAGTTAAGAAATATTTATCAGTTTCAACAGGCTCGCTCCTGAACCTGTCCTGGAACAAATGCCCAACACGTTGGTACTTCCAGTTGTACCAAAAGACATATTTGGCGCCTATTCTCTTAAAGATTGTGTCCAAGCCCTCTGATATAGTCCTAATCAGTAGGTGTACATGATTGCCCATGAGACAATAGGCATACAACTCAAAGCCACTCGCTTTCTTGCATGCGGTTAACACTCCAAGGAATTTTTCGTTGTCCTCATCGTCTTCAAATATTGTTTGTTGATTTATACCTCTTAGAACAACATGATAAATCCCTGAATCACCTTTTACTCTGACAGATCTCGGCATAAAAACACCCCTTGTATAATGTAGCACGATGGTCTTGCATTGTCAATATGACACAAGAACCGTCCCTGTGTCATACCTGTGTCATATCCCGACTTAAGTCACGAGTGTTCTCGGCTTACAAATAAATATAGCGGCGCACAGGCGTCCGGCTGATGCCGTTTGCCTGTGCGCGGCTTTGTTGTTGCGCTGTTAGCGCTTAACCTATGTACGAACTGCCCGGTTGCGGGAATGGGCGGTTTGTGCTCATTCCATTTCCCACGTTTGCGTGGCATCGGTCGCTTAAATAACTACAACAGCTTAAACTCTTTGATACTCGAACCATTACCCTTGATGTCGTAGGTCAAAGTATAACCCGCTAAATCATGACTGGCATCAAATGAGTATCTTCCGTCAAGATTGGCGTTATTACCTGATAGAATGACATAGAACTCGACTGCTCTGTTTGCCCCAGCAGAGTAGGTTGCATCCACAGTGAAGATCAATCTCCATTGTCTGCTGTTCTTTGATGTTTCGCTTATACTGACAAACTTTGCGTTTTCTGCTTTCACTAAAGCCACAATAGGGATGCAAATCTCACAGTCTCCACAAGGCTCAGGGTCTACCTGGTCATCTTCATAACTGTAGCCGCAAGAGGAACACGTGTAAGTTGTATAACCGCCATCAGCGCAGGTTGGCTCGGTGGTTGTACCATCGTCAAATTTGTGTGCCGCCTCGATTACTCCTTCGTCAAGCTCTTTGCTGCATATTATACAAACGATTTCCCATGTGCCATCTTCTTCGCAGGTAGCTTCCCTTGTAGTGTTTTTTTCGCTGGGGTTACATTCTTCATACAACGCCGTTACTGTCAAATCCTCGATGATTATGTGAAATTCTACATCCCAATCGGTGAAATGCCAGCCTTCTTTATGGTCTGGGTCGACGGGAGCTTGTGCGGCGCTGCCATACTCGACTATGTAATAAGCAAGAGTTGTCCCATTCCAGTCAACAAAAGTCACATTGTAAGTATTGATTACATATTGCGCTGTCACGACCAAATCTTCCTTCACATTTTCGAAGTCAACATCCCAACCAGTGAACTCGTATCCTATTCTTGTTGGGGCTGCAGGAGCGGTGATGTCCGTTGCTGTGTCTCTAACTAAGGCTGTTTGGGTTTCTTAATACTTCTCCGTTCCAGCCGACGAAGGTTACTGTGTATGTTGCGGATATTTCAGTAGCGAACTCACGAAGGAGTTGACTCAAACCATTGATATCTGTTTGCTCATACCCACGCATCAGCGGAGAAAGGTTTATAAAAAATCGAGTGTGTCGTTCACGGACAGACTGTAATTCGCTGCATAGAAATATATGTCGTCCTGTTTAACTTCGTTGATCTTCGCAATAGTCTCCTCTATAGACCAAGTTATTCGTGTAGTAAGACTTTGGTTGTTAAAACTACGAAAGTGCTCTTCGTTGACTGGCAGTCCTACAGGTTCGGATGGCAATCCCAATGGATAGGCGTTGGTGATAATAACGATATTTTTAGATCCGGTTCCTGTATAGGAGTCTAATATTTTTTTGACTCTACAACTCCAGAGTAAAGATCTCTTGTGTCTCCAACCTGTTCCAGTTTTTCAATCTCAGAAATAACTTCGTCTCTATCAGATGAAAAATGAATGGGTGTTGCAACATCAGAATATGTAACGACACCAAAAGTGACATCAACAGCAGACGTGAAAGAGTTCACCATATCAACAGCAGCTTCTTTTACCATTATCCATCGAGTGGACGAGATTTGCAGCGTGTTATTATCAATCAGCAACACCACCGCCGCCTCCGGCCTCACCTCCGGCTCCCCCGTCGCCGCCGACACCCCGAGGATCAGATCGTGATCCGGCGCAAACGTGCCGTCGCTATTACCCTGGAGTACGCCGTAACCGTCGCCCGACCATTCTTCGATCACATTGTGTGCCCAGTGCCCGGATGATACATCGGTATAGCTGCCGTCCGCTGCGAGCGCGAGGGTCGGGACAAACAAAACGGCGCAAGGATATTGGACGGTTTAGTCCTATACCTTGCGCCGTTGCAATGCAAAATACCCAAAACAGCCTACCAATCGGCTTGTAAATCGGCATGCTCCACGGTATAATGATGAATGCAAGTGCGGCCATCGGCCGTTGGCATAGGAGAGTGATTGTCTCCGACTGCTAGGGGACAAGGTGCTTCTACACCTTGTTCCTGCTTGCTATTGTTTGCCGTTGTGGATATTTTACCAATGAGTACCAAGGTGGGTCGAGTAGGTAGCCGCCTCACGACAACTACCCCTCCCAGAAAACGGCGTTCCATTGCTTCCTCATTTGTAGTTTGCTTGGCTATTCCAAAGCTTACTAAAATCCCGAGAGATGCTTTTTGCATTGGCTGAAAGAAACACATTTAGATTAGATCGCCTTTTAAGAGAGTTCGTTTCGGTTCTGATTGCTTGCCAGCTATCGAGATAGTCGCCCGCACTCGCTAACCCTTCTTCTTGAAAGAAGTTGATAAATCCAGGAGAATCATCACTGTACTTACTGTCAAAACGCCCAGCTTCTTCGCGTTTTTTCACTTGAGTCAGGTTTGCTTCATTACAGATGACATGATCCAAGTTGCATGAAAAGTAATAAATGCCAAACAGTATGCCCACTACTTTCCCCATACCTACCAGAGCATTGATATTCCGTTGTTTTCTGAGATGTGTTTCATGTAAGACATCCGGGTTGTTATGTAGTACAGCCTCTTCTCCATAAAACGGTTTCTCATGGTCGGCATTGAGTATAATGTTATCCCGCGGTATGTAAGCTCCATCCATATCAACCAAAAGGACAACCTCTGCTATATCGGAAGGCTTTATCTTATAATGCTTGCAGTGTTGCCTGACGACATCCCCCACTCTCGCTTTTATGTCTTTTCCTTGTTTATCGCTTGTGATATCCCCTCCGGTTATCTGAAAACTCACACTTTCGGAGGAAAGCAGGTTCTCCAGCGGAAGGGCAAGGGCGATTTGGTCATTTGCACCTTCGACGATGAATAGGACCACCTTCTTTTCTGCCATCAATGATCACTCCCAGCCATTCTGAATGCCTGCGCGATCTTGTTTTTACTAAGGCCATTGTATAGCTCAGTGTCATCACCACCAATTGAGATTTGACGGAAGTACACATCCCTTAGATTGTTTGTTTTCTTTGTTTTTATCTGAGAATATCTATCATTTCGATTGGTCGTTGTAAAGGTGATCGAGTGCCATTCGAGCATTTCTAAGGGACGAAGGTTATGCGAGGTAAATATTAGCTGCCCCTGCCCAGTTGCATTCATAATGCCTACGAGTTCGCCTACAAGATATTCAAATACACTTGAGTCCAGTTCATCAATAGCCAGTGTGAAGCTTGGGTCGTTATATGCCGCGATGAGCATCACGATAAACGATAGGATCTTCTTTATTCCGAGAGACTCATGCTTGAACGGAAATGTCCCTAACTCTTCACGCTGGGAAAATAGCTCAACCTCGTGCTGATCGTCATTCTCGTCCAGAGAAGCTTTTTGAGACTTACACAGGATCGTTAGTCCCGGGATTATGCTGGAGATCACTGAGTTCAAGGGCTTAATCAGCGACATAAAGAGGGACAGCGCCTCCGCACTCAATACGTCTTTACTGTCAAGCCGAAAATGGAATTGACCTGCAACACCCGTTCGCTCACCCTCGCTGATGAAGTTAACAACGAGTGGGTTTCCTGACTGCTCCCCAATAACAAACAGCCTGGTGATTGCGTATAGCCGAATCAGTGCTATTACTGAAAACAAGTCTCCCTTGATGTTCTTGAGCACCTCAACTGACTGGTCAGAAAAGATAAATGAGCGGGATCCGTAGAGCGCCAGCACCTTTTGCTTCATTAGCTTCTGCAGCGCATCATTATCCTTTCCATATAACAAAGCTGCTTTGCTTTCAGGACGAACCAATTGACAGCTCTCATCCGTTTCAGCAATGAACTGCGACCTATAAGATTTCCCGTCAAACAGGCCCGCGATCTTCACGCCTTCGCTAATAACAGCTATAATTCCCTTTGGCTCATCAATACTGGAGTTTGGGTCATTGCGCCGGGCTAACTCGCAATTGTATGTCGCTATGCAATCTGTATGGTCATCAGATACAATTGCAAGCTCTACAATTAGCGAGCAACTATCTTTTCCTTTTGATATTGCTTCTAAATGTTGACTTGGTACACTCTTCCCGGTAAGAATGCACTTTAGAATCGACAACGCTTCAATAACAACAGTTTTGCCTGATCCATTTTGGCCATATACACCCATAGCACTTGGTTTCCCTTGGCGCAATGCTTCAGCAACATCGAAATTGATGCAACCATTTGCCACACTTTTAAAGTCTTGAATTGTTATCTTATTGATTCGCACCTTTCTCTGGGTAAAGTCCAATCCTATCAATCCTTCCAGAATTATTTAAGACAATAATAGCTTAAAACTTTGGTAATGTCAACAACAAAGCAGCATATTGGAATATTTTGCTCCAATATGCTGCTTTATCTACCATCTCTTCTCTTGCACTTCGTCACATTAATTGCGAGCTTAGATGCAGTCCAGTCCCCTTGAGTTTAACTTTCTGCTGTCTGGATTGCCACGCCGCAGTAATCTAAGCAGATTTAATGTCTGGTGAGCGGCTAGCAATGACGGGGGACGATAGTTCAACGAGGGTACGAGTTCTTACAGTCTGCTGTGTAGGTGTGTAACACTACTCTACGCCACGGCGGGTCGCAGGGGACTGCGACCCCTACGGGTCTACGAGATAGTCAAGGATGCCGGACCCTCACTTTACAATTTACACTCCCTAAACGCCTCCGCCGCCCGGAGCTGCTCCTCTGCGCTGATGAGCGTGGTCTGCGTTATGTTCTCTCCCCCGCTCAGGCGGGCTATTTCTTTTTTCCAGCCCTCGAAATCCAGCGAGACATTATGACAGGGGGACGGTTCTTGTGTCATACCCCTGCCCCGCAAATCACTCACACAGAATCTTTTCTTTTTTTAACCTGCTTTTCTTCATGAGGATGCGTATTAACCCATAACCAAGCAACAGCCATAGTGCGGAGCACAGCATCGCAATCAAGAGAGCGGAAAGTTCTCCGGAGCGGAACCATGAGCTTAGCATATTGAACGTGTTAATCATGTTCACGGGAATTAAAGCCCCTAATAGCACTAACATACGGTTATAGTGGGCAATGCGGGAGCTGACGTCTGAGTAGATGTCGAATGGCCCGCCTTCAGTTCTCTTACGGAAATATACCCATCTCATTACCGATCCAATGTATTCTACCCCTGTTTCCTCAAGAAACCTTATATACGTTACGCTCTTGTAGTTTGTCGGCCAATTCTCCAGCATTTCCAGCCTGTACACATACTCTCCGGGGGTTCCTTCCTCAAAATGGTATGTACAAAACCCAACTCCCCGGAGCTGAAACCCTGCCGCGGACATTTCATTAAGCCACTTTTCTTCCTTCTCATGCTCCCAGAGGCTATACACCTTCCGAATCGTCCTGATCACTTTTTATCCCCCAAAAAAATTAGTTCACCGTTTGCAATTAGTTCACGCAAGCGAGCCATCTCATTTGCGGTCGCGCCTCTGCCCGCTTCTGTAATAACATACTCCTTTTTCCGGCTGATTCGTTCACCCGGCAGAGCCCTGATCCATCCCTTATCGAGCAACGTGTTAAGCGCCCCATATAATGTCCCAGCAGCGAGCCTGACCCTGCCGGAGGACAGGTCGGCGACCTTGAGCATGATCCCGTAACCATGCAGCGGCTTATGCAACGAAAGTAAAATATAGTACACCGCCTCTGTTAGCGCTATGCTTTCCTGAGCCATTTATATCGCCCTCCGGTATTCTGGTCGACGTTATAACGTTGTCCGATATATATTATAACGGTCGACGATACCTCTGTCATACTGTTGTATTTTACGAAAGTTTGACGTATATTACCTGTGAAGGGGGTAAAAAGATGCCAAACATTAAACCTATCTCGGAGTTAAGAAATTATGGCGAGGTTCTGCGCGACGGCGCAGTCGGTTCTCCTGTCATACCCTTGCCGCTGTCATATACAGTGCTGATAGTCTCGCACCAGTTCGACGAAAAAAACTTGGGACCTTCGACGAAGTGTTGGATCCAACTTAAGTCCGCGAGTTGAATGGTCTTATAGATTGTAGGTGGTAATATATGGAAGTTATTAAAGAGAATTTAGTGATTCGCAATGCAAACGCCGCTGATGCTGCGCAGCTTGGGGCATGGTGGCGGGACGGTACGGTCATGGCGCATGCGGGGTTTCCCAACGGAATATCCATTACTGACGATGAAATCAAAGAGGACTTGGCTGCCGGTTCGGATGAAGTAGGCCGCGTATTGATCATTGAGGCTGACTCGCTGCCCATTGGCGAAATGAGCTATCGGAACGTCGGCAACCAAACCGCAGAAATTGGCATAAAGATATGTGACGCTACTCAACAAGAAAAAGGATTTGGCTCTGAGCTTATCAACATGTTTATTTGCGAGTTGTTTTGCAACTATGGATATGAAAAAATCATTCTTGACACCAATCTCGACAACGAACGCGCACAGCATGTTTATGAGAAAAACGGCTTCCGCAGAGTTGGTGTCAAATATGATTGTTGGAAAAGTCAACTTGGAGAGTTACAGTCAGCAGTTGATTATGAAATGAGCAGAGATGACTTTTTCTTGAGAAATAATTACGAAGTGTGGGATGTGCTGGACAAAAATGGCAATAAAACCGGGCGATTTCATGTGCGTGGCAGACAGATGGCGTCCGGAGACTATCACCTCATTGTTCACATATGGAAACACAATGGTAGAGGCGAGTGGTTAATTGATAAGCGCTCATCGAATCGTGGCGTCGTAATCAATGGCATAAGTCTTGATGGAAAGTGGGAAACAACTGGCGGGTGTGCTGTTGCAGGAGATGAAAGCCTCACTGCTGCGCTGCGTGAAACGAAAGAGGAGTTGGGTCTTACCTTAGATCCGGCAAAAGGAACACTCTTCCAACATATCGCCTGTAAATCAGAGGACGGGCATGCATATTTTCAGGATGTATGGGTTTTTGAGCATGATTGCCCAATCGAGGATATAGTTTTTCAAGAGAGCGAAACCTGTGATGCTATGTGGGTAACGCCTAAAACAATTCGTGAGATGATGGCTAAAGGAGAGTTTGTAGATAAGAAACAGCACTATCCATACTTTGAGGAAATGATGGAAAAGTGGCAATAACCCTGTCCCTAGACACGACCTCCATATGACATGGGGACGGTTCTTCTGTCATACTCTGTCATGCTCTCTCAACGATACTCCTGCTTACTCCGGTAAGACGGGTGATTTGCCTAATCGAAACTCTATGTTCCTTGAGCTTCATTATATGTTGGATTCGCTGCATCGCATCGATCGCATACTTTACATCTATCCGGCGACTAAAATGAATTAGGGCATTAAGCAGCCATTTTCGCTCATCGATTGAGAGACTGATGTAATTGCCTTCGCGGCGAATAATTGGCCCGGTATGTATAACATGGGGGATATGACCCAAGTTTGCGATCTGATTGTCCAGCAACTGTACTGCATGTTCGATGTTATCCTTACTGTCATGAAAGAGTTTGGCGACCATATAGTATGGAGAATGCTATTGGAATGCCCCGAAATCGCCTGCCTCGTCTATCGTTAGGGTCAAAGAACGCTTCATTTCCAAAGTACCTCATACATAGAAAATGGCGGGGGAACCCCCCGCCTGCGGTGGATCAGGGTCTTGCGACCAGCCCTAATGTGACGAATCACACACTAAAATCATAATAGCTGATTTTCCTCAAAAGTCAATAAGCAAAATTACCCTCGTCGAAAACGTACACCTCACCGCAAAATGTAACAGAGTACAAGTCCCCAATGTCGAAATAGTCCCCAAAGTAATCTGCTTGCCCCCCGTCGGCGCCGTGTGAGCTTCTAACTTGCGACAGGGAGATGATGCTGCCATCCTTCAGTGTCAGATACGGCTCCCCGAAACTTCTGATATAGTCCAGCATGCTTAATGTATAAACATCTGTTTCTTCAACATACCTGTTCCAAGCGTCAATAGCCTCAGTATCCCCTGCATTTAAAAATACGTCTTTAGGATCGATCAGGTCTCCGCCGACTTCCCTGCTTCTGTGCGATATTATAGATATAGTCGTTGCTATCGGTGAGCACTCGATATCCAGCTTTGCAAGAAATGGAGAATCAGCCGGGCTGGCACTTATTGTCTTCGGAGGTATTTGCGCATTGACTGTGAAGCTCATTTGCCACGGCCCGAGTATGGTGTGCTCGTAGCGGTTGCCGCAGAAGTACATGATCCAAGCCGCATTATCGTTGTTCTCAAAATCAAAATCAACATATTCCAGTTCGCCCAGGAAATTTGAAAATATCGCATCGATCTCAAAACGAACAACGTCACCTGCGCTGACGCCGGAAGCCAAGTCCATGCTCAGTATCATAGTCGCCTTGTTTTCTGCATCATCATATACAACTTTTTCCAGTCCGATCCCTGCGCGATGGAGCGATACCGCAATCATGGATTCTGACAGTCGCTGACCTTCAGTATCTTTTATTTCAAGCATCATGTATGCCCTGTTGCTATCACAGATAGCTGAGAGAAGCGTGACTTCAAGACCGTCCTCTATTACTGTTTGCCCTACGTCTATTCTCTGGTCAACAGAGGGGTTGTTGAAAAACGAGTTAAACACCCTTCCTAAATCGAGATTCGTATATCTGGCGAACGCCAACCCTGAGAAAGACAAAAGAATAACCGCGACCAGCGAGAGTGATTGGATCATTCTCATACGTTTCTTTCTGGATATGCTGTGCCGGCTGACTTTATCAAGTATCAGCGCAGTTTGTTCTTCACAGGTTCTCATAAACAAAACCCTCCTTCTCCAACGCCATTCTTAATGCCTGCTTTGCACGGTATATCAGGTTCTTGACTTGTTTGAGACTCTTTCGCATTACCGTTGACGCTTCTTCATAACTCATATCTTCGAAGTAAATCAGATGAAGGACGTCCCGTTACTCATTGTGCATACTTCTCATCGCGCTATGCAGCTGTTTGTTTTGCTCGGACTTCAAAACGGCAGTTTCAAGTGTCTCATTATCCGCGAAATCGTTTTCAAAATCCTCAATCGGCCTGAACTGCCATCTGGATTGCTTCCTGAGATAATCTACTGCATTGTTCCGCGCAATTCTGTATAGCCATGTTTTGAACATATAATCATTTATGTATCGGTTCTTTCGAATAATCAATTCAGCGAAAGTGTCGGCAGCTATATCTTCGGAAACGAACACATTGTTCACAAAGCCGTTGATGTAGAATACGATGCTGTCGTTATACATCTCAACGAGTTCCTCAAGCCCGCTGTTGTCGCCGCTGATATATCTCTGGTAGCACAGCGCACCCCTATCCATCGCAATCACGCCCTTTCCGGATGTGAAGTTCAGC
>Ga0123353_10011178_pt1 | contig 12625 bp, 7 predicted proteins | sample TergutLab28metaG_3_FD_92763 | JGI IMG/M metagenome (GOLD analysis project Ga0123353, IMG submission 92763) | Labiotermes labralis P3 segment gut microbial communities from Petit-Saut dam, French Guiana - Lab288 P3 | ecosystem: Host-associated > Arthropoda: Insects > Digestive system > Gut ... | reverse complement strand
CGTGTGTGTGTGTGTGTGTGTGAGAGAGAGAGAGAGCGCGAGAGAGATATATATATATCTAGAAACCTCAACAGTAAGGCGGTGTAGGCCCAGGTAGGCTGTTAATCTGCAAAAAAAAAAAAAGTCCTAGTACACAGGAGTTTATTTCTTAGTTTCGAGGAGAATTTAGCTGTTTAATAAAATGTTGTATGTGTAAGATTTCAGGCTTTTGCCGCACTGTAGGTGAGATCTTCGCTGTACTGTGTTATAGCGCAGCTTAGGTTGTTACCGACGTTTCGGCCAGTATGTCGGTCTCATCGTCACGATTGAAGATGTTTAGGAAGGATCTTCTTGTTGGACGTCTTGTCCCCTAAAGACAGTTACGTTGTTCCGAAATGTCAGTAATCAACGTACGCCGCACACCAACCCAGAAAAGCGAATATCTCACGTATTGCCTGGTGTTTAATTACGTTCATACCGCACTGTGATTGGTTGAAATCGTGTGTGCGATAGAGACATGTTATTCTTGGTTATTTAATGACGGCCAAAGTCGTCATGTAAAGTTGGTTAAGGAAATGTGTGGCGTGTGATCTTATGTTCAAACCCAAGCAAAAAAATTCCATGAGTAGGCAATAATTTGGAAGGAATGCTGTCATGTCCGGGGGCCGGGATATCGTAGTCGGTATAGCGACTCGCTATGGACCGGACGGTTAGGGGATCGAATCCCAGGGGGGTGGGGGTGATTTTCCGCACCCGTCCAGACCGGCACCAAGGCCCACCCAGCCTTCTGTACGGTGGGTACCGGGTCTCTTTCTCGGACGGTAAACGCCCGGGGCGTGGAGTTGACCACCCACCTCATCTAGCGCCGAGGGTAAAGAGTGGAGCTGTATTTCTGCTACTCCTCTGGGCCGTCATGGCCTGTTCTAGGGTGAACTCCAACTTTACTGTCGTGTTCTGTTTGAAGACACTGTGCCACCACTCTGGCTGAACTGACGATATCCAGTAACGCGGCCGAGGTTCGAAACAAGTCCCCAGGGACCCATGTCTGTAGTGTTAGCGTTTTAGTCACCTGTGTTGATGTATGGTAATATAGGTCCTAGTATGGCTGTATTGGCTGTACAGAAGTGAGCCATCAGTCGGTCATGTTGCGTTTGGTATGGAGGAATAATCTGCAGCTGTGTACTGATTTACTGTGCTCGAAGAAATGGTTAAATGAGACTTAAAATCTCATGCAGAGGGAATTACATTGTTTAAGTAATCATGATAACGATCTGGGATGTATTCTTGAGTCATTAGTACGTCTGTGTTATTAAAACATAATTTATATGAAGAGATACACTTGTTATAGTTATGTTTAGTAAACAAAGGGCCTGTACACGGTAGCTTTTTTAAAAGTCAAGAGCGGTACGTGATGTGTGTTTTTGGATGTTGTCACAGTAAAGTAGACGTTTTATTTTTAAACAGCCTCACCTTCTTCATAATTCCGCGCCGCTCTTAAGTCTTAACTTAGGGCTTCTGTTATAGTAATTTCGACCTTAAAAGTTGGGATCGTGTTATAACCGCTTTCGTAGTAACCTGCCTTCATGGCATGTTGTTCTAATGACTGAGCTATTGAGGCCTGTTGCTCACGCACAGTGGCTGAATGGGAAATGGGATTTCACAGTTTCGCTTAGCTACTACCACCGCTTGTTTATTCAAGCATACATTGCCGGAATCAGCACAGGGGAGTGTGAAGCTAATTAAGGTCCTGGTTCCCGATATCGTCATTGGTGTACATTGTATTGATCCATGGGTTGATTTTGATTAATATGACTGAAAGTCATAGCGTTTTGTTTTACGGAATTTAATATTGTCGATATTTTTAACTGTGTAAACTTCTCATTTATGAACCCAACATATGCACGTCTAATATACATAACAGTACAGTCTTTTTACTCCTGCATGTTTCGGCGGAATTTCGCCATCTTCAGGGAGTCGATACACCAATATTTAGAACTCATTAAAGTGTACATTACAGTAGTAATACATATTATATCATAGTGATTTCTGCAGCTGGGTACAAGAATATAATATTACCTCTTAAGATGTGGTTAAAATTCTACATGTAGAAATGTGTTTTGTCTTAGCTTTCGTCATTGTATACAAACGTCTAATCTTGTTCTTGATCCAGTATGGATCTTGTCCCTGCATTGTGTCATTGTGATGCGCGTAGGAGGTAACGTAACGAACAAGGCAGTCACAATGCACGGAACGAATAAGGTTAAAAAATGTATAAACGTGCTAACCTGAAGTTGCAGTTCGTGGACTGACCAGATTTCTTAACAGGAATTTATATCCGTCGTCCATTTTTGCCCTTATTGGCAATCCGCTCTTGTTGGGTATCGATGAACCCGTTTACAGAGAGTGTAATGTTAAGTGCCAGACAAACATTTTATTTCTGGTTGTTGTAGAACCTTATACACTATAAAATAACTCAGTGGGACAACGCTCTTCTCGACAAGCTTACAGTTTCTCAGCTGATCAAGATACTCGCCGCCCTTTGTGGAACGCGTAACGTGATTACTGTCATTGCAAGAGCCTTCCGAATTCTTCCCTGAACCACTTCACACCCTAACTACCAGTTTATTTTAAACCATATTAATATTGTCCATCCCACATCTTCCAAACTGTCGGTTGTGTTGTGAGTTTTCCGACTAAACGTTTGTATGCGTTTTTATTTCGCCATATTTGCTACATTAGCCGGTTAACTTGATTCTCCAAATTTTTTCTCGGCCGAGATTTTGCCCGCAAAAAAAATCCGTCCATATGATTTCACACTTTCTAGGCATATGGAGCTGATGGATGATACGTTTGTTATGATTGTTAATGCCGAACGGTAGGGGGAGACAATGCATTAACACAGTCACGAGTAAATGTGCCGGTGAAGAAGATGAAATTCATGAAAAGAGCGAGCCTGGAACGCGTCCAGAGACTATCGAACGGGAACCAAAGAGGTTATCACGGAGCTGTGTAATGTGTTTCTGCTGTCGAAAACTTTAAGCTATCGGTTTGAGATGAGGAGTGGTGTTGTTAGAAAGGGGTTTGGGGGGGGGGGGGTACACTTCTAGGGCGCATTATGTTTAAATTTTAAAACAAGGACGGAAATCTGCATATCATGTAACGTTTAGGCGCGTTCAGATATTTGCATCTAGGACTGTATAGTCAACTGTGGCCACATTGGTTTTTTACTGTTCACAGATGCGCATATATTATAAAATGCTATTAGTAGCATGAGGATCTGTTATTGTATTTCATTACAAAGCTTATCATTGAAATGGCTGCAATTATTTTGTTAAATGTTTCGGTCACACATTAGCTCAAATCTTCATCGCGTCGAAATACTTTTAATCAGTGACTTAAAAACAATGTTTTGTTCACAGTTTGTAGATATATCTACATACATAATATCATATTTCTGGATAAATAATCAAGAAATATTAAATATTATGATGACACGTTTTTGTTATCCTTAATTATGTATATCGTTTATCGCATTAAAAAAAGCAGTTTAGTATCGACTGTTATCGACAACCGCCATTGTAACTCTAGTAAAGGTACAGGTAAAGCAGTCCCATTACAGGCCTGGACAGGCCCAGAGGGTTCCAGGAAGTTAAGGCTCCCAGATTTCGTGACAACGGCACAGGATGGTGGTAGGTTGTCTACCTTACGCACCGGCCGCCTTTACCCCCAGGAAATACTCCTTCTACTCATTTCTGTTAGAGTCTGAGTCGACCCCAGGGCCACAGTGCGATCGGAAGGATATTATGTCAAGGAAAAATCCACTGAAACTAGCTGGGATCTAACCAGCGACCTTCCGATTTGTAGCACAGCACCTTAACCATTGCGCTACCGCGGTCCCCGGTAACTCTAGTAAAAGTGCCTGTTTTTTTTTCTGTTAGGATAAAATCAAACTTGAATTTTCAAAACCGATTGTCATAAAGCCCCCAAACGTAAAATTTCACGAAGTCCATGTAGCGGGAACCGAGTTCCATGCGGACGGACGGGCAGATGAACATTATGAAGCGAATAGTCGCTTTTCTCAACTTTGCGTACACGCCTAAAATTTGTTTCCAAGAATGATTATGTAGGCTGTCTTGCTGAGGGCGCAGCTTCTCTCAGCAAACATATTCCGATCTGATGTGCTTGTGACGGAGTATGGTAGGTCTGTATTTTTAAAATGGCTTAAGCTTTGGATATGACGTGCTTATTCACGGTTACTTAATTTCGTGGCTTGAAAGTTGGTAAAGCAAGTTTTTTAGGCCGATGAAATTAAAGACGATGAGACAAAGTGTGTATGTAGCGCGCATTATAAGATGAGTAATGGAAAACTTTAAGTTGGAAATACTGACGCATAGACCAATTTGTAGACCTAGACGTAAATAAGAGGTATTATTATTATTATTATTATTACGTAAATAGGATGTGCACCGGATTCAACAAGGCAGTCCACTTGGTTCGTGTGAACATGTTAGGGGATTTTGAGGTTCGTTAAAAGACGGTATAATTTCTTGACGAACGGTGCAACTGTCAGCTACTCAAAGATGAATGCGCTGTGGCGTTTGGTACTAGATTTCATGGAGGTCTAGTTATAACAGGAGAGATACGCCGTATATTTAGAAACCTAATGTAAAGTAGTTTAGTGCGGTAATATTAAAGAGGAGAAGGTCCTCGTTGGACTAAAAGAAGAAGAAGTGCGGCAGTAGGGCCATTGATTTGTATTTAGGAGGAACACGATCCGAGTCTTGGTTGGTGTCACGAATTTTAAGTGGGAATTTCTTCATTCTCGTGTCTGATTAACGTCTTAAGATACCGGACAACGATCCACACCGTGACCTTTATCGCTGACCTTACCTCACTATTCTTTGATAGTTCCTCATCACCTGCAAAGAGAGTTGACCATTCGCCAGTTCCTTCGGCAGTCGGTAGAGGAACTAATATTGTGGCACAGGTCAGAGCTGTGAACAGGTTACGGTTTCAGACGTATTGCCTGTGAAATGGGCTGGATACAGGCACGTTGCTTCATTATGAATCTTATTCACTTTGGCTTGGAAATGTGTTTCATTGGTAGTTCGGTAGAACTAATATTCGTAGCAGCAGTGCGGACTTAAGAGATGCTTTAGAAAGTACGTCTGTTATGTCTGATATATTGGAACGAAATATGGTGTGAAATTGTTATGACTTCAGACGAAAGATAATGATATTACAGGTGTTATTGTAGGCTGGCTGTGACCTCTAATAGCCAGTTGCATGCGTGTTATGATAAACCGAAGTATAAAAATGATCACTTGAGCTGTGTTTCGTACTAAGCCGAACACGCGATACATCGATCTCTTACATTTGTTGTTACACTGAGGAACAGTATAATTAGTGGCATATTTATTTGTATTTTGTTTAGTGACGTCATTATGTTGGGTAATTGCAGATGAGAACATTACTACGATTTGTTTCAATATCAGAAGTTGTTGTACTTAACCATACCAAGACTGTCTTCATTTTTTTTACAAGCGATTCGTGTAAGTGAATGCGCCTCTTATTTTTGCTATTCCTGTGCCCATACGCAGGCGAGATGGGCCTAAGTGTGTTTAAATGAAATCACCGCATCTACCTCCCCACTGATGCACTGCATACTGGCTGCTCTTAGTCGTGTGGAAATGCGGTGTTAAACTCAAAGATTAGACGGAAGGGGCCAGTAGCACGATGGGAGGTATGAGAAATGCCTAAATTTTAGACGGAAAATTAGAAGAGAGACTTCGGTTTTTTTTAAATATACTTGTCGATGGTTTGTTTAAATCGATTCAAAATAGGGTTACAGGATGTGGTCTGGATTTATATGGCTCTGGTTAGGGACCAGGGACAGACTTGTGACTTTCGGACTACGTAGAAATTGGGGATTGGTTGATATGCGAAACTCCTGCAGGCTTCTCAAGAAGGACTTGCTTCATGAAGTTTGTTCAGGTAAGGCAAGGATGTATTGGGGAGGATGGCATTGAAATTAAGGGTGGCGGTGGGGATTCGGTGGAGGTTATTTGTAATGACCAACAACCTGCCTTGGTATAGAAAGGATGCTGCTTACTCTATCTAATGAACTTGTATTTTTCAAAGCCACACGTTATGCAAAATATATTTTGTGAATACGTCAGTGAACCGTTGGTTTTTATAAACGATGCGACATTTGGTGAAGAACATATTAATTTTCCGGACGAGCCCTGAAATAACGTCTGCAGGAGTAGGCCTGCGAGCGTACAGTGGTGTGTGGCTATGGGATTATGGTAATAGATGAGTTTCAGACTTCGGCTCCGGGGTCGGGGAGGGGGGGATCCGGTTAAAATTACCGGGACCCGGCGGTCCGGAAGGGGGCCTGGGGCCCTCCTATGTCGCGTATGTTTTTGTCTTTTCCGGTTGTATCGTCGATTGTACAAATTTATCTTTTCAGACCAGGCCTAAGTCACCCTGCAGCTGACATCAGGCTTTCCGATTTAGTGAAAATATTTTTAGTCGGCCCGCCCTTGCTGGGAGAACCCGCTGTCGGCGGTTGTGGTTCGGAGATATGAAGGAGGGGCTTTTATGTCTTGAACGTATGGGCCTGTAGGCCCGCCATCTTCAGTTCGAAAGAACCCTCCAGTCACACGGGGGAGTAACGAGCCTGGTTCCGCTGGTCACAGTGAAGTTTGGTTACAAGGCGTCTGTAGTTTTGTGTAGAAGTGTTTTAAAGTATGGTTGCGCACTTTGCGTTATATAGTATTTTGATACTGTTTGAGACACACTAGATTATATTAAATGGGGCTGGTCTACTTGGTGACGAAGATTATACTCTCATTTGTGGGGGCTGGTGCGTTTATCTCCACTGCCGTTCTTAGAAACGTTCTGAAAGCGATGCAGCCTTTTAATCGGAGTATTTATCCCTGGGATAATTTTTGTAAGTCACTAGGCTGCCCATTCTGTGAGGCCTTGGGGCCATTCATAACATGACAAACGAGTCTTTTGTCTTGTCTGTTTAATTTGGGGCCAGTTGTCTTTGTCATTTAACGACTCTGTCGCATGTCTGTCTAGTATCGAATAAGAGAGATTTTTGTGCATGAAAGATAAGAAAAGATAGTAGTAGGTCTGCTGGTATTCATTTGAGGTTGTTTCACGATGTGTTTTAACAGATTTTACAAAAGCGTAGGAGTTACGGTAAAATTCTAGGCGCCCGAAAGGTGATATGAGCAAGTTCCTTAGTGAAGATCCACGATTATTAAGCGACACGGTGGAAAAATTTGTCGCCACGGCGATCTAACGCCGGAAATTTGTGTACGGTTGTTTTAAACTCTTCACGAAGGTTGAGTAAAACCACGAACGTAGTCAGGGTAACCAGTCCATCGTCAGTGATATAACAGGATTACATCCACGAAGTCCCCGTCATATTGCATGACAACCTTCAGCGCGAGTATCGCAAACTTTACGAATAATGGAACCTCCACCGCCCTAACAACAGAAACACGCCGATCCACGCGCACTGTACCTACTTGTGACATCAGGTTAGGCTGACTAACTTTACCTGCTCCTGAAGCTGGAGACTTTTTGGAATTAATCTTGGTATACCTGCAATGCTGGTCGGACACGTTGCCTTGATCTGACGTATTATGCGCTTTTACAAACATAGCTTTGTCTCTTGAAATTGTCGTATAGTTCTTACATGTGATTCTCAAACACTGTGTTGATGTGCGTTTTAAGACCCTTTTGTTTTCAGAGATCACTTTGAAATTACAGCCGGTGACATTGTAAAACTAATAGACAAAGCCTGTGTAATACAGTTTGTTTCTCTAAACTGCTCGATTAACACAGTAGGCCCCTTTTGTATGAGTGTACATAGACAGCGGCCAAAACAGTCCTGTAGATTAATTATTATTAGTTAGTGTGGCAATTAGCTGGCCCATGCTGATTAATGAGGCAGTTCACGTGGTTCTTGTTGTGTGCTGCGTGTTACTGTTTACTGATGATCATTGTGCCTCCGGCTGTGTGTAATGCAGTGTTGTCTAGTCTATTAAACTGCCACTACAGCTCAATTGAACATTTACTTTACAAATATCTGTATGATTGAATTTAATTGCGTTGTATCAAAACGAGTGGTAGGTTAATTAAACACTTTTCAAATACTGGAAAGCCGTATATCAATTGCGTGTGTATCAGACAAATACATATGATGTGAAAATGGAATGAATTATATTGTATTGTGTGTTCGTTGAGGTTGTGTTTGATCTAAACATCGCTCATGACGTAAATATGGGACGTAGAAATATGCTAGAGAACTGCAGACGATAACAGAGAACACCCTTTGCTTTTTATACGTCTGCTGAAATGAACATTGCCATCTGTCGAGTTAAATCTCCGTCCTGAGGAGTAAGGCAGATAGGCTTCAAGCAGAATTTATGTGTAAGATGTCTTATGCCCTCCGTTATATTATTACGGGAGGAAAAAGGGCGAACAGGTTGAATTAGCGGTAACGCTGTGGACTTGCTATCGGGAGGCTCCCAGTTCGAATCTAGACTGAAACACCGAACTGTTCTGACAGATTCTTCGCGAGTTTCCTTCCTCCTGGAAAATGCCAATATTTCCTCGAGTTTGTGGCCTCTTTCCAAGCAGTTGCCAAATTGTCATTCGCCAGTCGTACCTTGGACACTATGTGCCACCTTCCCGTGTTATACGCCCGTTTATGTTACGCCTTTTTGCTCTAACACCCTCATACCAATTTACACCACTTCTTAATTTGCGCTCATTTTAACTCTCTTTGGCTGGCTGCATTTTGTTTCGCTAACCCATTACTTCTGATGGTGTACGCCCAATTTCTGAGGAACGGAACTGTGGCGTAAAACGAGGGCTGGGTGCACTTCGTGGTACAGGTAGCGTCGTGGAATAAACTACACAAAAATAGGAGGAAGAGACCGCCATGTAGGGTATTTATAGGAGAAAACCCCCCTGTCTTCTCCTACAATGATCGTCACTTTTCTTTTTGGGTTTCCATACCCTGCGAGGTGAGGATGAAATAAGTATTACTTGAAACACCAGCACAGGGCACATTTAGTGAGAAGAGAACGGTTTGCAGATGAATTGGCGACGCCCACGTCGATAGCTCAGTTTGTCATTCCAGATGATAAATTGCAGTTTCTGTCTCGTATTTTTCAAGTCTGAACCCCTACCCCGAAAAGAGTATCGCAGCGTTTTCTCTACAGAGCACTGAGGGTATGGGGCCTTTGTAAACGGTTTTGCCAACTATTTTGTATTGGTATGAGGCGCTGTATTGTGCGGGGGTTGCAACTGTTTGAAAATAAAGTGGTTAGGAAAATATCTGGACCAACAGGGATGAACGTAGTGGGTAGTTTTAGGATATGAATGGCATCATGAGGTTCGTGATTTGTACAGGCCACTTAGTGTTGTTAGGGTGCCTTCTTTAAGCCAAGGAATTTGTTTTTGGCCGAACATGTGGCTAGGATGGCGGTTAGTGGAATGCATACAGTTGGTGGGGATCTTTTGACAGACACATGATAGACGGAGGAAGAGTGAGAGAGGATAACATTAAGCAGGATCGTAGCTGTATGGGTCTTGTGTGATATAACGGTGATACCAGCTAATAATGGTGTCCGCGGGCGGGATTTGATGTTATAATGTGGTCGAACCTCCCGTCTTCTACCACCACAGAACAGATGTAAAAATCTGTGCTCGTAGTGACGCTTCTGCCATATAACCGCCGACAGAGCTTTTGTTGACCCAAACCTTCGCGACTTCATGTTGAAGTGGAGACGTTATTAGCGTGGGTGTTTGTGCGCGCGCGCGCGCACACGAGTGGCGTGCCAAGTAGACCACGTGTCATGTCCGTTTTTTTGAGACGTGCCTGCAAATTTGTATTACCGGTCGTAGCAATTGGGTAACGTTTGCATGATGAAATAGTACAGCTTGTCCATTCGCCGTCTGTCTACCCAGTGTTATACTTGTGGATAAGATTTGAAGTATTTCTGTAGATTCGTGGCGCTGAATGCAAGAAACCAAAACGGAAAGAGTACATGGCACACAACGATCATTGTGACAGGGTGACTGCAATGTTGCATAGGTCTGACGCAGCCGGCACTTGGTGTTGACCACCCACTTCCACCTGTCACCGAGGTTAGGTTTGATTAGAGATAAATATTCACTTCCCTTTATGCCTTCATATCGTGGACAGGGACTGTTTTAAACATTTACCTTTAGCGTAACATGGCCTTAGTGCTACATCACGGTACAGTACGTCGTACCGGGAATTTTGCGATTCGAATCCACATATTTCTATTGTGAATTCCAAGATTAGAGGAAAGGTGGCTGTGGTAGCACGGTCTCCAGTCATAACTACATAAATCATACGCATTATTTTCTCCTTTTTTTTTCTTCGTCAGTTTACGGAGTTTCATGATCTCTTCGTTTTCGTAACTGAATCTCAACCAACTTGCCTCTCTTGCTGCTTGGCTGTGACGGACGTTCGGTCGCAGATCTGTGTCTATCTATACAAATAACTTTGCAGAAAATTACTTAAGTCACCTGCACCTTGTAATTTGGGGTACAAGTCCGTACGTGACATAGACCGTGAATTCACTGTAATTTCTGTGCTGCTCACGTTTGATAAATTATATTATCGTGTTGTTAGCATGCTTGTGATGCGGGATGGACTCCAAGGTCGGTGAAGAAGGAACCGGACTTTTTCTCATTGGCCGCATAGGAAAGTCTAGAAAGCGTTCGGAATTATTGCGAAATGCACATTGTATCACGTAACGCGGGATCCACGTATAGAATGCCAGTGTGCTGTACAATGTAACTGTGCATATTACAGCAGTTGTTTGGAGTGACTCCCTACGACTCCAACATACTTGAAACAAGGTGAAGATATTATTAAAAAACGAATTTCATGTTTAGAAATTGCCTCTACCGTACCGCATATGATTTCACGAATGTCGTCCTATGTACATGGACTGTTTTCGAACACGCTGTAATCTCAAACATATCCATGCGTAATAGTCACGTGACGTGAGCGGGCCACGAACGACTGTTTATTTGGTCCCCAGAATTGTTACCTAAGGTGGCCGTTGAATTATTCGCGATATGGGAGGTTGCGCTGTCTTGTTAAAATAATCTGTATTCCTTCTCTGCATTACTTAAATTTTAAAACTCACGCGAAAATTTGTCTAGTGCAGCTTTCTGAATTTACTGTACCCTAAGGGGTTGCAATGACAGCATACCATACTGCAGCTGTTCCTCGCAACGGCCCCTCGTGATGCGTGTATTTGCCTGCGATTGCTGAATAGTATCTGTTATGTTGAGTTTTTACACGGCCACTACAGTAATCTCGTTTGTAGAATAAGTTAGCAGTGGATCGGCTTCACCACTACACCCTGCTTCCCAAAACTAGTTACAAAACCGTACTCTTGCAAAAGAGATTGTTGTGTGGATGCATATAAGCATTCTCAAGTATAACCTATAGTTTCCTCTGTTGTTTACCCTCACGTTTTCTCACGAAATAACCTATTCGAATTTTGTTCGTCAGTTGCATTGTTGATTTAGAAGAAAGTGAACCTGACTTATAAATTTGCTACAGCACTTTTTTACATGATTTTTTTTTCGTTTGTAGGTTTCGACAGTAAAAACTGTTCGTGTGGCGTTGTATTTTATGTTTATGGAAAACTATTTACCTCTGTTGCATTACATGAAATTGAGCTGGTGTGAAGTTGTACCCATTCGTTGCTGGTTTCTCGGGCACGACAAACTCGGTTAGGCGGCTCTGAAACCCTAATCCTGGGGAATATTCACGGCTTGGCCACTTCACTGTTGCTCCATCTCGTTGCGCACAAATAAGACTCACAGAAATCTTCTTTTAGCTTTATTACTGTCACTGAAACGTACTGTAATGGACCGATCCTACAGACACTTGCTTTGAACGCAACACTGCATCCAGTCTCGTTCACTGTTGTTCCACATCAAAAAATACAATCTAAACTTGGAATAATTTCAGTCCGGGTTGTACACTGCACCGAAATTACTGAACACAAATTCCTTACGTCCTGTTCACACAAACGCCGGTTGACGAGAGCGTGACCGTTCGAGAGAAAAATGCAGTCACTGCGTGCCTGGTAAAATTCCTGTCGTCTCCTCACAAAACCATCTTCCCCATCCTAACTGTAAATTCACTCTGTAGGTTGAAACACAATCTTAAAAGGTCCCACATAGACTACTGCTCAGTTCTGGTAACTGGGAACTTGGAAGGTATTTAAGGAAAACGGGCAGGATGGGGTAGGTATTCGCCTGGCGAAGGTATATGTCGCAGCAACTACTACCTGTGCAAAAGCATTTCTGTACCGGCTCCAGATGTTCTAGCGGCCGATGTATTTGGGACAGTTATTTTCCACTAACATCTTGTGCCATAAAACAAGTAGTGGACTCATCCTGCGACTCACTTTTTCTTCGTCTTTCCCCCCCCCCCCCCCCAGTAAAATAAAAAAAAACATGTTATGATACCAAAAACTAAAAAAGAAGACAACCCATCAGAACGATTTATTGAGGCAGGAGTTGATTGAATCGTGGTATGGGGGGGTCGCGAATAGATACGAGG
>Ga0123353_10011177_pt1 | contig 12626 bp, 9 predicted proteins | sample TergutLab28metaG_3_FD_92763 | JGI IMG/M metagenome (GOLD analysis project Ga0123353, IMG submission 92763) | Labiotermes labralis P3 segment gut microbial communities from Petit-Saut dam, French Guiana - Lab288 P3 | ecosystem: Host-associated > Arthropoda: Insects > Digestive system > Gut ... | reverse complement strand
TCCATGCCATAGTATCTACCAGTTTCAATTAATTTATCAATCATGCCCTGAAGCACCGTTTCTTCCTTAGCCATTAACACAAGGTCATCTGCATATTTCACAGTTTGAATAGTTTGCCCTCCAACTTTGAAGTCTCCAAGCCCATCCAGAGCTTCCTTGGTAAGACACTCGCTGTACAAGTTGAACAGAATTGGTGACAAACAGCATCCTTGTCGAACTGCTCTTCCAATCTGCACACTTCTTGTATAGTATATCAATCTCAAATTATGACATAAATGGTTTTATTACCCTGATGCCGTAACATGCCGCACACAATTTTATTACTAGTCTGTGCACTTTCAATGAAGCCAAGAGTCGTATCATTAATAAAAGCTAATTTTAGTCGTAAACTACGTATTCTGCTTTTTCGTTCCGTAACACTTGACAACACAGATCATCTACTGTACTTTCTCCGAAACTGCTCGGCAAAGAAGATGCGAAACGCAAACTACAGGGTTGGGCAATGAAACGGGAAAATTTCAAGACATTAACAAAAATCGACACATGAATTTTTTTATCTGTTTATTGGTCATAAATTAAAAGCATATGAATAGCCATTTTGTTTTATGCCAATTTGAAAATTAATGTTTTGAAAGTAACGCCCTCAAGATGGCTTCCGCTTCGACGTACGCATTCCTCAAGTCGGGACCTGAAACTGTTCATGACATCTCGCAGCATCTCCACAGGAATTGCAGCCATTTCATCTTGAATTCGCTGTTTTAAATCCGCGATAGTTCTTGGCCTTGTTTCAAACACTTTTGTTTTCAGGTACCCCCAAAGAAAATAGTCACAAGGGGTTAAGTCGGGGGAGCCATGGGATATCCCCATTCCTGGAAACGACTCGGTTCGGGAACAAAGCATTAACTGCGTCCATTGACATTTTTGCTGCGTGGCTTGTTGCTCCATCCTATTGGAATAACGTGTTTTCATTCACAGGAAAACGGGCGAGTTGTGGAGTGAAGAAATTTTGCAGCATTTCCACATAGCGGTCCGCATTAACAGTAACTGCATTGCCAGCCTCATTCTCAAAAAAAATAGGGCCCGATGCTGACATAGTGCACCATACTGTCACTTTTTGGGGAATAGAGAGGCTTTTCGTGAAGTCCTTGAGGGTTAGCCTGTGACCAATAGCGGAAGTTTTGCTTGTTTACAAATCCACTTACATGAAAATGTGCTTCATCACTCACCCAAATGTTATTCACAAGGTTTTCGTCTTCGCCGATTAGGTCCAGCATTTCCTGACAAAAGCGTACTCGAGCCCCATAATCGCGAGTATTCAGAGCCTGAACGATGTGGATCTTGTACGGGTGGTAGTGAAGAATTCTTCGCACGGACCTGGGAGTTATTCCAAGTGTGGTTGCGTGTCGCACGGCAGATCGGTGCGGACTTCTCTCAAACGCCTCTCTAACCCTCTCAATGTTCTCTGGAGTTCGCACAGTTTTGACTACCGCCCCTTTTTTTAGATGTTGATCCACTCACCTCAAAGTTGTCTACCCATGTAATTATCGCATGGTTTGATTGAACCGGTCGGTTACGCGGAACATTGAAATGAGTGCGGAACGCGCGCCGAGCCCGCACCAAACTCTCTCCATTTTGAAAATAAGCCTTAACGGCGAAAGCACGCTCCTCAGTCTTCTACTGCTGCATTGCTACTAAATGGTAGGAGCATACTACATGATCTGTGGGTGGGAGCTACAGAAGGGGTGAGGCTAGTTCCCCACCTCCCCACTCTACTACTGTGAGCCCAACCACCCCTTACTTTTTTCCCGTTTCATTGCCCAACACTGTACCAACCGCATACCCACAGATCACATCGCATAACACAAACCTCTTTCTTTTGCATGAAACAGCTGCATACCAGCAACTGCATCTGTGACGAATGTACCGGAGCGTTCATTTTATGAGTCTACTAAACATTATCATCTGTGGAGTCTACGGGCGTTTGGAGGCACAGTTAGGGTATGTTATGATCTGTGATCCCAATCCTGCTAACGTGGAGAATATGGTGAGCTCGTAATAATGCCAGCAGATGGCAGGTGGGATTTAACTCGGCGTTTAAAGGGTTACAGTTCGTATGTGATATGAACTGTGTTATGAACACAGTTCATCTGTTGTGAACGTGATTTGTGGTTGTCAAGGTGGTAGAACTGACGGAAGCATGGAAAGGGTTAGTGATACTTTATAAGTTGAGCCAGTAACGTATTTTTGTGGAATAATGCAAGTTGTATATGTTTTTGATGGATTTGAAAGAATTACTGAAGAAGTGTGCAGCCAAAAGGCCAGGTATGTTTATGTCTGGATAAAATATCTATCATTCGCCTGCTGGTCGCACACGAAAGTGTACGTTTAATTTCAGAGATTTCACCGCAGGACGCGTTTCAGATAGAGTCAGAATTGTTTGTCAAATATTATTCCGAAAGGAAGAAGAAAGAAGTGGCCACAGATGCGACGTACAGCACAATTCCACAGTTTTATTTTAAGGTAAGATAAGATTCATCTTGCTTCTGGCACTGTTGGTCGTACAGTTGTCGACTCACGAGAACAGTTTTCACCTTGGGAGTGGTAGCGAACGTGGAAGTCCGTCTGTTAGATGGATGTGACCACTAACCACTATATTCCAGTTAAAAAAGCATTTGGGCTCGAAGTGTAATTGTGTCTTGTGCGTGTCGGATATTACCGTAGTTTTGCTTGTTCATAGTTAGGACCGGCCCAGTTTGGTAACGCTCTGAGACTTAGCATTTAAAGCGTTTGATTTGTCATCGCTGTTTGCAGTAGAGCTTTATACCAAGAGGGTATGATCTTCTGTATAACATAAGGGAGAAGTTTTAAAATAGTCTTCTCACCTGGCGTTTTTGGCAAGCCTTATGGTTTTTCAAGCAGGTGTTCTCAATGTGAAGGTTGTTCCAGTGCAGCTTCGATGATTTACCTTGGCTGGAAGAGTCTTTAGTTTTTTGTTTCCATATCATAAGTTTGGTGTATGTTCTTTGAAAGGTATAGTAGTAAAGCTATACCCCTAAAACCAAAACAGTATATTATTTATATTTAATTTGTTATTTGAATGTATACATACATGCATACTTACAAACACACACACACACACACACACACACACACACATATATATATATATATATACACACACATTTCATTAATCCAGCATACAATCTTAACAGCTGCTGGATATGAAACATGTCATTTAACACCACACATGAGCAACATACAGTCAATAGTCAATATTATACAATTTAAAAATAATAATTATGTCCATAATAAAATTAAATTTAAAACAGATGAAATAGTAAATCAATTTATGCCATAAATGTGTTTCTTTTGAGTCATCGTGAGTTCTTATTTTACATCAGTTACCTAATATATTCATCAGTAGAATAAAGAGATTTTTCAATTAGAAATTTATTCAGAGCTACTATAAAGTGCTTCTTATTTGTTACTGTTTCAACAATAGATACTGGTAACGAATGAAATTTCTTTGTACCTGCTTAATAGACACCCTTCTGATAAGAAGTTAAGTATGCATGCACATTAACTCATACCTGGAAAGCAATATGATTGACCTCTCGCAGTATTCTTTTGAAAAAGTTATTGAAGCATATGCAGCTCAAATAAAAGTCTGCTGGGTCATTGTTTATTGACTTGTTAAAAAATGAATCCTGGGATAATATTATTAACCGTACTGTTGCAAATTATAGCTTTAATTTATTTCTAAACACTTTTTAAAAATATTTTTGAATCATGCTTTCCTATGCAATATGTAACTAGCAATGTTTCTAATTACCACTGCATTACAACAGGAATCAAAATATCTTGTAAGCGCAAAAAGTTTCTTTATATTAGAAACAAGACAACCAACTCTTCTAAAATTAAAGTATGTTATATTCAATATTGCAATGTGTTATGGGAAGTAATTGAAAAGCTAAAGAAGTGTGCTACAATGAATTGTTATCTTCATCTACAAATAAATCTAAAATGTCTCAGAACATTATTAATAATGAAATTGGTCGCACGGCATGATCCACACCGTACACACGACCTACGCAACAGCTCTCAAGACCTCCACCCATCCACAAACTTGGTGCAGAAAACCGTATGCTGCAACTCAACATCTAATGCTCCTGATGATGGGTGTATGCGCCCAAAACATGTCAAGCTAAGAATACATCAATAAAATTACCTTGTTGCATCAAGTTGGCATTTCACATTATTTCACATTTAATGAAATTGGTACTGCGTCCAGTCAGAAGTTTACTCAGACTGAATTTAAACTGGGTAACAATTATATAAGCATAAATCAATCGGCAGAGATTTTTAATAATTAGTTTATAAATTCTGTAGATTAATTAATATCACAGCAACCAAAGACTGAATCAGCTTTGTTTTCACATAGGGAATGATTTCCTTATGAGTTCCCACAAATCATTAATATTCCAATTTGTGAGAGAGATGTTATATGCAAAATATTTTCATTAAAAAATAAAACCATGTGGTTATGATGGTCTCTCCAATAATATAATAAAACTATGTGGTAGCCAAATTTGTAAACCTGTCACTGACATTTATAGTAAGTCCTTAACTTGTGGTATTTGCACAAATTGCCTAAAGTATGCTATTATAAAACCATGTTTTAAGCAAGGTGATAAATCACAATCTCTGTATTGACTGGCTTCTCTGAAGTATTTGAGTTGCTCATTTTCCATAGGTTAAAATGTCATTTAGTGAGTTATAACATTCTGGCCAATGAACATTTCAGTTTTCATGACAATGTTTCTACTGAAAGTGCTATTTTTAAACTCGAGTCAATTTTTAGTGCATGGAATTCTAAAAAATATATAATGGGTCTATTTTATGATGTAACTAAGGCTTTTGATAGTGTTTGATGGACTCTTGATTTTAAAGTTGTAATTTTATGGAGTAAAAAGCTCTTTATTAAATTGGGTAAAATCTTATTGGCATAATAGTAAACAAACAGTCATATTGCAGTTTGTCAATTCACCTAGTCTTCTATTGGACTGGGAAGTAGTTAGACATGGGGTTCCTCAGTGTTCTGTTTTGGGCCCATTACTGTTCAACGTGTTTATTAATGATTTTCCATGCATCATAAAAAGCCTCTCATACCATTCTTTTGGCAGATGATTCTAATATTCTTGTTTCTTCCAGTGATCTTAATGAACTAAATTCTAAATTAAATTCACTACTTTGTTGTATTTCTAAATGGTTTCAAAATAATCAGTTGGTACTGAAATTAAATAAGACACATATGGTAAAATTTGCTTCTTCTAAGCTCCTGACTTACCCATTGACCACTGAATATAACAGTCGAACTCTGAATGTCACTGAAAATATCAAACTCTTAAGCATACATCTGGACTGCAATTGAACTTGGAAATCACACATAGATGATTTAATAAAAGACATTGAGTTCGATTTGCTTCATTCTTAATCACAGCACTAGATGACTGCTAGTGGTCAGGTTCATGCCCTGGTCACTTTGTTCATCAGAAAGAACCCTCGTACCCATTGGATAGGAGGCTGGGGATCCAGAGCGAGTCTGGATGTTTTGGAGACTTCAAATCCCAGACTGTCCAACCTGCAGGGAGTCACTATACAACATTATTAAGAAAGGAAAAAATATAAGCCTGACAAGCTTATTTTTTCACTAACTGAGTAAGTCCATTGATCAGAGTTCTTCTTGGAAAGCGTATAGCACCTGAAACTAATTATAAAATTCCCTGCATTTGATGGAAACTGAAGGTTCATTACCTTGCTCACTAGAGACTGCTGCTTGTTTCCATCCTGAGTCAGATGAATCCTGTTCGTGCCTTCATATACATTTTAAGATCTATTTTAATGTCATTCCCCTACCTGTGTGTAGCTCTTCCATGTGGTCATTTGTCATTAAGATTGGATTATAAAAATCATGAAGCTTTTTGTTTATTGTGCAGTTTTCTCCAGCTTCCTGTTACTTCCTCTTCCTTAAGCCTAGATATCATCATCAGCACCAGTTTCTCCAACATTCTCAGCCTATGTTCTTTCCTTAATGTGAGGACCAAGGATTACATTCACACAAACAACAGTCAAAATTATAGTTTTGTGTACTGTACCCTGCATGTTTTCACATAGCAGACAGGATGACAAAAGATACTGGACCAAATGGTAGCAGTCATTCCCCACATTTACTTCACTTGTATTATCATGATTCATGCAATTTTGATTTGTTAGCCTTATTTCCAGGTATTTGAACTCCAACACATTGTTTATAGTGTTTTTTGCCAGTAAACTATCATCATAGACCCCGTTTCAGTCCCAGCTGGCTTACTTGGACCTTACTAATGGTGTGGTCTGAAACAAAGTAGAAAAGTGGTGGTAATAAAGCATGTTCTTGTTTCAGACCATTCTGAAAAAGGAAATTTATCAGACAAATATTTACCTGTCCAGACTTTCCTGTTGGCTTCATTCAAACACAATTTAATTAACATAACTAGTTTCATGGGTATACCAAACTTAGTGAGAATATTGTATGGCATATTCATTGAAATATTAAAATTACATTTTTATTTAAACAGGAACTATTACCTGTCAGAGCATATATTATTTTACAAAGACTGGTTTCCATGTTCTGAGTAGTGCAACAGGATTCTCAATAAAATATATATGACCTTTTCAGTTGCCAACTTTTGCAGCTGGAATACACAAAATACTTGTAGGTGAATTAGACAGAGAATATATTTTGGCCAAAGAAATGCAGAAATTTTAGTTGATTTTCATGGTTTCCCTTGCAACAGGTATTGGAGAAACTTAAAATGTATGTAAACTTAGTCAAGAATGCAGCATGAAAGCCATATTTGAATAACATACGACATTGAAAGAATAAAACTAACATCTTTTTAGGGCAGTTTCAGTTGAGTCCAGACTTTCTTTCTATTGTTTTTCATGTGACTGATATGTAGGCCTGTTAGCTTTGTTTTTGTTTCTTGTGTGGGATGATGGGTAGGCCAATGTTTACTGGTGGTGCATGCAGATGTGCATATAGGCCTTCATGTAAAGTGTCTATTATGTTTGATTTTAACTAAAATTCTGATGGCCTGACAACTTTTCATAAAATTCCCTATTGTCACATTTCATTAAGATTTTTCCTGTGGTCAGTGAGTTGTTATACATGTAGAGATGCACAGCCTGATGGAGCACTTTTGATATGTATGCTAACTTTTGACTCGTTTTCGCAAACCATAGTATGAATTTTATTCCATTGGAAATTGTCCCCCTCTTTCACTATATTCAGTTTCATACATTTGATAACAACAACAACATGCCATATGCACAAAGTTATGAGGTGTGCAACGATGGATGATGATTTTTGAATGAAGGAATGAGTGGTTTTAATAGACATGCCTCAGCATTTGAATGCAACTCGGCATTCTGGTTTGTTTCTTGTAGCTGCCAAGGGATGATGAAATTCTGTCACAAAAATTACGTGAAGAAGCACGTGCAATTTTTCTGCAGCGTCGTGGACGACAGTTGTTGAATAACAATGAATTGAAGGTATGTATGGAAACAGAATGTTTTCCTTGTTTGTATTCTGTGCATTGGCTCATTCAGTCTAAACTAAAAACAGCATAGGAGTAACAATTTCATGACCATGTCTGGTTTTAGTAAAATATGGTAAGCTTATTAGGTGTTGTAAATTTGTGATAAATATTAAACTTTTTCTTCCCTCATTAATTAACACACTAGGTGTGAATCATAATGAAACTTGTGATTTAAATCCCATGCCTTGAATGGGGCCACAAGGTTGTTTTCAAATACTGCAGTGATTGTGGCTGCACAGTTATCATTTTTGAGGTCATGATCAAGTTGGAGGATGATTTTAATTTAATTTAATAGTTGTCCAACAAGATGCGACTTATTCAGTTTATTACATTTCTGTAGGCAGTTCTACATGTTTCGGGTGTTGACACCCATCATCAGGAGCTCGTGCAACTGTAATTACAGCTTCTGGCACTGGTCAACCGGGTCTACTACCATCTCCTCTCATTGCTGAGTTCCAACTCAACAACGAGAGCGGATGGTAGTAGACCCAGTTGACCAATACCAGAAGCTGTAATTACAGTTGTACGAGCTCCTGATGATGGGTGTCTACACCCGAAACATGTAGAGCTGCCTACAGAAATGTAATAAACTGATAAGTCGCATCTTGTTGGACAATTATTAAATTTGATTCATGATGCAAGGACCCATGTATATATAAAATTCATTGGAGGATGATGTTTTTGACTCCTGTAAGAATAACAAAAAGAATTGGTTCTGCCCATATGAAACAGGAAATATGTATAATCCAAACAATGGTCCCATTTGTCTATCAAATCTGTTGATATTCTGTTTTATAACTTCAGCCGGCAGCAACCATGTATTCAAGTAGGTAAGGTTTGAGATGAGTTAACAGTGACAGCATGTTATTCATATCTGTTGTCAGATATATGTGATCAAAAATTTAGTGATACTGAAACAGTCGTTTTATGTGGCAAATCATTTTTCTTCCTGTACTGAATCAAAAGTACTTTTCCACTCTGTTAACACAGTTTTATTGGCAAACAATGCATTTTTATGGTGGTTAAGCTCAGTATGGGTTTACTAAAGAAATGAAACATATTGCCAGTATTGTAAACAAGAAGGACTGTCTACTAATACAGTTGTGTTGATGGAGTAGAGAAGTACCCTTGAATAAATACTGAAAAAGTTGACAGTAATTTACCAAACATTAGTTTTTGTAAAACTCCACAGTTTCATCTAGTTCGCAATAGTTACAATGAACTTTCAGGAACAGACACAAGTGACAGTGAGACCAGTGAACTGACACTGAAACAGTTGGTGGATGAAGTAAAATTGATAAAATCACAAATGTAGAACACTTTGTAGGAAACAGGATTGAATGGATGAAGTAAAATTGATAAAATCCCAAATGTAGAACACTTTATAGGAAACAAAGGATTAAATGTGGTCATAGATGGTCTTTCAGAGATGCTCCACTTTGTTGGAGCTGATTCAATTTTTCACTGGGTGTCATAGACAGAATGCAGACAAATGGAAAATTTTTTATCATATTCCTGAAGGGTACTGAACACTACCACTGTGGAAATGAAAAATGTTTTAGGACTGATACTTTATTTTTACAACAGTATGATGCTGGGGGAAAATCCATTGGAACACAAATGAAGATTGTGTGGTACAGTGAGGCCCAACAAAGGCATCCCAAAAGATTTGAGGATGAAGAGGCAAAATAACTGTAGGGATGGCAGTCATCAGTTATGAGAAGGGGCAGTGTTGTGGCTCACTTACAGAATGATGAGAGTAGTTGGCATGATAAATACCATACACAATACTGGGCATATATAAACACATGAGATAAAGACTGAAGTACATCTGAAAAGAACCAAATTGTATGGTAGCATGTGACTAGTACATGAAAGGTTTTCCGTGTATGTGAAGAGGAAAGGCTTTTCCACTGAGAGAACTTCTGGTTGGTTTTGTGGTTGTAATTGTATGCCCAGGTTTTGTGTGGTTGTTCCTGACTTCACCCATCGTTGCTGGCACACATACACTTGTTGCTGCTTCTGCTCTTCCGTGAGCACGCACTTCTTGGTGGATCTGCTATATTTTCAAATCTTCGCCAAGAATTTTTGGCTCTTTTTGTACAAGAGACCAGACTTGCAAGTTTTCAAAATGGTACTTCACTGGCCCTCATTGACAAATTTACAGGCTTTCTGTTTTGTTGGTGTGACTTGTCAGAGGGCAACCTGAATGCTTATGGCCTTTACCAATTGTTTTTCCACATTTGAATTAGAAAGAACACTTAAAAAGGTCTGTTTTCTGCCCATTGTATTGTTACTGAAAGCTGATTTGAGCTGTTATATGCAGGTGTTATATAATGTTATATTCGGTTATAATAGGTATTATAAGTGCTATACACACTGTGTTAAACAAATGTTGTCAAATTAATTTCAAGATGCTGTAATAGGTCTTACCAGTATTATACAAGTAATATTAGGTTAAATGTCATGAATGTTGAAATATTATTTTGTATTGTTAAAGCTTTGAAACCACCAAACAGTTGGTAACTGATTGTCGTCCTCAGGACAGACAGTAAGGGGACAGACCTCTGTCAAGTTCATGATGACAGCTTGAACCCTAGACCTGAAGTGACAGTCTAACCCCCTGACGCAGAGGGGAGGTGGAAATGTACCTAAATTCACGTTGATTTTAATTAGGCAAAACCTTTGCAAGTCACATCAGAGCTTGGATTTTGAGTATGTGATGAGAGAAGCATTTCAGTTTTATTACTGATGTTTCCAAGCCTGATGTGACTTCTCAGTCTTGAAGTTATACATAGAAGGTCTGTTAACATCACTAAGGGAGATCATGGATATTGCATAATGTACACAACAGTAAACATCAGTGCAGAGGGCCATGGCTGCCTTGCTCACTAGAGTGACTCAGAAGGTAGTGATGCTATGGCACCTTTTAGCAGAAGGGCATACTACTTGGCATTCTTGGTCCTAACGGCAAGTTTGGGAACTTTGTCATATGCCTTTGTATTTTGCATGGCGTTTTTTAATTCTTTGCCTAAATTGTGTATAACTTGACTTGTTTAAATTGTTCTGAGGGTGTTTATTTGTCAGGTATGGCATGATATTGTAAGAGTACTTATGTATGCTCTTTCCAGGCATTGTGGGTGCTTCTTGACAAGCACCACAGCTTGCCACATTCTGAAGATGAACAGCTTATAAATTATGAAGATTTTCTACATGTGGCAACTCTGGGAGGTCCAAAATGCAAGTAGGTGTTTTGGTGTTAGAATTGTACACTGTTTTAATTTAATGTAAGTATGTCTGTGCCTAATCTGAACAGATTTTTGTTGAATTTGACATAAGGGTATTTTACTGAACTTTGTCAACACATATCTTTTTCAATTTTTATTAAAACTACACTGAAAGAATAGACACTACATGAAGGTCTGTGTGCATGTCTTCATGACCTTGAGCATATCTGGTTAAGTAAGTATTGGAGGCAATAAATGTTTTGAACAGAAGTTGTACAGAAAAATGCAGCATATTTTGCATTGCCAGTGCAGTTTCTTCCATATATGTTACGGTTTTTCAGATAATTAGAAGTGTGTAAATACCACAGAATTATTTTGTACACACATATTGTGACTTCTGTGTTCATCAGGTATTTCGGACCCAAGTAAACATTAGTGGAATCTCTTACATTTGTAAATTAAGCTTCTTACTCCCATGTGAATTTATAAGTGTCCATTTGTGTACATAACTTTTCAATGTGTAATTAAATTTGTCACTACAACCATTATTTCATTAAAATTGAAACATGGTGTCTTTTGAGATAAACAAAAGAGTGTGAACACATAATTTTTATGCTGTGCTTACATTTTCTACCTATTTCAGAAATTACTTTACTTCAGCAGTGTTTGCAAAACTGCAACATGGAGATCCATATGGTCGTATCAGTATTATGGCCCTTTTCAATTACATCATGAGGAAGGTTTGGTACCACCAGACCCGTATTGGACTCTCACTCTATGATGTTGTAGGCCAAGGCTACCTTCGTGAAGTGGTGAGTTATGTGCGTTGTAGTGATTGTTATTTCAGCTCCAAAGTGCATGGAGAGAAGGTGACCTGACCATATGCCTGGTATAGGTGATACACATTATTTGCCTAGACCAGACAGTCAGTTTTTGGTTTAGTGAATCTGATTTGAAATATTCTTTTCCAGGATCTTGAAAACTACATCTTGGAGCTGATTCCCACACTACCACAACTTGATGGACTGGAGAAGTCATTCCACAGTTTCTATGTATGTACAGCTGTACGCAAGTTTCTGTTCTTCCTAGACCCACTTCGCACAGGTCGCGTGCGTATTCAGGACATTCTGGCCTGTAGTTTCCTGGATGATCTTCTTGAGGTGTGTGTAGTAATTACAGTAGAACTTTTGACGTGTTACAGTTACTGTTGTATGCAATCTGAAGTTTTGTGACAATATTATAGAAATAATTTTAGTGCCTGTATTGATACACATAATCAGTATCGGCTGAACGTATGCATTTGTCCGTGCTGTTTTCTATAAAATATACAGGGTGTAGTTAAGTAACACCAACAGACTTCTGTGGCTTGTGGGTGGGTTCAAGGTATACTCCAAAAAATAAATCTGATTCACCTATGCTGCCTCAGCACTGAGGTATGCCATTGGCCCTATAGGGTTAGCAACTATCACTGCACCTCTATTGCTGTAACATAATGTGGACTGCTGTGCATGATTCAGCATACACTGGGGAAGGTCATCAGCTATTTATAGACCTCAAGAAACCCTGTAATTCGGTTGCAAGGCAGGTTTTGTATAATGTTTTCATTAAGTTTGTATCCATGCAAATCTAATTAGAACACTAAAAAACTCCGTGGCCTTAGTCCGCACGCGAACTATACCGACAGAGCGGCCGCCGCCGGTCGGCGAAGTTAGTGCCAACTTTTGCGGATAGAGGGGTGTCACGTGGTCAGCGCAACGGG
>Ga0123353_10011176_pt1 | contig 12626 bp, 10 predicted proteins | sample TergutLab28metaG_3_FD_92763 | JGI IMG/M metagenome (GOLD analysis project Ga0123353, IMG submission 92763) | Labiotermes labralis P3 segment gut microbial communities from Petit-Saut dam, French Guiana - Lab288 P3 | ecosystem: Host-associated > Arthropoda: Insects > Digestive system > Gut ... | reverse complement strand
TGTACTAAAAAAAGCAGAAACGTTTCGCATATTGTTCCCTAATTACAAAGATTTTAAAATATATCTCGGTTTAGCCTCCATGTCCTTCTACTCCGAACTCGAACAAGAATGTATCAACGAAGGTATCGCCGTTATTAAACAAGTAGGCGACAGCGTAGTAATTAACGATACGAATGTGAAGGTTTTTTGATTTCGGAAAAGTTTAATATACCCATGAATAGAAAAAGAACTATTACACTGATAATCATTTTATCGCTGTTGCTCGCTGCAACGCTTGTTTTTATTGTCATTGACCATCAAAAAAATCACCGTCAAATTGCCGACATGGAAACGCCCGACCAAGATCCTGAATGGATTCCCGTTGTGCGCTACGGCATTGTCGTGGACACGCTTGAGATGCACGAATATATCGTCAAAAGCGGAGAGACGCTGTCGGTCATCTTGGAACGCATCGGTATTGGCTCCAACATCGCCAACCAAATCTATAACAACTGCAAAGATGTCATGGACACGCGCAAAATCAGGGCGGGACAGCCATACATCGTCCTGAAAATGGCGGATACCCTCGCCGCACCACTCTACCTTGTTTATGAAAATTCCAAGATACAATATACTGTGTTTGAACTCTTTGAGCCATACAAAGTGTATCAGGAAGAGAACGAAATAACCTACGTCCACGATACCATCGCGTGCGTCATCACCTCTTCGCTGTGGAACGCCATCGTTGCCGACAAAGGCGACCCCGCCATCGCCGCCGAATTAGCCGACGTTTACCAATGGACAATAGATTTTTTCGGTATCCAAAAGGGCGATGAGTTTTTTGCCATCTATGAAAAAAAATATGTGGAAGGGAATTACATCGGGCTAAATTCCATCGAAGCCGCCCTGTTTAAACATGGCGGAAAGAACTACTACGCCTTTTACTATCAACAAGATAGCGCAAAAAAAGGTGAGTATTTCGATGAGACAGGACAGAGTTTGAGGCGTGAGTTTCTGAAAGCGCCACTCAACTATAGCCGCATCTCGTCCAAGTTTTCAAACAGCCGCTATCATCCCGTCTTAAAGATATATCGTCCGCATCACGGCGTTGACTATGCCGCCCCCGCCGGAACACCGGTCTATTCGGTCGGGAATGGGAAAGTCGTCGAAAAAGGTTACGACAAAGGCGGCGGTAACTACCTCAAAATCAAACACAACTCCATCTATACCACCGTCTATATGCACCTGAAAGGCTTCGCCACCGGCATCGCACAAGGCACGTCGGTCTCACAAGGACAACTGATCGGCTACGTCGGCTCGACAGGACTGTCCACCGGACCACATCTGGACTTCCGCGTCTATAAAAACGGCACACCCATCAACCCGCTCTCCATGCAGTCGCCACCGGCAGAACCGATATCGGAAGCGATGATGCCGAGTTATTTAGAGTTTATCGCGCCGGTGAAAGAGGCGTTGGGGAGAGATTAGTTTTTAGTGGTTAGTGATTAGTGGTAAAAAAAACGACACTTTTTTTTGCACTTTTCAATTTTCAACTTTCAACTTTCAATTATTTGTCATACCTTTGCACCCGTTTTTTGCTACGGCAAAATGAGAGACGATTTTCGGGGTATAGCGTAGTCCGGTTAGCGCGCCTGCTTTGGGAGCAGGAGGTCGCAGGTTCGAATCCTGCTACCCCGACGAGAAAATATAACAAGTTCATTTACACGGTTTTATAAATTGATTTTTTGCGACTTTGGGAAAACGGTTGCAACTTTTGCTACTTTTGCTGCTGGTAACGGTAAAAGGATCAAAAAATGAAGAAAGATTTCACGAAACCAGAAGTAAAAGCGCGCGCCGCGCGCTTTTATCTTTTTTTTATCCCTTTTATCGCGCCCCGTGCATTCGCGCCCTCAAACAAAAAAAGGCTACCATCGGTAGCCTTTTTTTGTTTTTTTATCCCGCTAAACCTTTATCTTCATTTTATAGAACGAACTCCATACGAAGAACAGAGCGACAATGAAGAACACGACGCCGATATAGGGCGCAACGTTTCTAAAAGATTCCGAAATGGCGATTTCCATTGCGAGTATTCCAAACAGTGTGGTGAACTTAATAATCGGGTTGAGTGCAACGGAAGAGGTATCTTTGAAGGGGTCGCCTACGGTGTCGCCTACTACTGTTGCGTCGTGAAGCGGTGTTCCTTTCATCTTCAAATCTACTTCTACCACTTTTTTCGCGTTGTCCCATGCGCCGCCGGCGTTTGCCATGAAGACGGCTTGAAACAATCCGAATACTGCAAGTGCAACCAAATAACTGATAAACAAAGAGACGGCATTATTTCCTCCGACAGAGGCGGGCGACGACAAACACGCAATCGCCATGGCAAAGAAGAAAACCGCAATAAATATATTGAACATTCCCTTTTGAGCATATTGAGTGCATATTTTTACCACCGCAGTAGAAGATGCTTCATCTGCTTTTTTTGGTGCGCTGGGGTCTAAGTTGATATGTTTTTTAATGTATTCAACGGCACGGTGCGCCCCTGTTGTTACGGCTTGTGTTGAGGCTCCCGTAAACCAATAGATGACCGCTCCACCCAAGATGAAACCTAATATCGTATAAGGATTTAACAGGTTCAATATTTCCACCGGTTCAACACCCAGTGTCTTCTGTATCATCAAGATAAGCGAGAATATCATGGTTGTTGCGCCGACAACGGCTGTTCCGATGAGTACGGGCTTGGCGGTTGCTTTGAAGGTGTTTCCTGCGCCGTCGTTGGCTTCCAGATAGTGTTTTGCCTTTTCCCAATCGGGTTTAAAGCCAAACTCTTTTTCAATTTCTTGGTCTTTGTAGGGGATACTTTCTATCAGGGAGAGTTCATAGACTGATTGCGCGTTGTCGGTAACGGGTCCGTAACTGTCAACGGCGATGGTAACAGGTCCCATGCCCAGCAATCCGAACGCCACCAAGCCAAAGGCAAAGATGGAAGGATATACCATGATTTCGCCCAAGCCGTATAAACTTGCGAAGTATGCGATAGACATTAACACAAAGAATACCAAGCCTTTCCAAAAAGCGGAGTAGTTACCTGCCACAAATCCCGAAAGGATTGTTAATGACGCGCCACCCTCTTTTCCTGCATTGACAACCTCTTTTACGTGTTCCGATTTCGGCGAGGTAAATAACTTGGTAAATTCGGGAATTATCGCGCCGCCAATCGTTCCGCAACTGATGATGATGGACAGTATCCACCACATATTGGTGTTGCCGTTCAAATCGGGTATCAAGAAATAACTTGCTACGAAAGTTACGGCGATGGATAAAATAGATGTAATCCAAACTAAATTGGTCAATGGGGCTTCAAAATCCAACTCATCTTTTCCTTCATATTTTGCAGCACTGATAGCATTGTTAATGTAAAACGCTAATACAGAGGTGATAATCATTAAGATACGCATCACAAAAATCCACGCCAATAATTTCACTTGCAACAGTTCGGTAAGAAATCCGTCCATGTCGAGTGCGCTTCCGCCTACGGCTAATAAGATGAAGGATATTAAGGCAACGCCCGTAACTCCGTAAGTTTCAAATCCATCTGCTGTAGGACCAACCGAGTCGCCTGCGTTGTCGCCCGTACAGTCGGCAATGACGCCCGGATTGCGCGGGTCATCTTCACCGATTTTGAATACAACCTTCATCAAGTCGGAGCCGATATCGGCAATTTTCGTAAAAATTCCGCCTGCTATTCTCAACGCCGATGCTCCCAGCGACTCCCCGATGGCAAAGCCGATGAAACAAGCACCTGCCAATTCAACCGGCATCAGCAGCAAAATAACCAACATCAACATCAATTCCATAGAAATCAGCATCACGCCGATACTCATTCCCGCATTCAAAGGAATTTTCAAAAGGTTCAACGGATTTCTTTTCAGCGAAGCAAACGCCATACGCGAATTTGCCAGCGTGTTGATACGGATACCAAAGGCAGCCACCACGTAGGAACCTAAAATCCCGATGACCGTCCATAAGAGAATCAACGCTACACCGCCAAATCCAAACAGCGATTCGCCGTCGTGGTCTTTTGCCAAAAAGCCAAAATAAGCGGCAACGGCAGCACCAATGAAGACAAACAACAACGCCAAAAATTTCCCTTGTTGTCTAAGGTAAGTCGCGCAGGTTTTGTAAATCACATGGGAGATTTCGAGCATACACTTGTGTGCAGGCAGTTTTTTTATCTTCATGTATTGATAAAACCCAAATAACATTCCCAATGTCGTTATCAAAAATCCCCAATACAGGAGCGTTTCATTTTTGATGGCTTCAGGAACTCTCAAATCTGCCTCGCTCGCCATAGCAGCAAAAGGCATAAAAAATGATAGAGTAAAAACCGAAAATTTCGTTAGTAAATCCTTCTTTTGCATAAATTTTTATCTTTAAATTTTAAGGGTGCAAAGGTACATTTTTTTCAATTACAAATTATTGATTTTTTTGTACCTTTGCAGCCTCATATTTAATATAGTATAACCATGAAAAAATTAGTAATGTTAGGTTCACTTGCAGTCCTGTTATGGGCTTGTAATTCAGGTAGTCAGAAGCCGGAAGGCAACACGGAAAACTTTAAATATCTTGTTGATGAGTTTGCCGATATTAAAATTATACGTTATCAGATTCCCGATTGGGATCAACTTTCGTTGCAGCAGAAAGAGTATATTTATTATCTCGGCGAGGCGGCAAAATGCGGAAGAGATATTTTGTGGGATCAAAATTTCAAGTACAACTTGGTTGTCCGTAAGACGTTGGAAAACATTCTCGCCACCTACAAGGGCGATAAAACAACAGATGAGTATCAGCAATTTCTCGTCTATGCGAAAAGGGTGTTTTTCAGCAACGGGATCCATCATCATTATGCGGAAGATAAATTCAAACCCGATTTCTCGGAAACTTATTTCCACGAGTTGATGAAAAACAGTGATAATGAGGCATTTCCCGTGAAAGCAGGTATGACGGTTGAAGAATTTACGGGTTGGATTGCCAACGTCATTTTCAATGAAGAGTTGTATAAAGTGCGGAAAAGCAGCGATAAGTCCATAGATTTTGTTGCGGCGTCGTCGGTGAATTTTTATGAAAATGTTACCAAAAAAGAGGTCGAAGAGTTTTACGGGAAAATGGAATGTCCCAACGATCCAACGCCCATTTCGTATGGTTTGAACTCGAAACTTGTTAAAAGAAACGGGGAAATTTTTGAAGATGTCTATAAGTTGGACGGGCTATACGGCGAAGCCATCAAACAGATTGTGTTTTGGTTGGAAAAAGCGATGAACGTTGCCGAAACGGAAGCGCAAAAGAACTATACCGCGCTGTTAATCGAATATTACAAAACCGGCGACCTGAAAACATGGGACGACTATAACATCGCTTGGGTGCAGGATACCGAGCCGATGATTGACTATGTGAACGGTTTTATCGAAGACTACGGCGACCCGATGGGCATGAAAGCCACGTGGGAAGCGGTGGTCAATTTCAAAGATTTGGAAGCGACAAAACTATCCGCCATCCTCAGCGACAACGCGCAATGGTTTGAAGACAACTCTCCCATTGACCAAAAATTTAAAAAAGACGAGGTAAAAGGCGTCTCCATCAAAGCCATCACCGCTACCACGTTGGGCGGCGACTGTTTCCCCAACCCTCCCATCGGAATCAACCTCCCGAATGCAAGTTGGATACGGAAAGACTACGGTTCGAAATCCGTTACGATTACCAACCTGCTGGCAGCATACGACAAATCAGCCGAAGAGTCGCCAAAAAGCGTTTCGGGCGAGTTCATCTATGCGCCGGAAGAGTTGGAACTGAGCAAACAATACGGTGCTATGGGCAGCGTTTTGCATACCGACCTGCACGAACTCGGACATGGCACCGGTCAATTAATGCCCGGCGTTTCACCTAATGCGCTGAGCGACAACAGTTCTTCGCTCGAAGAGGCACGCGCCGACTTGTTCGCACTCTATTATGTTGCCGACCCAAAGTTGGTTGAACTTGGCATTATCCCCTCCCTCGACGTTGCAAAAGCAGAATACAACCGCTATATCCGCAATGGAATTATGACGCAATTTACCCGAATAGAATTGGGAAAAGATGTAACCCAAGCCCACATGCAAGGACGTAAACTCATCGCAACATGGGCGTATGAACTCGGAAAAGATGACAACGTGATTGAACAGAAAATCAAAGACGGAAAGACCTACTTTGTTGTTAATGATTACGACAAATTAAGAGCGATATTTGGGAAACAGTTGGCTGAAATTCAACGCATTAAATCCGAAGGAGACTATGCCGCAGGCAAATATTTGATTGATAACTATGCCGTGAAAATTGACCCGATACTCCATAAAGAAGTACGGGAACGGTATCAGGCACTCGATTTAAAACCATACGCCGGATTTATGAACACCAACATCGTACCGGTGAAAAAAGGCGGAAAAGTCGTGGACTATGTTGTTGAATATCCGATGGATTTCATTCAGCAACATTTGGAATATGGGCAGAAATATGGGTTCTTGAGGGCGTGGTAGTTTAAAACTAATAATCTACATTTTGTTTATTCGAGTGTGCAAAGATACACGTTTTTTGTTTACTGCAATGAACAAAACGCAAAAATAATTTTATCTTGCATACTCTTTTTCGTTCATTACCGCATCATGCTCGTAGGTTATTTCTTTGACCAACTTGCCTTTTTTGTCGTAGTGTTTTTCTACGCCGTGTTTTTTATCATCTACAAAGGGGACTTCGGATGAGACGCTTCCATCGGTGTGGAAATTGGTCATCGTTCCCGTACCCATGTTGAAGAACGCTTCGGCTTTCTTTTCGCCTTGCGGAGTCCAAAAACTCCATGCGCCGTCTTTCATTCCTTTTGTGTAGTTGCCGATAATGGCGATTTCGCCAAAATCGTAATAATGGGTTGCTTGACCGTGTAGTGTGTCGTTCACATAGTACAATTCTTCCGAAATGGAGCCAAATTCGTCGTGAATGGTCGCCGCGCCTTCACGTATGCCATTTACATAGATGTATGTCTCTTTAAGGACGCCCTTGTAATAGTATTTCAGGTATTGTCCGTGAGCGATACCATCTTTATAATCAACGGAAATTTCCACGTTGCCATTGGGGAAGTAAGAGACGAAGCGTCCATCTAAAACGCCGTTTTTCATGGGTGCGACCGTATGAATGTCCCCCGTCCAGTAATAACTTTTTTCAACTTTTACCTCTTCTCTACAACTTACTAATAACAAACAACTTGACACAAGAATTAAAAAAAACCTCATCATATATTTTTCTTTTTATCGTTAATAATCAATCACTTTTAATAGTTTTTATAGGCGATATTTTCGCAATCGTTGCCGACGTCAGCCACATCGCTAATAACGCGGTTGCAAAGATAGCAAGATTTAGCAGTAAAATGTGCCAAAAATGAAGTTCGATTGGAACTTCGCTCATATAATACGACTCCTGCGGCAACTTGATGATGGCAAAACGGCTCTGTAACAGACATATACCGATGCCGAGAACATCGCCGATGACGATGCCCAACACCACAATTCTCGTTACAAGGAGAATGAAAACTTCGCGAACCAGTTTGTTGTTTCCACCCAGTGCTTTCAAAATTCCGATGGTTGAGACGTTTTCAAAAACCACAATCAACAAGGTTGAAATCATCGTGATGCCCGACACAAAGAGCATTAAGATGATGATTACCAGCGCGTTAATGTCTTGAAAGCCCAGCCAATCGAAAATTTGCGGATAGGATTGTTTGATGGAGACGGCGCTCTGGTCGTAAGGAATGACGGCGTCTATTCGGCGGGTGATGGCGTCTAAATTGTTGAAATCGTCAATTAAAACTTCAAAACCCGACACTTGGTCTTTTTCCCAGTCGTTAAGTCGTTGAATATGACCGATGTCGCCAATGACAAACATATTGTCCAAATCTTCCATTCCCGTCTCAAAAATGCCGCACACCTGAAATTTCCTGCCTCGCGGCTGCATACTTTCCGACGTGAGAAAAAACATCCGCACCTCGTCTTGAACGTTGATTTTCAACATAGACGAGAGCGTTTTTGAAATCATCAGGTCGTTGGAAACGCCGCTGTCGGACACCATGACGGGACTGCCCGCCAACATCTTATCTGCAAAAAACGCCCAGTCGTAGTCCGCCCCTATCCCCTTCAAAACAACACCTTGAATGTCCTCGCCAACTTTTATAAGACCCGCCTTGACGCCAAACATCTGAATGTGCCATATACCCTCCTCCTGTGCAAGATTCGGATAATACGGCTGGTCAAGCGCGAGCGGTTCCATCTCAAATGAGTTGTTACTGTCGTAGCGTACAATCTGAATATGCGAGCCAAAACCGACCACTTTATTGGTTATTTCGACCTGAAATCCTGTAACTACCGACATGGCTATAATCATGACCATCAACCCGATAGCCACACTCGATACAGCAATCACAACAATCGCCCTGCTGAAACTGTTCGCCCTGTTTCCCGACAACCTGCCGGCAATAAAAAACGGTGTCTTCATATTTTGTGCAAAATTACAAAAAAATCACTACCTTTGCCGTCAAAAAAATAAGATGAAATACTTTCTTCAAACTCGGACGTGGAAGTTGGCGTTATTTGTTATCGCCGCGTTGTTTATTCTCGGATACGTTTTTGCCGTTTACACCATCATCAGCAAAATATCGGAGAATGAGCGTCGGCAGGTGCAGGCGTGGGCAAGCACCGTGCAGAAAAAAGCCGACATGGTTAATTATACCGAACAATATTTTAAAAAGGTGCGTGAAGAAGAATTTCGCAATGTTAATATATTGGTATCGGCGTTCAATTATTTGGGAAAAGCGGGTCTCAACGACATCAGCAATAGTTTCTACTTTGAAGTTATCGGAAGCAATGAAAATATTCCCGTTATTTGGGTTGACGGCAACGACAATATCAGCGGATCCAACAATGTTGATTTCTTCGATATGGATACCGTCAAAAAGTTCACGGGTGCCGTCAAAGAGCGTTTTTCACAATACGAACCCATCGAAATTCGTCCCTTTAAAAACCTTGTTCAATATCTTTATTACACCGATTCGAAACTCTATTCGGAACTTTACGACGTGTTAGACGAGATGAACCGGTCGTTTTTCGATGAAACAGCCGGCAACATCGCCGCCGTTCCCGTTATCATCACCGATTCAACACGGCAGCGCATTTATATCACGGGAAATATCCCCCCCAACAACAACAAATATATTGACGACTCAACCTACCTTGCCAATACTTTGAAACGAATGAAATCTCAAAACGCGCCCATCGAGGTAAAACTTCCCGAACAGGGCATTCGCTACGTTTACTATATGCACTCGGAGACGCTTGTTCTGATGCGGCTGTTCCCTATTGTGCAGTTTCTTATTTTGATGGTTTTGATTATCCTTTCCTACGTTGTTTTTAGCGTTGCCCGTAATGCGGAGCAAAACCGCGTTTGGGCGGGAATGGCAAAAGAGACGGCGCACCAACTTGGAACGCCCATCTCGTCTATGATTGCTTGGACAGAGTTGTTGAAAATGCAGGAAAAAGGCGAAGAAATCGCGTTGGAACTGGAAAAAGACATCTCGCGCCTTCATATCATCGCCGACCGTTTCTCGAAAATCGGAAGTGCGCCCGCAATGGATTATATTGACCTCATTCCACTCATCGAAGAGACATTGAGTTATCTCAAAAAACGCATTTCAAGTCAAGTGGTTGTGAATTTTCACCATCCCGACCACCCCGTCTCCACCTTCGCCAATGCACAACTTTTTTCGTGGGTCATTGAAAACATAACCCGCAACGCCGTTGACGCCATGAGCGGAACAGGAACATATACCATTGACGTTAAAGAAGATGGAAAAAACATCATCATTGACTTTACCGACAGCGGAAAAGGTGTCCCCAAAAATATGCACCGTCGAATTTTCCAACCCGGATTTACCACCAAAAAACGTGGCTGGGGTCTCGGACTGACGTTGGTAAAAAGAATCCTGCGCGACAGCAAAGGGAAAATCTTCGTTAAAAACTCTACCGTCGGCAGCGGATCAACATTTAGGATTGTGCTGAAAAAGTGTGATTAAAAAAATCTTTCACAAACGTCAGATAGCACATCCGTAGCCAATTTATGAGCATCAGCCACAGGTGCAGCGACAGTTCGTTGAACAGAAACCGCATGATAAACGGCGGACAAAGTAAATCGACGGGTACGATGATAACCACAACAAACAGGGCGTAGAACAGGATTTTATCCAGCCATCTGCGTTCGCTACGGCTCCAATACCACAAGGCAAATCCGAGCATGGTGATGAGGTGAGTATGGGTGTCGGCGGCGTTGCTGAACAGAACAATCCAACCCATCAATATGCCCAGCACTTGCAGTCTAAAAGAATCTATGAAAAAATGTCTGTAATTGGCTATAAATAAACCAATTAGCGTCAGCAATGTGCCTAACTGTATATACAGCGATGCGGCGGCGATGTTTCCCCAAGGCTTCATGTAGAAAACAGTTTGCCATGTGCGGTTGTCTTTATGCGAGGTAATCATGTCGAACCAACCGCCGTAATAGTCTATCCAATTGCCTATTTTGAGGTTTATCATAGGCAACACAAAGAAGAATAGTAAACCGAGCAGCACATAACCCATGTTGCGCCAAAGTTTGGGATAGCAAAGCAACAACCCCAACTGGAACAGTCCGTATATTTTCACAAACCCCGAAAAAAGAATGAGCAGAATTGCCCAAGCGGGCTTATTGCGTTCAAACAGCGAGTAGGCAAACAGAAAGATGTAGGCTACCATGATGTTTGCCTGAAACGATAACAAGGCGGGTCCCAATATGAGAAAGGTGAAAAGGAAGATTTTGCATTTTACCTCTTTTGAAAATTTATCGGGAAGTGTAAATATCGCCAAAAAATAGAGTGAAAAGTTCATCAAGTTCCACACAAACGGACCTAACCATTTGGGCATGAATGCAAAAGGCGCAAAAAACACGTTGAACACCGGACCATATAGATACAAATCCAAATCCTTCACCAACTCGAGCCAATTATCGCCATACGGCGTTATTCCCATCCAAAACAGACGGGTGGCTTCACTGAATATCATGAAGTTATACTCACGACCACGCATCACCTCTATGAGGCTCATACAAAAAGCCAACACAAAACCTATTATGAAAAGATTACGCGGTTGCAGAAAAAAGTTTACGAACCTATTTTTCATATCCAAATATTTTGTACTTTTGCAGCCCTCTCTTCGTAGCTCAGTTGGTAGAGCAAATGACTCTTAATCATTGGGTCCAGGGTTCGAGTCCCTGCGAGGAGACATGGCAATATATTTTATTTGTATTCCCTATATGTATTATCGTCTCTTTTCAGGTATTTTAGCAATAGGATTGTAATATTTCCATCTACATACTCCACAACTAAGCGATAATCACCTGTTCTGATTCTGTGTATAAACGGATGGTTTGCTATCGGAACAACGTTGCTAATATCCGATAAACTGTTTGCGCTTTCCAGTTTATCAATTAATATCTCCAAGCGCTTTAGAGCAATGGCGTCTCTTAGCTTTTTAATTGACTTTTTAAAGTCGTCTGAGTATTCAATAAGCATATTTGTTCCTTTATTAGTTCTTTTAATTCTAAAACGTCTGTATGGATTCCTGACTTCTTGGAATTTTCAATAGCAATGATTTCTTCGTTAGTAAGCAAGGTCTCATCGTCTATCCTAACCCCTCTTACATGAGACAATGTCCTCATAAGACCATTTGCAACCTTATTTCTTGGGTTGTAAGTAACTAATACGGTACACATAACAAATCTATTTAAAATTAAATGTTTGCAAAGGTACATCCTTTTTTGATACACCGATACATTTTGAAAAAAATAATTTAATAAAATTATTTTACCACATCGCCACAATCTTAAACATACATGCAGGAGGTTTCGTTGCGACTGTGTTAAAGTCGTCCGGCTCGTAATAAAACGTTATTCTTCCTTTTGTAACCTCAAAAGAGACGGTTTCTGTCCATTGAACCCCATTGTCATTAAAGTAAATATCGAATGGCAGCGGAACATGCACCTCGTTGGGGGTATTGTAGTCATAAACGATGTATCCGACCACTACTCCCTTGTCAAGGACATTGAACGTGATGGCGGGATTATCTACTTCGGAAAAGAAATAGGTTCCGTTTGAAGCGAGTGCCCAGCGTGTAATGCTGTAATATTTCACGTCGAGATATGCCCATCCGTCGCCACCCGGTATTCCCGGAGGTCCCTGCGGACCCTGCGGACCTTCACACGCCGTGAGACCAAAGATTACAAACAAAAAAATCAGTACAGGTTTTAATAAAGATTTCATAACTATAAATATTTTTAAAATAAATTCTCTAAGATATTGTCATTGACCCGATTAGGCAATGTTACTTTCAATGTCGGGCAGGCGTCCATAGCGCGTTTAATGGCAAAGTCGGCACCTTCGTTGCGCGCCCATGAGCGACGTGCGATGCCGTTGTTCACATCCCAATGGAGCATCATCTCCAAACGGCGGTCGGCTTCGACAGAGCCGTCCAACAACATTCCAAAGC
>Ga0123353_10011175_pt1 | contig 12626 bp, 7 predicted proteins | sample TergutLab28metaG_3_FD_92763 | JGI IMG/M metagenome (GOLD analysis project Ga0123353, IMG submission 92763) | Labiotermes labralis P3 segment gut microbial communities from Petit-Saut dam, French Guiana - Lab288 P3 | ecosystem: Host-associated > Arthropoda: Insects > Digestive system > Gut ... | reverse complement strand
ACAGTACAGCTATACCTCTACTCCCCCTATGGGCCGTACGGCCTGTACAGAGTCTCAGTGCCTGTACAGTACAGCTATACCTCTACTCCCCCTATGGACCGTACGGCCTGTACAGAGTCTCAGTGCCTGTACAGTAGAGCTATACCTCTACTTCCCCTATGGGCTGTACGGTCTGTACAGAGCCTCAGTGCCTGTACAGTAGAGCTATACCTCTACTCCCCCTATGGACTGTACGGTCTGTACAGAGCCTCACTGCCTGTACAGTAGAGCTATACCTCTACTCTCCCTATGGGCCATACGGCCTGTACAGAGCCTCAGTGCCTGTACAAGGGTGCATTTTAGCTTTTATTTTTAATATCATATGGTACTGAACGAACACACGTAACACTTTTTCACTCTCACATCGATATATCGCTTTGTTGTGTAGATAGATACCGCATAGAGCCGCTTCTCTCCGTGTAGTGGGAGAGTTTCAGAGCCATATGTAGGCGCGTTCGCAGAATCGAGAAAAGCGTCCATTAGTTCTCGTCATGTCTGTCGGTCTGTCTGTGTGTGTCTGTCCACATGGAACAACTCGGCACCCACTGGACGGTTTTTCATGAAATTTCAATATTTTTCGAAAATCTTTTAAGAAAAAAGGTTTTATTAAAATCTGACAAGCATAACTGTTACTTTACATGAAGACCGCTAGACTTTTTTGATAATATCTCGCTGAATTCTTCGTAAAATGAGAAATGTCTCACACAACTGTTGTAGAGGAAATCAAAACACGTATTTTATGTTCAATAATTTTTTTCCCCCGAAAATCCTGCCGTTTATAAGATAATGTGGAAAAATGTGGTAGAGCGGGGCAGGCCACAGGTCACAATATGGCGCATGCGCATTGCATGCTGGATACCTCATGCCACAGGGACACACTCAGAATATGTAATACTTATTGCTCTGTCTACATTGGTTACGCGAACGCGCCTCAATGTTGCGTTGTATGTACACAGTCTGTCTTGTTTAAGGCATATCTGTGTTTAAAACGTAGATTAGATGTGTGCCAAAATGAATATGGTGATATTTTCTGATGATCTAAATGTCTGCCTATTAATAAGACCACAGAATTATATTAGACGCTAAATGTCGGATGTTTTGACATTATCAGTGGTTTTCCGAAAATGTCGCCAAGTCCCAGTGTTGTTCTTAACACAAAAATGTACATTCACCAATATCTTAGTTAGATACATCAGCACTAAAAAATGGCCACCCTAGGACTATTGCAATGTGACTCGCGATCTACTATCAGAAAAATGAAACGAAAAGATATGACCCGCGACGAATAATTATTCTACGCGCTCTCGTAGAAATGTATTACTCAGAAGTACTTTGTATTATTGACAATAAGGTGAAAAAAGATAAAGTGCACCCTTGTACAGGCACTGAGGCTCTGTACAGGCCGTACGGCCCATAGGGGGAGTAGAAGTATAGCTCTACTCTTTCTTGACCACGACACTAGAAGGGGGTGAGGAGTCAGTCATGCCCCGGCCGCTCTTTACCCCCGGGAAAGACCCGGTACCCATTGTACAGGAAGCTGTGTGGTCCTCAGGGTCGGTCTGGACAGGTGCGGAAAATCTCGCTGTACCGACTGAGCTACCGGGACCCCCTTTATTGACATTGCAGTATAATATTTTATACCAAAATGTGAAGAGAAATTCCGTCTAATGTAAAAGTAACTATCGAGCTAGTTGCCTTCTTTGCTTCTAGGTTTAGGAACTTGGAAGTGAACCGATGGCTAAATGTAAGTACTTGACAGCTCAGCTGTTTTGAAAGTAAGTATGCTTACATTTGTGGACATTTCTTTTTGACATTGAACGTTGTGAAAAACCTGATAGAAATGGACTCGACAATAAAATATATATATATATATCTTTTGTTACCATGGCACAACAGCTCCAGTGGGCCAAGACCTCCTCATTGTCGAGGATTCATGATCACACTCAGACACACCACACTCAGTTGGGCTCCTCTGGACGAGTGATCAGCCCGACGCAGAGACCTCTACCTGACAACATACAACACTCACTAGAGACAGACATCCATGTCCCCTGCGGGATTCGAACCCGCAATCCCAGCAGGCGAGCGGCCGCAGACCCACGGCTTAGACCGCGCGGCCGCTGGGATGGGCGACGTTGAAATATCAGAGAGCGTTGTTCATGTTGCACCTTCTCAGATATTAAAATTTCAGCGACTAAAAACCAATGTCAGTTTTTTTTCGAGTTTTTTAATCGTGAACAAACAATTGCAAGAGAAAGGATAAGTGAAACGCAAGTAAAATTATTTATATGTGCGTAGTTTATTTTACTCACGACTCACTACTAAAGGGACGTAAGTAAATACTCATTACGTACGGTTATTTTGAAATTTGGTTAGATTGATTTGTTTAGACAACACGTCCCCTTCCTGTTGAAGTATATATGTAATTTTGTTTAGTGATGGCATCGTACCAAGTCAAACAAAAGATGAAAACAAGAAATGGGCAACATTTACATACCACAGCCCAAAAGTCAGAAAGCTTACCAATCTCTTTAAGCACACAAACACAAACATTGCTTTCAAAAGCACAAACACAATACAGCAAACCAACAAACCCAAGAACCCAGAAAAAATAACAGACTACAATAGAAGTGGGGTATATAAACCTACCTATAAGACATGCAACATGTCGTATATAGGGCAGACTAGTAGAGACCTGACACAGAGGTACTGCGAACACATACGCTACATCAGAAATAACGACCCCAATCAGCATATGCCCAACATATTCTAAGGAACCAACATGAATATGGGACCATTACAGACACTATGACTTTACTTACACCAATACACAAGACCTCATTGTTGATATCCTACGAGCAACTCTTCATACAGACATATCAATATAATGGTACTCTCATAACAGAACAAAACAGAGGCGAACAAAATCCCCTATTCCAGCTAGCTATCGATACCGGTCTTACGTCACAACTCTTCCATAACAAATGAGTACCTACCGTAAGATACACGTGAATCAGTTCCAACTCAACAACGAGAGCGGATGGTTGTAGATCCGGGTATGTAAAGACTATTCTTTTGATCTCAGTAGTGTTATTCCCGAAGTATTTTATAATAACTAAATCAGATACACGGTAGTATTAACTGACTTTGTTTATTACATTTTCCGACAGAATTTCAACATAACCTAAATTATGTATATATATTGTATATTATACATTTTGTTGTACATAATTTAAAAATACTGCTTTTAACCATCCGCCATTATTTTATATATTATATTCGTCAAGGCTAGTAACATTCAATATAACCAATCTAGAATTTTAAATTATATATTAGTGTTAATAGAAGCGTATTTTGCTCATTGCAGTTAATCAATAGCAGAAGCTGTAATTACAGCTGTACAGGCTCCTGATGATGGGTGTCAACAACCGAAACATGTAGAGCTGCCTACAGAAATGTAATAAACTGAATAAGTCGCATCTTGTTGGAAAACAATTATTAAATTCCAAAGTTCTTGTTTTATGTGGTAGTCAACCAAATTCAATCCCATAATATCGCTCACTAAGAATGTTTCCAGTTTTTGTAATGAGAATGTTAAGAATATCAATTGTAATCCTACGTCTTTTTCATATTTGTACGATTAATTAATTTTTTTTAGAGATTAGTTTTGAATAAATTTTACCGTCCACAATATTGGTCGTGTTCACGGCAAGGTATTATCATTAATGATGAAACAAAATTAAGGTTGTACGTTGTGGCCCTCGTACAATTTTTATCTCTGTTCTCAAAATGTTCTAACCACTGCTGTGCAGAGCTTCTCCTCTATCGTTGCTTTGAGCACCGAAGATATCGCGTGATGACCCGGCAGATACAGACTTTCCGTGAGATAAAGTTACCCCTCTCGGGGACACGATAGAGGGGACAGTGTCGGTTTCTCATTTTCAGATTCATTCATTACGTACAACACTCGTATAATATTTCCGTTACTCCCACCTCATGACTTGGTACGTCTGCCATGTTGTTACTGGTTGTGGGACAGCAAAAGATAACCGCGTTGGAATAGTCTCCAATGGATTATGTTCTTACGAAATTTCGTGAGAATCGGTCATCTGGTTCGCAGACCGAAATGGGGGATCCACAGACAAACTTACTCAGTCTGATGATCCGATAAGCTGTGTTAGAAGCAACTTTAGCTAGCAACTAAGCAAATTGTCATTCTATGGTAGAGTCCTATTTGTCATGAAACGATACGTGATTCCGAAATAGGGACATTGAGCGATATCAGTAAGTGTGTAATTGTAATATTTCGTATGTGTATTTGAGAATTTGCTGTTATATAATCACGCAGTTGATGGAAATACATGACAACCTACAGTTAACATTGTGTGCTGATGTCGATTGACTGCTTCGTCCGTGCATACGCGATGTACCCCTGTTAACTGGCCATAAATTACGACGCTGTCAATGGACAGGCAGCTAACAGTGTTCTGTGCGAAGACTTGTTCACATCAGGTACAGTCATTACTGTGGCTTTACACAGGTCCATCAGCAGCCACTAAATAAGCAATGCGTTCGTAATCCGTTGTGTGCTGACCGCGTCACATTTCGATTTTCTGTCGAAAATTCTGCTAGCTTTCGGGCATGTACACATTGAAATCGCCTATTGTCTTTGTCATGTCCGTTAGTCCGTCCGTTTATCGGTCTCTGTCTGTCCATCTGTCAACTGAGTTCCCACTGGACGGATTTCCGTGAAATTTCGTAATGTTGTATTTTAAGAAAATACATCGATAAAATACGAATTTGGTTAAAGCTGGAAGAAAATATCTGGCACTTTACAAGACGACATGACGACATGAGTACATTTTATTGTTGCCGGCGAAATTAAATCACCGTACAAAAATGGTATCAAGGTGTTAGGATATCCGAGGAGGTATAAATATTATGCGAACTCCACCATATTACCTTATACCTATATTACATGTCTAGGTGGGTCGGGTAGCGTAGCCGGTATAGCGACTGGCTACGGGCTGGACGGTCCGGGGATCGAATCCCGGTGGGGGCGATATTTTCCGCACCTGTCCAGACCGGCCCTGGGGCCCACCCAGCCTCCTGTACAATGGGTACCGGGTCTTTCCCGGAGGTAGAGGCGGCCGGGGCGTGGGGCTGACCCTCCACCCCATCTAGTGCCGAGGTCCTAGAAAGAGTAAAGCTATACCTCTACTCACCCTAAGGGCCTTCGTGGCCTATCAAAAGGGTGAAGCCTACCTACATGTCTAGTTGATTTTTAGATTTTAACCTGTGTCATAAAATTTGTTACGTCAAGCTAAGTGACAGCACCGTGTAACTTTAAGTCAACTAAATTGTAATGTTTCAGTTGGTTTGGTAAGGAAAACAAGAAATACTTAGTTGTAAAAAAAAGTGCGTAGACGATCATTATTCAGGACGAGTTTTGCCCCTGCCCTTCTTCAGATATGAGGATCTAGAAACATCGCAAGTGAATACAGATGTCACTCTTTACCTGCTTAATTTATTCCTCGTTTATCCTCAGGCTTTTGCTTGTGTAGCAGATATACGGAATCACAAAGCTGGGCGACTCAAGCCGTAATTCGTCTCCGATGTGTTCGAAATTTACCAGGTTTAAATCTCAACCTGGACATTTATATTCTTGATGGTCTCGTGGTTTCTCTCAGCTACCCCCGAGCACGTTCCAAGACACAATCTCTAAATTATGCCACGGCCGCTTTCTCCCACTTTATTATTAATTATTTAATACATGAAATATGTTACCTTCCCTTGGCTTCCCGTGGTGGCAGCACATGATCTAAGAGACTTGCACGAGCATTGCATAGCAGCGCATGTTATTGGCTTCATACTGTGCAGAAGACGATTTCCGATCAAAATCGCGCTTATTTTTTTTTTACGATCAGTTAGGCACAAGGACAGATGCGTCAACGTGCTGGAATATGTCTACCATCGTCCGGTTTTCCTCATATGCACCTGTATGCGACATTTTCCTTATCCTCTTCGTTTGACAATGTTGCTTTTACAGTTGCTGACGGGCATCAACAGCGTGTGCAAAATGATAGGTTGGTAACATCAGACACTATATCGAGGGGTGCTTTAAATTTTCTAATATATAAATAAGTCTTTGCTGGCTAAATATTGTTTCTGTGTTCGATTTATTCGCGCGGGTACAACTGTTTAGTTTTATTCTGTTTGTTCTTCGTCAGATGGTACGCTGCTAGATCTAAATTACAGTTACAGTTTTTACCAAAGTAATTATAAATTTTTTATTGAAAGATTATTGTTGAACATAAAAATTTACGAAACGTGGGGTGCGTTCCAAGCACTGCTGCCCTTTGGATGTTGCTCGAGAAGTTTCAGAATCTTCTTGCAGTGTTTTGTGCACTACACTATTTGCTGAAAGAATTATGGGTACCATTGTCATCAATTACGTGGTTATTGCTCTTTAATTTTATATGTTAATTTGATATTCTTCCGGATTGTATTGTCTACAGATCCATCAGTGTTCTTGATGTTATAGACAGCCATATGAAGTATGTTTGCAAATTCTTTGGTTTTGCTACATAATGTAATGCTTATTATGGGGGAAAGAGACCACTTGGGAGACCCAGGCTTAGATGGGAGGATAATATTAAGATGGGTCTTTAGGAAATTGGTTGTAGGGGTATGGACTGGATCTAGCTGGCTTATGATAGGGACAGGTGTAGGGCACTTGTGAATGCGGTAATGAACCTTAGGGCTCCATAAAATCCGGGGAATTTCTTAACTAGCTGCAAACCGGTTAGCTTCTCAAGAAGGACTGTGCTCCATGGAGTGAGTAAGTAAGTAAGTAAATAAGTAAGTAATATAATGTTTGTTATGCTGCAGATATTTTAATAGTGGGTATTGTTGCTTGTTTTCACCTTCTGATCTCTTCAGTATTTCGTTGTCATCAGTCTTGTGTCGTGCAGCTTCCAGCCAGCAGTACAAAGTGTTTTGTGGTCCTGAAACTCTCTGCTTTAAGAACAAATACTGAGGCAGTGAAGATACTTGCTCCTAAGGTACAATGAAAATGTCGCTGATATCTGTTCCGCCATCACGGTCACTGTTGTTCGTATAGATCACCGGAAGGATTTCCGATCTGCCGTCGTAATATTTTTCCAAGCAGTCAAGGGAATTGAAGACTGCGCACATGTAATGAAGACAGTATGCACGTAACAAAGACAGTACGCTCGTAACAAAGACAGTATGCACGTAACAAAGACAGTACGCACGTAACAAAGACAGTACGCACGTAACAAAGACAGTATGCACGTAACAAATACAGTATGCACGTAACAAAGACAGTACGCATGTAACAAACAGTACGCACGTAAAAAAAGACTACGCACGTAACAAAGACAGTACGCACGTAAGAAAGACAGTACGCACGTAACAAAGACAGTATGCACGTAACAAATACAGTATGCACGTAACAAATACAGTACGCACGTAACAAAGACAGTACGCACGTAACAAAGACAGTATGCACGTAACAAATACGGTACGCACGTAAAAAAGACAGTATGCACATAACAAAGACAGTATGCATTAAATAAAGACTGCACGCACGTTTTAAATACAGCATGATGTAATATAGACAGTATGCACGTAATCAAGACTGCACTGACGTAATGAATAGACAGCACGTAATTGATAAAACGGCACGCGTAATGAAGACAGCCTGCACGTTCTTAGCTATTGTTAAGTTTTTACTATAGAGTTCCTTTGTTAGCTCATTTCGTCTCTTCTCAAACTGTTGAGGTAAATCACACTTGTGTTTTATTTTAGTACTTTGCGTCTGTCCTGCTCTCACAGACCCAAAATGTTTGATCCACAGCTTCATTTGTTTCCCTTCCTTAATTTTCAGAGTCAGTAAGACTCGCCCTGCACCTTCAGTTCTGCATTTACACAGACCTCACTCCAGCCCGATGCTGTATTAAAATGACTCCGCTCTGTTACGACGAGGCGCGTCGTTTTATTCTTACTGCCAGCGTTTAATTTGATTTCACACTTTCACATCTTACATGCCGTATATGAGTACCGTGTAGTAGTGTTGCCTTTAATAGCACGTCCGTGTTTGGTTCTACGCAGTGCTGTAGTCCTAGATTGCAAGACAAAAGCATATTGGGACCGGAGAGTCGCCTTGAAAAATCCCTCGTCGTGTAGCTGAAGATGTCTTAGTTACGTTGCATTTTGTATTCAAATTAAGTACAATATTGCTTCACTAGACGACTTGTTCGAAGGTATTTGTTGTTCATGTGACGCGTTCTTCATATTGCGAGAATTTATACGAACCTGGGTTTAGTGTTTTTGTTATTTCTTGTAATAAAACCAACTAGATGCACTAATTTCTCAAATTTATTTTTGGAACAAAACTCTACATGTTTCAGACAGTTCCTCTGTCCGTCATCAACAGTTTTTCACTGTACACACAGCAATGGTATATGTCGTACAGGTTTGCTGACAGTCATAAAAAAATCAAATATATGTAAAACAGTCTCGTTAGAAAACCTCACCGGGTATGACGTGCAGGTGAGAAGTGCTTCGTGATAAATTGTTATAATAAACCCAACTAGATGCACTCATTTCTCAAATTTATTTGTGGAATAAAACTCTACATGTTTCGGACAGTTCTTCTGTCCATCATAAGGAGTTTTTCACTGTGCACTCAGCAATGGTATATGTCGTACAGGTTTGCTGACAGCTTGCGAGCTGGATCAGGACGGAACTGGTTTGAGGAACTGTCCGAAACATGTAGAGTTTTGTTCGAAAAATAAATTTGAGAAATTGGTGCATCTAGTTGGTTTTATTATAAGAATTTATCACGATGCACGGTCACCTGAACGTCAAATTCATTATTATTATTATTATTATTCCTTTGTATTTACATAAATTGTAACACCATACAGCGTGCATGTAGTCGACCCTGTTACCTACGACTATTCAGCTTCTTGCGAAGCATTCAAGAAATGTCATGCTATGTGCTGTGTGTCCATAATCACTAGTGTTTGTACGGACATGACAGATTCTTCAGTCCTTTATTTCCTAGTTCGTCTGTCAGAGTTGAAGGATTATGCCTGTAGTGGCATAAATACGAGTATACACAGTGCAAGGAAAAATACAGAATATTTATTAGTATGAGTAAGGTGATTGGTCCATACTTTATAACTAATAATGTCCTTCAGATTTTCAGTAGGTATATTTGTGTACGCCGGCCCCAGTGGCCGCGCGGTCTAAGGCGTAGGTCTACGGCCGCTCGCCTGCGGAGATTGTGGGTTCGAATCCCACGGAGGGCATGGATGTCTGTCTGTTTTGAGTGTTGTGTGTTGTCAGGTAGAGGTCTCTGCGACGGGCTGATCGCTCCTCCAGAGGAGTCCTACCGACTGTGATGCGTCGTTTTGTGTGATGTAGAAACCTCGTGAATGAGGAGGCCCTGGCCCAATGGGGGGCTGTCGCGCCAAAAACAAACAAGGTGATTGGTCCAGAAGTAAATGCTGAGGAAACGAAGTATATAGTCATGTTTCATGAATAGAAAGCGGAAAAAAAATCACTGTCTAACATGAATAATTAAATAATTTCATAATGTGGCAAAGTTTAAATATATCGAAACAATAATAGCAAATCAAAGTTTCCTTTGTGAATAAATTAAGAGGAGATAGAATTCTGGGAATGCCAGAATCAATAGGCTTACAGTTTGCCGGCAAAAAAAATTAAACACTAAAATACGCAGAACTATGACATTTTTTACTATTGTTTTGTATGGGTGTGAAACTTGGTCTCCCACCGTGACGGAAGAACATAGGTTGAAGTTGTTTGAGAATAGGGTACTGAGGAAGATATTTTGACCTAAGGTGGAGGAGGTAACAAGAGACTACATAAATCTGCACAGTAAGGAGCTTCATGATGTGTACTCCTCACCAAATATTATTCAGCTAATCAAATCATGGAGAATGAGATGGGCGGGGCATGTAGAACGTATGGGGAGAAGATAAGCGCGTGTTGCAATTCGGTGAGGAAATCTCAAGGAAAGATACAACTTGGTAGACCTAGACGCAGACGGGAGGATATTATAATAGATTTTATATGAATAGGATCGGATTGCGTGGATTTGATTAATCAGGTTTAGGATCGAGACAAGTGGCGGTCTGTTGTGAGCACGGTAACGAACTCTTATGTTCAATGAAATTCGGGGAATTTCTTTACTAGCTTCTCAAGGGGACTCTGCTCTGTGCAGTTAGTTGCGTCTGTAGTGGGGACAGTCTGTGGTCCAACATGCACCGCAATTATTTGTCACACCTGCTGGTTGGTGTAATTAAGTTCAGTTTAATTCCTCATTTATTAATGTTCTAATTGAACACCACAGGGTCAATCATAAAACTAGTACGGAATATAATAAATTAACAAAAATTAATATGAAAACACACAGGTTAGATTTAGTACAGGATCTGAGGTTTTTCTTACCATAGTGCAACAGCCCCCCCCCCTCCCCCAGTGGGCCAAGGCCTCCTCATTATCGAGGATTCACGATCACACTCAGACACACTCACAGTCGGTAGGACTCATCTGGACGAATGATCAGTCCGTCGCAGGGACCTCTACCTGCACTACACACAAAAGACAAACATACATGCCCCCGGCGGGATTCGAACCTGCAATCGCAGCAAGCGAGCGGTCGCAGAACCACGCCTTAGACCGCGCGGCTACTGGGATCGGCGAATCTGAGGCTTAGACAGCATAATTATGAGTTTTTCACCACCACCGCCACTTTGTGATATATCAATAATAGTAGAGATATAAGAAAAATCACAAATATGTGCGTATGGTTTGTTGTGTATTACATTGTAATTTAATATACAGTAAAGTGTATAGATAGATATGATGATGATAATAATAATAATAATAATAATAACTTTAATTTGTGATATATAATTGACAGTAGAGAAATAAGAACAGCCAGAAATATGTTTTATGTTTTATTGTGTGGTACATTGCATTTAATATACAGTAAAATATGTAGATAGTAATTGTTCTAATAATAATAATAATAATAACTTTTATTTGTGAGTATAAATGACAATAGAGAAATAACAGAAATAGGTTTTTTTATGTTTTATTGTGTAGTACATTCCAATTTAATAAACAGTAAAATATATAGATAATAATTGTTCTTATAATAATAATAATAATATTGGCTTTCCGGAAATCTTGCTGTAATCCCTGGCATGCCTTAGTACCACGTACCCACACATCTTTATTAAACTGTTTAAATTGTATTCCATAACACTTGTGAAACTTTACGACGCTATCATCTTGAGCTCGGAATTAGGCGTTATCTAAAATGTTGTACCAAATCAAGACCCCACGGTAAACGTCCTCTGCCTGCGGCAACTTGAAGTGGCGATTTATACGCTGTTTAAAATTAGCTTATTCTTCTCTTCAGCGGCCGTGCAGAACGACAGCAACAGAGCCTGTAGATGCGCGCTCAGCTCTCTACATCACGTGTAGCCTGTAATTGTATCCAACCTGAATGCTAATACGATGCTAAGCCCATTGTTCTGCTGAGATCGTTAGCCTGTGCATGTGAATTGCAGTTGTAACGTGCCTTTCCTACTGCTACAAACTTCTGTAAGGCCCCGGTTATGTAAAACGTAAAGGACTAATTGCCTGGCAGTAGTGTTCAGAGCCCTGCTGAACCGAATCATTAGCAACGGGCAAAATAATTACAACTTACTTTCTAAACGAGGGTTTGTATTTCTCAGCGTAGTGCCCTCTAACACAATCTATGCTTCAAGACGATATCTAGCCCTGTTGTTTCACGTCATGCATTGTATTACTTTAAAAAACTACAGCTTGCTATTTACGTTTCTGCCCTTAGGACTGCTACAGAAAAACCTGTGATATCCGTCATTTCGGGAAAAGAAGTTTTGAAGTGTGATGTAGTTTCCGGGTATTATAACTTTTACAGATGACGCAGATACAGTCTCCTTCTCTTGGACTTCGTCCATTTTCGCAACAGATGTATAAACACTGAAACACTACGTTTCGGAAGCCGGTTCTGCTTCTATTTTCAGGCAAGGAACACCTAATCAGTTGGGCTCCTTAGGTGACTGAGAATTTCTGAATCTAAAGGGTACCTTAAGGGAACTACAGGATACTGTAATGTGGAAGAGGAAATACTATATCGCAGTCTGCGGGAGAGGCCATGGGCCTGCCGTAAGACAGACTACATTATTATTATTAATATCATCATCATCATCATTATCATCATCATCACCTTTATTCAGGGTATTTATACTGATATTCCTGAAACAAACTATGTTCCTAGGGAATACAGTGTTGCAGCTATTCTGTTGTTACTATTCAAGGTGCTCATATCGTTAGTTCCAGTGTTGAATCTATTGTTCTTTTACATCAGTACTTTCCGCAGTATGTGTGCAGTGCCCAATATGGCTGTTTTCTGTAGTTCCTTGACTTCATATTTTCCCGGTATGTTGCTCACGTATTTTCTGAATGACTTTGAAATAGTCCCAGTCGCCCCTATT
>Ga0123353_10011173_pt1 | contig 12627 bp, 5 predicted proteins | sample TergutLab28metaG_3_FD_92763 | JGI IMG/M metagenome (GOLD analysis project Ga0123353, IMG submission 92763) | Labiotermes labralis P3 segment gut microbial communities from Petit-Saut dam, French Guiana - Lab288 P3 | ecosystem: Host-associated > Arthropoda: Insects > Digestive system > Gut ... | reverse complement strand
CGATGACCAGGTCGATTTCCTCGGAATTCTCGTTCATGTCGCTCCTCCTTCGAGGCGATGCGCTCCATCCGCCAGTCAGGCGAATGGGCCGGGCGGGATGAAGCACTGCGTGAAACTGCAGGCACTGCCCGCCGGCATGGAAATCCTGTCCACTGCACCGCGTCTGCTACAAGGGAATTGGACGGAACAGGAAACGGCTTGGCCGGTGCAGGACACACCGTCGCCTCCTGTCATGGCATGCGCCGGGTTCCGCGGGCCCAAAGACCGTCGGCGTCCTCCCCGGGGTCGGCGCCGGCGGCAAGCCGACAGGGGCACAGCAGGAACCTCACGCTGCTTGATCACGTCCTCGATCACGTCCGACGGGCCGCCGCTTGCGCAGAGCGGGACATATCGGAACCACATGGTGGATGTGGTGCATGTTGGGTTATTGCCCCTTCGGGGGCTACGGCGGAGGAAAGATCACGTCATGTCTGAAGACGATGCTTCAGTGCCGGAGCGCGAGGCACCGTCTCACGTCCGGGACGTCGCGTCGCCCTTGGTGGGCCGATGCGACGAACTGGTCATCATCGAGCGCCTGTTGGCACGGCAAGCACAACCGCTGGCTCCCGTCGTGGTCTTCCGTGGTGGTCCGGGAATCGGCAAGAGTGCTCTGCTTGACTGGGCGGCGCAGTGTGCCGCCGCCAACGGGATGCAGGTGCTGCGAGCAGCGGGCGCGGAGGGCGAGTCCCAACTTGCCTTCTCCGGCCTGCACCAACTGCTGCATTCACTCGACGACGTCGTACGGCAGCTTCCGTCGAAGCAACGCAACGTCATGGAAAGGCTGTTCGGCGCTGCCGAAGGCCCGGCGCACAGCCCGTTCCTGCTGTCGGCCGCGGTACTCGCGGTTCTGGTGGCCGCGGCGGCGCGCGCGCCCGTGCTCATCACCATCGACGACATCCAGTGGTTGGATCCGGGCAGTGCCGAGACGCTGATATTCGTGGCGAGGCGACTGGTAGGGCATCCGATCGTCGCCGTTGCCGCCGTTCGTGACGACGTCGGCAGGATTCCGGTCCGCACAGCAGGCCTGACAGTCCACGACGTCACGGCGCTCAACTGCCATTCCGCAAGGCAACTGCTGACGGCGAAGCACCCCCGGCTGGCCCCGGCAGTGCGGCAGCGCATCCTCTCCGAGGCTGCCGGCAATGCCCTGGCCCGGTTGGGGCTGGCCACCGGGCTGGACGACAGCCAGTCCTCCGGGCGGGAGCCCTTGCCCCCCACGTTGCGACTCACCGACCGCCTGAAGGAACTGTTCGCTGATCGTGTACGACGCCTGCCGATTGCCACGCGCCGACTTCTGTTGCTCGCCGCGTTGGAGCAGGATGCGCCTCTCGGTACTCTCCTGCACGCCCTGGGCGGCAACGCCGACCCCAAGCTGCTGGCCAGTGCCGAGCGCGGCGGCCTGATCCACGGCGATTCCCATCGAGTCCGGTTTCGGCACCCGTTGGTTCGCTCGGCGATCGTGCAGATGCGCACCACCGCTGAACGCCGGGCCGCACATCGGGTGCTTGCCGAGGCCCTGGCAGACGTACCCGAGCGGCACGCACGGCACCGTGCCGCGGCGGCTATCGGACCGGACGAGGAGGTGGCACAGCTGCTCGTGCGCTGTGCACGCGACGTCTCTCGCAAGGGCGGCGCAGCCAATGCGGCAGCATTGCTGGAGCAGGCCGCGGATTTGACTCCCGACCCCACCACCCGTGCCCGTCGTCTGGTGGAGGCGGCCGACAACACCGTACGGGCCGGCCAGCTGATGGCGGCAGTTCGGCTGATCGAACAGGCGCGTACGGTCGATCGCGACCCGCGGTCGGCCGCGCTGGGCACCGCAGTGGAGGGTTTTGCGCTGCTCAATATGCAGGGAGAGGCGGAGGCCGCACACGGACTGACCCTACGTTCGATCGACGAAGGCATCCTCCGTGGGGAGGTCGGGTTCCTGGCCACTGAGGAGATCCCCGTTCTGGTGTTCCTGACGTGCTTCTACCTGGGCCGGGGTGACCTGTGGGAGTCGTCGACGTCTGCTCTCGAATGCCACGGGGCGCAACTGTCCGAGACCGCGCTCCTGCACCTGGAGTCCATGGCCGACCCGGCCCGTACAGCTCACTTCGTCCACGTTCGGCTGCGGCGTCTGCTCGCTCGCCTTCCCTCTGATGCCGAACCCTGGCATTTTCTGCGGCTGGCCTTCATCGCACCCTTGGTGGACGCTGCGGCCGACTTCCGGGGGGTGTGCCGCGAGGTGCTGGAGCGCGAGAGCCGCACCGGCGGACCCATCTGGCAGTTCACGGCGTTGGCGTGTCTGGTAGCGGATGAATACACGCGGGGCCGATGGGAAGAGGCGTCGGCTTTGATCGAGGAGGGCCTGGAGCTGGCTCGCGATTTCGAACTGCGGCTGTGGGCCGAACAACTGCACATCAAGAAGGCCTGCCTGGAGGCCGCCCGTGGGCAGTACCTTGCCAGTCAGGCGCGTACCGATGCCACTCTTGCCTGGGCGCTGCCGTTGGGCCTTGAGCGAGTGGTTGCCGAGGCCCGCCATGCCCGCTGCCTGGCCGCACTTGGGCAGGGAGAGTACGAGAAGGCGTACGCGGAGGCCGTCGCGCTCAGCCCTCCCGGCGAGTTGCTGCCCTATGCCGGCGTCGCTCCCTGGGCCGTGATGGATCTGGTCGAGGCGGCTGTGGCCACCGGGCGGGTCGCGGAGGCAAGGGCGCACGCCGAGATGGCCCGGTCGGTCGGGATCGGCCGGATTTCGTCGCGACTGGACCTGCTGACCTCCGGTGCCGCCGCGCTGGCCGCCCCTGCCTCGGCCGCCGGGCACCTGTACGAGCAGGCGCTGACCACGCCGGAAGCCGACCGTTGGCCCTTCGAACTGGCCCGCGTCCGGCTCGCCTATGGCATCTGGCTGCTGCATCACTGCGGCGCCCAGGCAGCCCATCCCGAACTGGCCGCGGCGAGCGCAGCGTTCGAACGGCTCGGGGCCGTGCCGTGGGCAACCCGTGCCCGTGCAGCCCTGGGGGACCCGGACCAGGACAGGGCGTCCCCGAGGCCTCTGCTGACCGCACATGAGCGGAAGGTGGCCGAACTGGCGGCAACCGGCTTGACCAACAAGGAGATCGGGAGGCGGCTGTGTCTGTCGCCGCGTACGGTCGGCAGCCACCTCTACAAGATCTTTCCTAAACTCGGTGTCTCCTCCCGGGCAGGCCTGCGCGACGCTCTCAATCGCTCGGCCTGACGAGAGAGACGCCCGAGCCTGCGGGCAGGCGTGACCCGTACGACTGCCGATCTCCGTCACCACCACGTGATACGGCAGCCACGTCGGCCGAACCGGTCCATGGCGAGGCACCGGGGCTGAGCGGGACACGTATCAGACTGTGAAAATGTACCGGTTCTGTCATCGAATGAACCGGACGTCTCTTTTCCTGCGCCCCGCGCATGCTAGGAATACGCATCACCGGCTCGCGGATGTCCGCGCATGGATACGCCGTGAGCCAGTCGTCCGCCCGTGAGGGCACAGGGGGAAAGGCATCACCGTATGAAGCGCACTCGATTGACCGTCGCAGCTCTGACAGCCACCGGAGTCATCACCGCGGCCCAGTTGGGCCTCGCCGGGGCCGCCTCCGCGGCGACCACCGTCACGCCGAAGAGCTCGAGCGGCTGCCCGATCGACATCATCTACACGTCCAGGTTCTACGTGGACCACAACGGGTGGGTGACGAACGGCGGCCTGTACTACGGCATCAAGAGCAAGACCAGCAAGAAGATCCAGAGGGTCACCTTCACCGTCACCAACGTGAAGAACGAACGGTTCGGCTCGGCGACGGCCAAGGGCGGCAGGATCACCCACAAGACGTCGCAGACCGTGTCGGTCTACACCTCGACCCTCAAGGGCAAGGCCAGCCTCGGCTTCAAGGTCCGGACGCACCTGCTGAACACCAGGAGCTACAAGGTGAAGCTGACCCTGCACGGCTCCGGCTGGAACTGTTCGGTCAACCAGGGGACGTTGGGCCGCTGACGCCCGTACGGTTCTGAACCGTTGCGGCATGGGTGCCCCGGCCTGCCGGATGCTGTCGGCTGACTCGGGGCACACATCTTCCTTCGCCCCGCCGGCCTTTGTCCGGCGGGGCGAAGGGCTGTCAGGGCACAGGAGCGGCCGCCATGTCGCCGTGAAATATGGCGACATGGCGGCCCTGCCGCCGACCCTTTGGGTAGATCTCAGTTCTGAGGCAAGTGCAAAGAGAGCAGAGTACTGGTGAGCGGCGACACGAGGTCGATTCCGAACTTCGTGATCTTCTGGGCCGTAGAAGGCTTCAGTATCTTTCCGGCCACCTTCAGCGGGGCCACGACCAGACTCGACATACCGGCGGTGACCAGGCCCAGTACGAAGGTTCCGGCAGCCTCCTTGAAATCGCGGCTCCCGAAGCCGTAGCCGATCCCGGTGAACACGGTACTGAGTCCAGAGGCGACTACGGAGTTGAACGCACAGGCGCCACCGAGGGCTACCGGGATCGGCGCAACGGGCCCGGTGACCGCGGCGAGCACCTCGAAGCCGGCGCCCGCGGTTCCGGCGGCGATACTGATCCAGTTGAAGACGTTCGCTGCGTCCTGCGCCTCTTTCTTCCACTCAGGAATGTCTGGGTTGACGACATCGTTGGCGGAAGTGTCAGCCGGGTTCTTCCCCTCTTTCCTCGCTGCGTCCGCTTCCACGGCCGCGCTCCTGGCCGCCTCGACGATTTCCTGCTGCCGCTTGGCCACAACGATCTGCTGCGCCTCGGTTGCGGCTGCCGCCGCAGTCTCCGCGTCCTTGCCCGCCTGGATGGCGGAAGTGCGGGCGGAAGCGGCCGACGCCTGCGCCGAGTTGGCGGATGCCGCCGCACTGCGGGCGGCATTCACAGCCCGAGTGGCGGAGTAGTTCGCCGAGCGTGCGGCCGTCCGGGCGACGGTGGCCGCCTGCTTCGCCTTGTCCGCGGAGGCCTGCGCGGCCGTTGCCGACTTCTCGGCGTTGTCCGCGTTCGTGTTGGCCGTCAGCCGGGAGTCCTCGGCATCGGCGGCCGATTTCTGCGCCTGCTGCGACCAATTCTCCGCCTCCTTGGAGGCCTCGCGTGCGTAGGCCGCCGCCTCCTGCGCACGGAAGGCGCTCTCCTGTGCCTTGTGCGCGATCTTCTCGGCAGCGGCGATCGCACCCTGCATGGCGGCGACGTGAGCGGCGAAGTCGTAGTCGAGCTGTGCGGTCTGGTGCTGCACCGAGGCCACGAAGTTGCGGCGCGTCCACGCCGGGCCCTCCATGGCGGCCGCGGCGTGGGCTTTGGTGTAGGGGCCCGCCGTGCCGATGAGGGTGGCGGTGGCGACCGAGTCGTCCTCTCGCAGCGCTGCCTCATACGTGGTGGTGAAGAATTCGTCCAGGGCGCCCGCCGTGCCGGCGTTCAGCGTGGCGGTTGCCGCTTTCTTCACCGCGCTGCCCGGGTTGTTGGCCAGGATGTAGGCGATGGCGACACGTCTGTCCGATGCGGCGGCCTCGATGGCGCCCGTGGTGAGGAAGGTAGTGCCGGCGTCCGGGGCATCGCTCTGCAACGCCTTGACGGCGGCGTTGGCGACGTCCGGGCTGGAGGTCTGGGCCAGGTAGAGGGTGGTCTCCCGGTCGTCCTGCTGCTGCGCGATCTGCCGGTCGGTGTCGATCCAGGCATGCACGTCGGTGTCTTCACCGGACAGGGCGAACCGTGCGGCCTCGCGCGACCAGGCGCCGGTGGAGTTCATCACGGCGATGGCCGCCTTGCGGCCGACAGTGGCGGCAAGGCCCGTGTCGCCCGACTTCAGCGCCGACTCGGCGCGCGAGATGAGGTCCTTCGTGGCCTGGTCGGTCCGCGCGGCCTGGGTACGTCTTTGGGCGAACTCCGCCCTCTCCTGATCTTCGATCTGGGCGAGCAGGCGCATCTCCTCGACCGCCTGCTTCCGGTCGTCGTCCAGGCGCTGCTGCTCGGCGTCCCGCGCCTGCTGCTCCACCGCCACGGCGTGGTTGACGGCGTCGGTGGCGGTGTTCGCGGCCTTGGTGGCCTCATTGGCGAAGTCGGTGGACTTCTTCGCGTACTCGAGGGCCTGGCCCGCGTACTGGGCGGCCCACTCGGCAGCCGCCGCCGACTTCTCCGCGTGGTCGGCCGCGTCGTTCGCGGCGTCTCGTGCGGTGCGCGCCGCCGAGGCCGCCGCGTTCGCCAAAGCCTGAGCTGTTCCCGCGGCATTGACGGCGACCGTGGCGTTGCTGTTCGCAATCTCTGCCTGCCGCTTGGCCTCCGCCGCCTCGGCCTGCGCCTTGCCGGCGGCAGAGGCCGCTGCGGCGGAAGCGTTCGCGGCGGCAGCGGCGTTACGGGCTGCCGAAGCGGCGGCGGAACCGGCGCTCGCGGCCTGGGCCGAGGCGGTGGCGGCGGAGTCGGCGGCACTCGCCGCGTTGCGGGCCTGGGCCGCGGCGTTACGGGCGGCGACGGCGGCATCCTTGGCCGCGGATGCCTTGGACGCGTCCTTGGACGCGGCGATGGCAGCACCGTATGCCGTGGCCGCTGCGGATCCGGCGGTGACCGCGGCCTGACTTGCGGCGGTGGCGGCATAGGCCGCGCGCCGGGACGCCTGGACGGCGGCATCGGAGGCCCGGATGGCGACACGAGCCGCGTCGGCCGCACCTGTCGCGGACTCGGATGCCTTGCGCGCCGCCTGCCCGGACTTGATCACATCGTCCTGGGCGGCCTGGGCCTCGGCCGCGGCCTTCTCCGCCGCCTCCTTGGCCTTCGCCGCGGCCTCCACAGCGCGGGCGGAGGCCTCCTCAGCCAGCTTCGTCTTCGCGTCGGCGTTCTTGCCCTCGCGCTCGACGACGGCGACGAGTTCCTCGATCGTCGAGGCTTCCTGGTCGCGGGCACGGGCGATGTGCTGGCCGGTGTTGAGGAACCACACGAGGTCGTTGACGGTGCCGGACAAGGCTCGGGACGCGTACTTCTTCACCTCCGGGCCCGCCTTCACCAGGCATGCGGCCACCTGGACGCGCATGTCTTCCTGCCGGGCGGTGTACTGGCCTTCGGCGAGGAATCCCTCCAGCGCCTCCTGGGTACCCGAGCTCAGGGCGGCGCCACCGTCGCGACGTACAGCCTTGTCGCCGGTGGCCATCACGGTCGCGGTGGCCACCTTCATGTCCTCCAGGATGGCGGACCTGAAGCCGCCCTGAAGGAAGTCCGTGATGGCGGCGTCGCCACCCTCGAGCGCAGCGGTGGCCTCTCGACGCGTGCCCTTCCCCGCTCCGGCGAGGGAGGCGACGATGGCGGCGCGGTTGTCCTCGGCCGTGGCCTTGGGGAGTCCGACGGTCAGGAAGGTCTGGATGTCGGCGTCGGAACCGATCAGCGCCTCTTCCGCGCCGGCCTGGACGGCCGGCCCGCCCAGCAGCCACGCCTTGACTACCTTCGCCCGGTCGGTGTCGGGCAGGTTGAACGGGTCGCCGTCGTCGCCGTCGGTCGGCGCGGTGTCGGCGCGGGCGACCGCGGGGTTGAGGACGAGGCTTGTGCCGGCGACGACCGTGGTGGCCGCGAGGGCGCCGAGGAGGCGCCGCCGGCTCCAGTAGGTGGTGTCCAAGATGGTCCTTCGGATCGGTATCCGACGGCGGCGCACGCGTGGTGACCGCCGTCAGACAGAAGGTTGGGTCAACTGCTGGGCTTGCAGGGGTTCACGCGCCCCCTCCGCCCTCGTGTGCGGTGGCACCCGGCGGGCCGACACCTCCCCGACAGGACGGTCGAGACGTCGGTCGGGCCAACGATCGGACCCGCCGGGAACATCACCACGTCACCGTGCTTACGGTCAGGCGAGGTGCAGCACCTTGCTCCAGGTGTTGCCGCCGTACGGAATCTGGATCCCGGGAGCGACCTCGCCCTTCCCGTCGCCCTTGTACAAGTGGACGGTGCCGTCGTTCCAGATCGCCATCAGGTCGGCGACGCCGTTCCCGGTGAAGTCGCCGGCGCTCAGCTGGCGGACCGTGGTCCAGGTGCTGCCGCCGTAGGTGACCTGCTTCCAGGGCTCGATCTGTCCGTCGCCCTTGCCCTTGTAGAAATGGAGGGTGCCGTCGTTCCAGACCGCCATCAGGTCGGCCTTGCCGTCACCGTCGAAGTCGCCGGCGGTCAGCAGGCGGACCGTGCTCCAGGCGCTGCCGCCGTAGGTGACCTGCTTCCAGGGCTCGATCTGTCCGTCGCCCTTGCCCTTGTAGAAGTGGAGGGTGCCGTCGTTCCAGACCGCCATCAGGTCGGCGATGCCGTCACCGTCGAAGTCGCCGGCGGTCAGCAGGCGAACCGTGCTCCAGCTGCTGCCGCCGTAGGTGACTGGGACCGACGTGGTCGGGAAATTGCTCGAGGGCGTGGTCGGGTGGAATTTGCCGTCGTACAGGTGGAGGGTGCCGTCGTCCCAGACGGCCATGACCTCGGCCTTACCGTCGCCGTTGAAGTCGCCCTTGGCGAGCAGCCTGACGTTCGAAAAGCTGTACTGCCAGGGGCCGACTGCGAACCAGGAAAGGTCCTCGCCGCTCAGCCCCTTGGCAGCATCACCCGGGTATACGTGCATGCCCCCATCGCTCGTGACGCCGAAGAGGTCGGCGATGCCGTCACCGGTGATGTCGCCCTGGTCGTGGAGGGCGGTCTGGCGGATCCAGTCCGCCAGGTCGTCGACGCGTACGTCGACCGCGCCGGTGCGGTTTTCGTTCGGGTCGATGCCGAGGCAACCGCCCTGCCAGGAACGGCTGTTGATAGCGACAAGTTCCGGGACGCCGTTGTTGACCCGGAGGGCGGGGCCGCCGGCGTCGCCCTGGCAGACCGTGGCCTCCGCCGGGCCGTCGAGGCTGACGTCACCTCCGGCCACGGAGGCGACGGTGAACGCGGCGGAGTGCAGCTTGTCGGGGACCCACTCGGTCTTGGTGCGGCCGAAGCCCGTCGCCGTCAGCTGCTCGCCCGCGGCCGGGCCGGAGGCGGCGAGCTTGACCGGGGTGACACCCAGAGCGAGGTGGGCGAGCTTGACCATCACCACGTCGCGGTCGGCACGCGGAACGAGTTCGACCGCGTCCTCCACGGCCCCACCGGTCCCGGTCAGGTCGGTACGGCCCACTGTGACCGTGGTCTTGAGAGCGGGCTTGCCGGCCGGGGCGGGCTTGCCACCGTCGGCGAAGCAACTGGCGGCGGTGAGTACCCACTGCGGATCCACCAGCACGCCCGAACATGCCTGGTGATCCGCGACGTTGATCTTCGCGGTGAACGCGTAGGTGGCGTTCTGGGCGTCGGTGCCCGACAGGGCGGAGGTCGGCGGAGCGGTAACCAGACTGGTCGCAGCCGTTATGGCTGCGAGAAGACCCGTAGTCCACACGGCGCGTGAACTCTTTGCAGTCATGATGGTCCTTGGATTTCGAGAAGTTCAGAGATGCTGTTGAGCCCCGGCGCCACGTACGGCAGCGGAGAGCCGGACCGTTCGGCGGGCGTGTCGCCCGAGGCACATGCGCGTATGACGCGCGGTCACCCGCTATTTGCTGGTGCGGATCTCCATGAGGACGAAGTCGCGGTGCTCCGGGTCCAGGACCTCGCCGACCGACGTCCATTCGTCCTTGGGGACTTCGATCTCCTGCGTGTCGGCGCCGGGCGCGGTGAGGGTCACGTCAGCGGTGTGATCGGTCGAGCCCTTCACCAGGAAGACCGAGGGGATCTCCAGGGTGAGGTAGCCGGAGGTGCCGATGGTGCGGAAGCAGACCTTGTCGGGGGTCTTGTGCCGCTGCCACACCTCCAGCAGCCCGGAGTCGGAGGAGCAGTCGGCAAGGAGGATGTGGCCGTCGCCGCGTTTGAGGGTGATTCCCTGCTCTTCCTCGATCTTGGCGGCGTCCGGGTAGTTGAAGTCCTCAACCGCGTAGCCGGGTTGGTCGGCGGCCACTGTCACCGGGGTGTGCGGTGCGTCGGCATGGGAGGAGACGGTGGTGGCGACGAGCGCGGCAGCACAAGCTGCGGCAGCCGCACCGGTGGCGATGATCCGCCGTGCGAGCTTCATACAAGGTCCCTTGTGTAAAAGGTGGGTTGACCTGCGGCCCGCAACCCCGAGCCGAGACGCTCAAGGCTGCGGTGCCCAGGGCGACCCATTGCGGCGTCAGCGTCGCAGGCAGGCTCAACAACCCGTCAACGGCCCACCAACAACCGGATAACGCGCACCGGCTTCACACACACCGTCATTTGGTCCGAGGTGCCTGCCGGACAACCGTCCGGCAGGGTCGTTGACCACCGTCCGCGGATCGCCTCCGCACCCACGCTTCGAAGCTCACCGCATGGCATGCCGCAGGCTGTCGAGTCCCTCGGTGGCCTGCTCGATCCAGGCTGGGAGGTTGTGTTGACGCGCGAGTTCAAGGGCGCGCTCGAAGCAGGTCCGGGCGTCGTTCCACTGGGCGAAGTGAGTGTGCGTGCGGCCGATGATGACGAGGCAGTCTGCGATATTGCCGACGTGTCCGAGGCGTTGCTGAACGGCGAGGGCCTCGCCGAGAGCGGCGAAGGCGTCCTCGCGGCGACCGAGACCGCGAAGGGAGTCGCCCAGGTTGGCCAGGGTGATGGCGATGTTGGGGAGGTTCTCACGCTTGCGCCAGAACTCGAGTGACTCGCGGAAGTGGGCCTCTGCGGTCGGGAAGTCGCCTGCGACCAGAAGAGCGTGGGCCATGACGCTCAGCGCGACACCGTCATCTTGCCCGGGGTCGTTCGCGCGCTGCCACTCCAGAGCCTGTCGGGCGTAGCTGAGCGCCTGATCAGCCTGGCCCAGCTGTATGTAGGCGTTGGCGATGTCCGCAAGTACCCTTTTCGCAGGCGCCTCGGCGTCGAGTTTTTCGAACAGAGCCAGTGAAGCCTGCAGGACTTCGAGAGCCTGCCCGGTGCGGAAGGCCATACCGTGGTTGGCGCCGATCCGTCGGAGCATCCAAGCCTGGCCCAGTAGGTCGTCGTTGTCCTCTGCTGTCTTCAGGGCCAGGTGCAGACAGGCGTCCGCTTCACCGGTCCACCAGTACCGGCCCATATATCCCGTCAATCCCGCGGCTATCCGCCAGGCGAGGTCCGGGCGGCGGCAGTGCGCGGCCTGCCGGATCGCCTCCTTGATGTGCGTCAGCTCCTGAACGCACCACTGCAGGGCCTGATCTCCCCTCTCAAAGGCGGGCAGCGGGGCCGACGGGGCCTCGTCCACGAGCGACGGCACACGAACACCTGAGCTTATGACCCTGTTTGCGTTGTGCAACGCGGCCGCGTACCAGATCATCAGACGGACCCGAGCCGCTTCGCGGGCCTCACCCGTCTCCTCTTCGTCGGCACGCTCGGCTGCGTATTCGCCCAGCAGATCGTGGAACCGGTACCGCAGGGGCTCGGGGCTCTGCAGCAGGTGGACGTCCACGAGCGTTTCGAGGAGGTCGGCGGTGGTGTCGGCGGGACGTCCGATGAGGGCGGCGGCGGACTCGACACTGAAGACGAAACCAGGCCACAGCCCGAGCAGTCGAAATGCCCGGGCCGCTTCGTGCTCCGACGACTCCCCGCCGTCACCGAGGGCGAGATAGCTGGAGGCGAGCGTGGCCCGTACTCCCAGATGGCCCGCCGACAGGCCCCGCAGACGCCGGTCTCCCGCCTCCAGGCGCTGCGCCAGTGTGCCCAGGGACCAGGCAGGTCTTGCCGCGAGACGGGCGCCGCTGATCCGCAGCGCCAGCGGAAGCCCCGCGCAGGCGGCCAGCACGCGGAGCGCACTGTCCGGATCCTCCTGCACCCGGTCGGGCCCGCACAGCGCGGACAGAAGTGAGCGCTGCTCCTCGACGTCCAGGGGGCCCAAGGGGACCTGGACGGCGCCCGGCAGGTCGGTGAGCGTGGCACGGCTGGTGACGACCACCGCGCACTGGCCGCTGCCGGGCAGCAGCGGCAGCACCTGTGCTGCGTCACGCGCGTTGTCGAGGACCAGGAGCACGCGCCGGGTGGCGAGGACGGTGCGCAGCAGGGCGGCGCGCTCGTCGGTGTGCTCGGGGATCGATCGGGACTGGGCATCGGGCTCGACGAGGTGGTTGAGGTCGGTGAGGAGACCGGCCAGTACGTCGTGCGGATCGCGGATCTCGCCGGTTCCGAATCCGCGCAGATCCACGTACAACTGCCCGTCGGGAAACAGGTGCCGCACCTGGTGGGCGGCGCGGACGGCGAGGGTGGTCTTGCCGATGCCGCCCATTCCCGACACGGCCAGAACAGCGGGACTGCCGTCGGCGGCAGCGGAAAGACGTTCGGTCAGGTCCGCCAACTCGCGTGCGCGCCCGGTGAAGTCCGTTGTGTCGACCGGAAGTTGCGCGGGGACGGTCGGGCCTGCCGCCGTACCCGGTGCCGCCGTTTCCTCCCGTGGTGCGACGCCGGCGTCTACTGCCGCACCCGCGCGACTGTCAAAGGATCCGGGCCGCCAGAGCAGCGCGGGGTCGTAGACCAGTACCTGCTGGTGGACGGCCCGCAGAGCCGGCCCCGGGTCGGCGCCGAGTTCATCGGCCAGCCGGACGCGGGCCTCGTCGAACACCGTCAGGGCGTCGGCCTGGCGCCCGCTCCGGTAGAGCGCGGTGATCAACTG
>Ga0123353_10011172_pt1 | contig 12627 bp, 10 predicted proteins | sample TergutLab28metaG_3_FD_92763 | JGI IMG/M metagenome (GOLD analysis project Ga0123353, IMG submission 92763) | Labiotermes labralis P3 segment gut microbial communities from Petit-Saut dam, French Guiana - Lab288 P3 | ecosystem: Host-associated > Arthropoda: Insects > Digestive system > Gut ... | reverse complement strand
GAGCGCGGATGCGTCGGTAACGGTCCTGATGGAGAATGTCGCGTCGCTCGGGTTGCGGACGCTCCAAGGCACGGCCAACCCTGTGCTGGAGATTGACCATTGCAGGCTGATTCAAGGGAAAGCCGGAGACCATTTCTATATCGGCCAGAACACGCCGGCGAATGCAACGCTGACGCAACCCGAGTTGCGTGTGGTGAACAACGCTTACCTGTGGACGGACACGCTCCAGTTCGGTGAGGGCGCGGATGGTGCGGTGAACCTGAACCCGGACTTCCTCGTTGACAATTCGAGTGTCTATGTTGATTGGGCGGTGAACGTCAACCAGCCGAACGGCGTTACGACGATGACCATCACCAACAACTCAACCCTGACCGTCAGGAACAATGTGGCGTGCAACCGGAACCTCTGTTTCCTGCTGGACAACAGCCTGCTCCAACTCAGTGCGACTGACAACGGTATTTCGTTCGGCGGCGATTGCAACGGCTCGTTCACGCTCCGCAACGGCGCGCGGATGCGCTATTCGCGCTTCCGTGTGAATAACCCGCAGGTTGCGTTCGTGTTCGACGGCGGCATCATGGAACCGACGAGCAGCAATGACGAGTCGTTTGCGTTCCGTGGCGACCACACGCGGCAGACGGTCGAGTTGCTCAATCAGGGTGTAACGTTCGACATCGCCAACGGTCTCACCTACACCCTCGCGCGTAACATGGTCGGCAACGGCGCGTTCCGCAAGGCTGGGGCCGGGGAACTCGTGTTCGCAGGACTGATGGAGGTGATTGATTATCCGAACGACCTCGCCCCGTTGAACGCGCCGATTGACGACTACACAGGCGGCACATGGGTTGACGCAGGGACGCTCATCATCGGCGACGGCACCATCCGCACCGACCGCCGCATCACCGTCGCGCAAGGCGCGACCCTCGACCTGACCGACACCACCGCGGCCGGCACCCTCGCAGGGACAGGCACGATTGTTGACGGCGCACTCACGCAAGGCACGCTCGCACCCGGCATGGCCAACGGCGAGATTGGCAGCCTCACGCTTGACGGCACGACGCTCACAGGTGTAACCTTCGCGTGCGACGTTGTGCAGGACATTGACAAGAGCGTCCTCGCCAGCGACAAGTTGCTGAACGTCGGCACAGCCTCCAACGTCACCGTTGACTTCGGTCGCACCTCCGTTGACCCACTGTTGACCCCGTTCTCGGTTGTCATCGGCACCTACGACACCGCCAACCCAGAGCCCGATGTCAGCACATGGAAAGTCAAAGGTGTCGGCACGAGCGGCATCATCGGCAGGGTCGAGGCCGCCGACGGCCTCATCACCGCCACCGTCCGTTTCGGCGGCTTCCTCCTGCTGATACGGTGAGAGGAGTTCTAAAGCTCGGAGTTCGAGAATTCTCAAGCTCCTGAAAATCCCCTTCAAAAAATGGGGATAGGCCACTGACAAGATTATGTTGTGCATACCGTTGGGGTTGTGCTACATTGTACATGGATTTTTTTGGGGACTAGGCTTATGGAGGACCATGCGATGCGAAACACGGTTTTAGTGTTGACGGTTTGTACTCTCGTTTCCTGTGGGCTCGCGCAGAATAAGGCGGCTGCGGAAGATCCGCAACTGGCTGCGATTGCCGAGGAGATCGAGGGCTGGAAAAAGGAGATGGTCAAGAACGCCGCCTCGCGCGCGTCCATCGAGGATCTCCTGCGCAAAGGGATTACGTTCCAGAAGGTCTATGCGGCCGAGACGGACAGTATCGTGAAGAGCGGGCTGATCGAGGACTACATCGAGCAGCGGGACAAGGCGCTGGCGAAACTCCCCGTAACGTTCTTCCTGACGTATGGCGGGGAACTATCGTACCCCTTCGAGTTCGTGTTCGACAAGGACGACCTGGAGCTCGATGCCAAGCGCCCGTTCCTCTTCCGGCGCAAGGGTCCGCGCGGGGCGATTGCCGTGGACCAGGCCGGGAAGCTCCAGATGCTGTTCTCGTACAAGGAGAGCCAGCGGTTCGCGAATATGCTCACCCGGTTCATCGCCAAGGCCAGGCTGAAAGAGGCAACCAGCGTATCCATGCGAGACTGCGTTGTGTCCATCCAGATGCAGGCCAGCGAGGCGAGCATCATCATGCAGCCCAAAGGGGCGCGTGGTACGGTGAACAGTTCCGAGGCGTACAGGATATCGGAGTTTGACGCGAAACTGCTGGTCGCCCGGATCAACAAGGCGCTGGCCACGCACCCCCAGTCTGCCGGCTACACCGAGCCGGACGACCTCGACCCCGCCACAGCCCTGTTCGTCGGCGGGGCCGACGAGGCCAGTGCGGCATCAGGCGCGGCACCGGTGGGCTCGCTGACGCTCAACGTGTCGCGCATCAAGGTAACGCAGGGACAGAGCTACGGCTATAACGCGCGGGTCTTCCAGCAGTTCGACTACCGCGCCAGCTTCCGCTGGAACGGCGCGCAACCCGTCAGCCTCCAAGTCATCATGTATCTGGTGGGGATGCAGAACAACAAGCTGTCGCTGGTCGGGCGCGTCGTCAAGGAGACGACGGTGGAGCCGGGGCGCTCGCAGGAGGTGCAGCTGACGGCCGAACAGGTCATCCCGGGGGCGACCGCCAGCGGGGTGATTGTGCAGTGCTTCTCGGGCGGGCGGCTGATGAAGAGTTTCGCGTCCCTCGCGCAGTACCAGAAGTATGCGGAGATGCCGGACCTCGAGAGCCAGCTTCCGCCGCTCTACCAGAACCCGCCGTACTACATCTATCCCGTTACCCGCTAACGCCAAGAGAAGGAGCCTCAGATGAACAAGAAACGCTTATTGGAGCAGATCGGCAGCATCGAACAACTCGCCTACGCGCGCGCCTCCGAGCTCACCGACGGCGCAGGCCGCGGGAACCGCATCATTGACGTGTGCAACGGCTCGGGCTTGCAGTTCACCGTCTGCCCCGACCGCGGGATGGACATCGTGGAGGCGAGCTTCAACGGCATCCCCGTGGCCTACCGCACGTGCGCCGGCCACCACTCGCGCCTGGCGTATGAGCCGGGCGGCATCAACTGGCTCCGCACCTGGCCCGGCGGGCTGCTGACCACCTGCGGCCTGCGCAGTGCGGGCAACCCCAACGGCGAGTTCGGCCTGCACGGCCGTGTGTCCAATTCCGCCGCAGAGGACGTCGGCGTGTCGCGCGAATGGAACGAGAAGAACCAGTATCAGCTTGCCATCACCGGCACACTCCGCGAGGCGCGGATTTTCGGCGAGAACATCCGCATGGAACGCTCGATTTTCACGGAGTACGGCGAGAACTCCATTTTCATCATGGACAAGGTTACCAACCTGGCCAGCACGCCCGACTACATCCAGCTGGTCTATCATTGCAACTTCGGTTATCCGCTCGTCAGCCCCGACATCCGGCTCGAGACCGCCAAGCACCCTGTTACGCCGCGCACGCCCGAGGCAGAGAAAGGTCTCGCGGCATGGGCCACCATGCCGCCTCCGAAAAAAGGGATGCCCGAGCAATGCTTCTTCCACCAGATTCCCCCCAGTAAGAGCGGCGGCGAACACTCGATTGCGTTCATGAGCATGGTCAACGAGAAGCTCAACATGAAGGCCACGGTCATGTACGACACGCGGACCCTCCCGCGTCTCGCCCAGTGGAAATGTTGGGACACCGGGGCCTATGTCATCGGCCTCGAGCCGACCAACACCTGGCTCAAAGGCCGCGCCGAGGAAATCGCCGATGGCACCGCCCAGAAAATCAAGCCCGGCGAAACGCTCTTCTTCTTCGTCGGCCTCCATTTCGAATGCCTGGCTCAGAAGTAGCGGCCGCGCGCGCTGCCCGCCGTAACACCATCCGTCAAAACCCGATTCCGAAATCAATGAGGGTCGTGGGGACCCGGAATTTCTGGGTGAGGCGTTGGGCGAGGGCGCGGATGCCGAAGGTCTCGGTGGCGTAGTGCCCGGCGAAGACAACGTTCATGCCGAGGTTCTCGGCCTGATTGTAGCCTTGGAGGCTCGGCTCGCCGGTTACGAACGCGTCAACGCCGAGCGCGGCGGCCTGCTCCACCATGTCGGCCGCGCCGCCAGACACAACCCCGATTGTCCTGACAGCCGCTTTCCCGAACGCGACGGAACGGCAGTCCGCGTTCACCTTCCCCGACACGCCCGCGCAGAAGGTTTTGAAGGGGACGGCCTTGGGCAGGTGCCCGATGAAGCCGATGGTCTCGCCGTGGTAGGCGAATGCGGGCTTGATGCGCATGAGACCCAGCGCCTTGCAGAGCTGGGCGTTGTTGCCATACAGCGGGTGCGCGTCTAACGGCAGGTGCGAGGCGTACAGCGCGATGTTGTGGCGGATGGCGAATGCGACGATCTCGTAGTTGAGCCCGGTGATGCGTTTCAGGGAGTCGCACCAACTGATGCCGTGGTGGCAGACAACGAAGTCGGCGCCCTGCTGTGCGGCCGCTTGGAGGAAACGGAGGCTCGCGTCCACGCCCACGGCGATCTGCGAGGCCGTGCCGCTGTTCGCGATTTGCAGGCCGTTGTTCGAGGTGTCGCGGATGGCGTCCGTCCTCAGGGTGTCATCAAGGAAACGAACGATCGCTACGGTAGATAATGTCATGTTGAACGAGCCGTTTGAGGTGAAGATGGTAGCGGGGGTTGGATTTGAACCAACGGCCTTCAGGTTATGAGCCTGACGAGCTACCAAGCTGCTCCACCCCGCAATCGAGTTTTTCTGGCGCGCCTCGCAGGAATCGAACCTGCAACCTTCTGATCCGTAGTCAGATGCTCTATCCAATTGAGCTAGAGGCGCGTAGTGAGAAGACACTGTATCAGATTGGCCGCATCTGGCGCAAGTGGAAAATCAACGTCCCGAGCGTTTTTTCTCACACACAGGCGCAGCGGCTCAAGACGACGCTTCCTCTGACGCTTGGCGTTGCAAGCGTTTGAGCTGCCCGGCGACAGAGAGTTTCTGCATGGTGCTCATCTTGTCCACCAGCAGGATGCCGTTGAGGTGGTCAACCTCATGCTGGATCGCGCGGGCGAGGAGTCCGCAAGCGATGACCTCCCGAGGGGTCCCGGTCATGTCCATGAACGCCACGGTTACGTTGCTCGCGCGGGTGATGGGCGCGCCGATGTCAGGGAAGCTGAGGCATCCCTCTTCGTTGCGCTGTCTCCCCGCCTGCGCGATCACCTCTGGGTTAATCAGCACCAGCGGCATCGGGACCGCGGCGTTCGGCTCGCGGCAGGCCTCTTTCTCGGCCTCCGGCGGAACGTCAATCACGCAGACGCTTTCCGTGCGCCCGATCTGCGCGGCCGCCAGCCCCACCCCCTTCGCGGCGTACATCGTCTCGAGCATATCCTTCACGAGCGCACGGAGCGCGTCATCAACGGTTGCCACAGGCATGGCTTTCTGTCTCAGCACCGCATTTCCAAACGTTACAATCGGGTGAATCACAAGACCTCCTTGGTTGGATACAGGATAGACGGCCGGCCGCCCTGTTGGCAACACCAAAGATGAGCGGACAGGTTACGGCGCAGGGTGGATGCGGATGCGGACGACGCCGTTGGAGATGCCTGTCTCGACCGCGCTGGGGTAGCACGGGATGTAAAACTGTTTGACGAACACCGCGTAGGGGTTGCCGAGCGCAGAGGCCGAAAGCGAGAGCACATTCCCCTCCGTCGTAACCCGGACGCTCTGCTCGTCGAGGTGGCGAGACAACGCAAACGCGATGTCGTACAGGCCGTTGCGCTCGCGCATATCCGCCGCCTGGCTCACTGGCGCACCTTCCCATCCGACGTCCGTGGAGAGCGAACGCGCCACACGGCTCACGCGCGACTCCGTTACCCCGCCCGGCGAGATGGAAATCGTGTGCCGCTCGGCGGCCATCACATATTCCGGCCGGGCGACGGGGAGCGCCACGGCGGCGGCCCCGACAGGCTCCGCCGCCCGTTCCATCATGGCCGTGAGGCGCTTCACGTCGCGCTGGAACACGAGCATCATCCCGACCATGCCCAGCAGCAACGCCCGCTCGCCCCACAAGAAAATCTGTCCCCATCGCGTTTTCACAGGGGGGATTCTAGCACAACTTGTGCCAGCGGGCTTTCGCAAGGTAACGGCGGCATCCTGCCGCCGACTCGCGCCAACTTGCCACACGCAGGACGCGCCAAGTTGGCGCACGGCCGTTTCTGGTAGCGCCTCGCACCCGCGCCCAGATGGCTCGACGATTTCATTCGACTTTCGTCGCCAAACAAATTATCATTCGGCACATTCTTTGCTTGGTAAATGGACATGGGCATCATAGAGAAACATTCGTTGCCGGGCCCCACGCTTCGGCTGGAGCATATCTCGCTGATTGCGCTGCTGGTTGTCGCGCTCTTGGCCGGGGGCGGGTTGTTCTTCCTGAAAAAGGCCCACGACCAGCAGACGCGCGAGGCGGCCACGAAGAACGTCTTGCACCGGGGCGTGTCGCTCCTGAACACGCTCTCAACGCTGGGCGTGGCGTGCTCGAGCAATGCCACCCCGGAGGCCTGGCGCGGGTTGTCGGAGACAGCGGACAGCATTTTCTCGGTGCGCCCGGATGTGCAATCGCTCTCCATCACGCGCGACGGCGTAACGGTATTCCACCGGCAGGCGCACGGGTTCGATGCGCTGGCGCACCCTCCGCCCGAAGACATCGAGGCCGACGTGATACCCTCGGCAAGCACCCTTGAAATCGGCGGTGTGCTGCAGCCGGTCTTCATGCTCACCAAGACGGTGTTGCTCGACGGCGACACCCCGGTCGTTATCGAGGCCACGCTCAAACGCGATGCGGTCGGGCTGGAGGAGCAGACCGCCCGCGAGGCGGTGTCATCGCTCTCCGCGTTTTCGATTGCGGTGCTGATCGTGTCGTTCAGCGCGTGTGCGGTCGTGCTGACGCTTGCGGTGCTTCGCGACCGCCGCCGTGAGCAGCGCGCGCGGCAAGAGGAGCACCTTGCGTTTTCAGGCGTGCTGGCAAACGGCATCCTGCACGATTTCCGCAACCCCATGTCCGCCGTGCGCCTCGACGCGCAGATGTTGGAGCGTGAGATGGCGCGCGCCGAGGGCTTCCGCCCGGAACGCGTCAACGAGCTCGCGGGACGCATCGCCAAGGCCATGGCGCGGATGGACAAGGTGTTTCAGGAGTTCCTGTTCCTCGCCAAGCCGGCGGATGAACGCCCCGAGCAAATCAACGTCGGGCCCATCGTGAACGAATGTTGCGAGACCCTCGCGCCGCGCATCGAGCAGTCGGGCGTAACCGTGCGCCTCGATGCGCCGCAGGACATCCCGCTTGTCGCCGCGTTCCCGTTTGCGCTCAGGCGGGCGTTGCTGAACGTCCTGCTCAACGCGCTCCAATTCGCGCCCAAGGGCAGCGCAATCGAAATCGTGTTGTCCTCGTCTCAGCGTAACGCCATCATCGAGATACGCGACCGCGGCCCCGGCATCCCGGCCGAGCAACGCATCCACATCTTCGAGATGTTCGTTACGACACGTCCCGAGGGCACCGGCTTGGGACTCTTCCTCGCACGCACGGCCATCCGCCGTTGCGGCGGCGAGATTGAGGCCCTCCCGCGCCCCGGCGGCGGCACGGTCATCCGAATCTCGCTTCCAGCCATTAACCCCTAACCACTCATCACTCCAATGAAACCGACAATCCTTATCATCGAAGACGACCCCGACAACGCGCGTTCCGTCAACGAAGCCGCTGACGACGCGGGTTTTGAAGTCATCGCCGCCGCCAGAGGGCTCGACGGCGTGGCGCGCTTCCGCGAGCGTGCGCCCGACCTTGTGCTGAGCGACCTTGTGCTGCCCGACATTGACGGGCTGGAAGTCCTCAAACGTGTCCGCGCCATGGACCCCGAAGTCCCCGTCATCATCATGACCGCCTACGGCTCGGTCGAATCCGGCGTGAGGGCCATGCGCGATGGCGCGTATGACTACATCACCAAGCCGCTCGACCTCGACGACATCCAATCCAAGCTGCGCCGCGCGGGCGAAGCCTCGCGCCTCCGCCGCAAAGTCGGCGAGCTGTCCAAGTCCGTGAACGAACGTTATTCGTCCGCGGCCATCATCGCGGAGTCGCCGGCGATGCAGACGGTCATCGCGCAAATCGCCGCGCTCGCCGACACCATGGCCACGGTCTTGGTTACGGGCGAAAGCGGCACCGGCAAGGAACTTGTCGCCCGCGCCCTGCACACGGACTCCAAGCGTGCGCAAGGCCCGTTCATCGCGGTCAACTGCGGTGCGTTCGTCGAGTCGCTCCTCGAATCGGAATTGTTCGGGCACGAGAAAGGCGCGTTCACAGGCGCAAGCACTCTTCACAAAGGCGCGTTCGAACGGGCAGACGGCGGCACGCTGTTCCTCGACGAAATCGGCGACGCACCGTTGCCCGTGCAGGTGAAACTGTTGCGTGCGCTGGAGGAGCGCGAGATACACCGCGTCGGCGGGCGCGAGGTCATCCGCGTGAACGTCCGGCTCGTCTCGGCCACCAACAAGAACCTCGACGCGATGGTCGCGGACGGCACGTTCCGCGAAGACCTGCTCTACCGCCTCAACGTCGTCGCCCTGCGTGTCCCGCCCCTGCGCGGACGCAAAGAGGACATCCGCAAGATGACCGACCGCTTCATCGCCAAAGCCTGTGCGGATCATGGCAAGACCGTTACCGCCGTGCGCCCTGACTTCTATGCCGTGTTAGAAGACTACGACTGGCCTGGCAACGTCCGCCAGCTCCGCAACATCGTGGAGTCGGCCGTGCTGCTGTCTGCCGACGGTATCCTCTGCGCATCAGCCCTGGTCTTGCCTGGGACCGTCCGCTCGAGGGCCGGCGAACTCTCCGTGCCCGACGGCATGACCTTGGAACAAATTGAATGCGCCGTGCTGGATGCCCGCCTCCGCCAGAACGCTGGCAACCGCACCCTCACCGCTGACCAGCTCGGCCTCTCCCGCCGCACCATCCAGCGCAAAATCAAAGAGTACCGCCTGCCGTTTTGAGATTGCTTCCCTGATGACGGAGCCGATGCCGAGGTTGCGCCCCTCCTACAGCGCACGACCGCGATTAACAGAGGCCTGAAATACGGTCTTGTGTGGGCGACGGTGATTATCGTAAGATGGGGGGCGGAAATGCGAAGAAGTCCTAAAGTCCTGCAATTGTGTTCGTGTCCTCGCCGGCTGATTTACCCCATGACTTATGGACGTTCCCGCTTTGGATGATGGAGGGATTCCCACAATGACAACAAGTCCAATCTATCTCGCGGCTGTCGTCGGTGCGGCGGTTGCGGTGTTGCTTTTTCTGATTATCAAGCTGAAGCAACAGCCGTTTGTGTCGCTGCTGCTCGTGAGTATGGTAACCGCGTTAGCGGCCGGGATGCCGATGGGGAACGTCATGGCCTGTATCGAGAAAGGCATGGGCGGCACGCTGGGGTTCATCGCGGCGGTGGTCGGGCTGGGGGCGATGTTCGGGCAATTGCTGGAAGCGTCGGGTGGCGCGGAACGGCTGACCCTCTCGCTGTTGCGTGTCTTCGGCAGGAAACGCGCGACGTGGGCGATGTCGCTCGCGGGGTTCCTGGTGGCGATCCCGATTTTCTTTGACGTGGGCTTCATCATCTTGGTCCCGCTGGTGTATGCGGTGTCGCGCGAGACCAAGAAGTCGCTGCTCTTCTATGGCATCCCCCTGCTGGCGGGGCTGGCCGTAACACACGCCTTTGTCCCGCCCACGCCCGGTCCGATGGCGGTGGCGCAACTGGTTGGCGCGGACCTCGGGCGTGTCATCCTGTGGGGTACGGTCATCGGGTTACCTTGCACCATCTGTGCGGGACCGCTCTTCGGGACGTGGATTGCCGAACGTATCCATGTCCAGGTGCCTGACTACATGGGACAGCAATCCGAGCGTGCGGAGGGCACCTTGCGGGCAGATGGCTTGCCGAGTTTTAAGTTGGTGTTCGGGATACTCCTGTTGCCGCTGATGCTCATCCTGCTCAACACGGTAACGGGTGCGGTGCTGACGGGTGAAGCATACGCCGGCCTGCGCCGTGTCTGCGCATTTATCGGCCATCCGTTCTTCGCCCTGCTGGCGGCCACGCTGACGGCGTTCACCGCGCTTGGGACGTGCCGTGGGCTGTCGCGCGACAAGGTGAACGAGATTGCGACCTCCGCGCTCGCGCCCGCCGGGCTGATTCTCCTCGTTACGGGGGCGGGGGGCGTGTTCAAGCAGGTGCTGGTGGACAGCGGCGCGGGCGGGGCGTTGGCCAAGACACTTGCGGCGACGGGCCTGCACCCGGTCTGGGCGGCGTTCCTCATCGCCCTGCTGGTGCGGGCGGTGGCGGGCTCGGCGACGGTGGCGATGCTGACGGCCGGGGGGATTGTCGCGCCGTTGCTGGCGGGGTCGTCTGTCGAGCCAGCGTTCATCGTCATCGCCATCGCATCTGGCGCGACAGCGGTCTCGCACGTGAATGACAGTGGCTTTTGGCTGGTGAACCGCTACTTCGGCCTCAACGTCAAGGACACGCTCAAATCGTGGACCGTGATGGAAAGCATCATCGGCCTCGTCGGCGTAACGTTGGCATGGCTGTTGAGCTATGTGGTTTAACGCCTATCAGTTTCGGCTTGGGAGGGCAAAAGGGTTATGCTATGATGACCTCTTTGAAAACCATGAAGACTGTTTATTTTGACAATAATGCGACGACGTGCGTGGCGCCAGAGGTGCGGGACGCGATGATGCCGTTCCTTGGCGAACGGTACGGGAACCCGTCGAGTATGCACGCGTTCGGGGGGCAGGTCGCGAAAGATGTGCTGGCGGCGCGTGAGCGCGTCGCGGCGTTCATCCATGCCGACCCGTCGGAGATTGTGTTCACGAGTTGCGGCACGGAGAGCGACAACATGGCGATCCACGGCGCGGCGGAGGTGCTGGGACCGCAAGCGAAGGTCATCACCTCGCGCGTGGAGCATCCGGCCGTGCTGGGGCCTTGCCGCCGGTTGCGTGATATGGGTTTTCACGAGATTGAAATCCCCGTGGACAGCGTGGGGCAACTCGACCTCGATGCCTTGCGTGAATCGCTCAAAGGCGGAGGCCCTGCGATTGTCAGCATCATGTGGGCGAACAACGAGACGGGCGTTGTCTTCCCGATGGACGAGATCGCGCACATCGTGAAATCGGCCGGGGCGGTGTTGCACACGGACGCGGTGCAAGTCGCCGGGAAACTCCCGATTGACGTGCGGAAAGTCCCCGTGGATATGCTCTCGCTCTCCGGCCACAAACTTCATGCGCCAAAAGGGATTGGCGTGTTCTACATCCGCCGTGGCACACGCATCAAGACATTCATGCTCGGCGGCCATCAGGAACACGGACGGCGCGGCGGAACGGAAAACGTGCCGTACATTGTCGGGCTGGGCAAGGCAATCGAACTTGCGGAGGCCGGCATGGACGCGGAGAACCAGCAAGTCGCACGTCTCCGTGACAAACTGGAGAGCGGCCTGCTGGCGAGTTGCCCCGACGCGCGTGTCAACGGCGACACACGCAGCCGCCTGCCCAACACCAGCAACATGAGTTTCGAGTACATTGAGGGCGAGTCTATCCTGATGCACCTGAGCGACCTCGGCATCTGCGCCTCCACAGGCTCAGCGTGTGCGGCAGGGTCACTCGAACCCTCACACGTCATCCGCGCGATGGGCGTACCGTTCACGGCAGTCCACGGCTCCGTGCGCTTCTCCCTCAGCCGTTACAACACAGAGGCAGAGGTTGACTTCCTCCTGACGCACACCCCCAAAATCATCGCCAAACTCCGCGCACTCTCGCCGTTCTGCCAATAGGCTATTCACTCCCAATAAGGATTATGTTCGCAACCCATGAAAATCAAAAAAATAGAAAGCCCGACATTCACTAGCGTAGGTCAACGCCCCATACGCACTAACGTAACGATGGAATGTGCAAAAGCTCTTGGTTTTTCAGGGTGGGGAAAGCTTTACGTCATGGCTTTTCTGTGTTTTTTAGTGTCGAATAAATCGGTAACACAAGGAACTGTTTGTTTTGAATTTTAACCCGAAAATGACGATTGCGATTTTTCTTGATCAGGCGATTCCGTCGTTTTGTGTGACGGGGCGGCAGGTGGGGAGACTTTGTGAGGTGTTTCCTGCGGTAGAGTTCGTGTGGTGCCGCTCGGTGGAGGCGTTCGTGAGGTCGTTGCCGAGGGCGACGGTCGCGCTGACGAACACGTTCCGTCCGGAGTGGTTTGCGGATGCGCCGAAGTTGCGCTACATCCTTTGTCCGGCAGCAGGGAAGGATGTGTTGTGTCCCGTGCCGCTTGAACCGCCGCCGGAGGTGTATATCCATTACGGGACGTTCCACGGTCGGCTGATGGCGGAGACGGTCGCGGGGCTGATGCTGGCGTTCAGCCGGGGCATTCTCCTGGCCTACAAGGAGCAGCTTGCGGGTAACCTGTGGCCGGCGGAGCCGTTGTGCGAGCCGGGTGCTGTGCGGGCGTTGCGCGGTTCGCGTGCGGCGATCGTGGGGTTCGGTCATCTCGGCCAGTGGATTTCCAAGACGCTTGTCCCGTTGGGCGTGAACGTGACGGGTTTCCGCCGCACACCGCTGGATACGCGTCCGCATTGGTTTCGCGCGGGTGACTGCGTG
>Ga0123353_10011168_pt1 | contig 12628 bp, 6 predicted proteins | sample TergutLab28metaG_3_FD_92763 | JGI IMG/M metagenome (GOLD analysis project Ga0123353, IMG submission 92763) | Labiotermes labralis P3 segment gut microbial communities from Petit-Saut dam, French Guiana - Lab288 P3 | ecosystem: Host-associated > Arthropoda: Insects > Digestive system > Gut ... | reverse complement strand
TTGCAGCTAGTCAAGAAATTCCCCGCATTTCACGGAACCCGAAGGTTCATTACCGCACTCACAAGCGTCCGCCACCTGTCTCTATCCTGGACCCGCTCAATCCAGTCCATGCTTAGCTGTTGACAGCATCGTTAAATGAACAAACAGGAAGCTTGGAGGTTTGTGACGGTCTGAACCTGATTATGTAACAGCTGAGGTTCTCACAGCGGTATCAGTACTACGGCTTCGTGGTGCGTGACGCCGTGTATTTTGGTTGAGAGCACCAACATTGCAGATAATCCTGTTGTGTTCTTGTACAAGCAAAGTGTCTGGTTCTCCTATTTAGACAAACAAGACAGTCATTTTACGTATAACGTGAAATTGAGATGCGCTTGTACAGCCTTAGTTGTAGTGGAAAAGCAATGAGTATTACAAAATCTGTGTGTGAATTTGTAGCCTTAGGTAGCCAGCATGCAGTGCGCGTGCGCCATATTATCATCTGTGGCCTGCTCGGCTCTACAATAATTTTTCACACTATCTCACAAAGGACGGGGACCACGGTAGCACAGTGGTTAAGGTGCTGTGCTACAAATCGGAAGGTCGCTGGTTCGATCCCAGCTGGTGTCAGTGGATTTTTCATGGATATAAAATCCTTCCGATCGCACTACGGCCCTGGGGTCGACTCAGCCTCTAAGAGAAATGAGTACCAGGTGTATTTCCTGGGAGTAAAGACGGCCGGTGAGTAAGGCTGACAACCTACCACCATCCTGTGCCGTTGTCATGAAATCTGGGAGCCTTAACTTCATGGAACCCTCTGGGCCACTTCAGGCCTGTAATGGAACTGCTTTACCTTTGCTTATATCTCACAAAGGGCACGATTTTCTATAAAAACGCTCTTGGCAACAAAATGTGTGTTCCGTGCTTCTCTGCAACATTTCTTGAAATACTTTTCTTTCTAAGAAATGAGCGAGATATTATTGAAAACGTTTATCGGTCTTCATGTAAAGTAGCAGTTATTCTTATCCGATTTTAATGAAACACGAATTTTCCCAACAAATTTTCGAAAAAAAAATCCTCAAATACAAAATTTCATGAAAATCCGTCCAGTGGGCGCCGAGTTGTTCCACGCGGACAGACGGACAGACTGACATGACGAAGCTAATAATGACTTTTCGCAATTTTGCGGAAGTGACTAAATATAGGCGGTTCCTTCGAAACGTCCATACCCATACACCAAACTGCAGGGCAGCATATCGGAGAAAAGAGACATACAGAGCTAACTGGAGGGGAAGACATAAATTTCCGTTCAAACCACGCAGATAAACACGACTATTAATTACTTTATGCAATTCTTACGTTTGTCATTCCTTTGTGTTGGGGAAAATAACAAGAAAAATGATTTGCAGTTAACACAACTGGTGTTATATCTTGAATTCGGCAAAAGGTTTCGACTTAATAGGGGTCTTCTTCAGACCAGGGGTGTACGGTGCATAAAAGGAGTTGTGCACAACTGCATTATGTTTTGAACTGATATCTTAGTTCGACACTTGACACTTTACACACTTTGCTAGCCCCACCACAATCAAAGAAATCGCATTGCACGTTTATAGAACACACCGCTCCGTTGGTCTGTGTTATCAGAGTATCTACAGGGATGCTGATAAATCCTTAGCCCGACCAGGAAGGAAGCAAGCAAACGTTTCTGTCAGAATGGCGTGAATTTCCTTCGGCGCCTTGCCTTGTAGGGAAAAACTTGATGACAGCTCGCGTCTCGATGTTGTTGAAATCGCGCGCGTCCCTGACATGCTTCCGAGCTTGTTTCCTTCCTGGTCGGGATAGGGACTTATCAGCACTCCGGTATGTGATTTGCACTACTCACCAAATGCAAATCGGGCGATCAAATAAAAAATGAAGGGATTGGCATGGCGTGTAGCATGTAGGGGGAGAAAAAGTATACAGGGCTTTGGTGGGGGAACATGAAGGGAAGAGGCTACTTGAAAGATCTAGAATTAGATAATATATATTTATTTACTGCAATTGGGTAGTTACCCGGTTGCAGTAGTTATTTTACATGTAAACAAAATATGAAATCGGTTACTAACAAATTCAAGTCCGGAGGGCTACATGAGTAGCATGTAGTGGCAACTTGGAATGTTGGGAACCAACTCAGCATTTGCTTATAGACACAGGGAAACCAAGAAAAATAAATTAAAATAATTAATTATGAAATAGGATGGGGGGGGGGGTGTGAAATTAAAAAATCTGGCCCATGATAGAGACAAATGGCAGGCTTAGGCATAGAGGTAATTTGAAATTTGGGTTGCATAAAATAAAAGGAGTTTCTTGACTAAGTGAGGAAATATTAGCTTTTCAAGAAGAACTTACTGGGTGCCCTTAGTTAACACAGTATCTGTGCTGTTGTAGTTCTGTGCCAGTATCGTGCAATCAAGCACAAAATGTAATAGGTAATACTATTCCGGGACACCTTGTAGACTGAAGTATGTAAAGGAAGAATACATAATTAAGTTCTCGCTCTCTAAAACGTACAGTAAATATATCAAGTGTAAGGAAAAATTTTTCGGGATTAAAGAAATCTAAAGTAATATTACTTTCGCCTTAGATGTCGGACCCCACTGGTTCCACGAGCCACAGATTAACAACCGCATGACTCTATGCAATTACTTTAGAAACCCAACAACCTTGCACTATTTAGTTTCCCCTTCACACAATTCTACCGCTGTTTTTATACTCATTTATTCCACTGTTATCATTTTGTTTAGAACCATAGAACTTTGTAGCCAGATACGATCTCTTGTATTCATCATGGCCTTTGGAAAAGCGGTCGTGACGAAGTTGGGTTGGGGAAGGGGGGGGGTGGGATGGGCGGACCAGACCTGGTCGACAGAGACGGATATATACACGGGATAGAGGGAACAAAATCAAACAATAATTGACACAAGAATCTTGGTCATTGTTTCAGTCATCAGAGCAGTATTCATGGTGTCAATGGGGACTGAATAGCATAATTAGGGGGGAGTTTGGCGGTGGGCCGCTAGGCCACACTTGGCCCTTTGTGTTGGGCGGAAGGGTGGGGGTAAGAGGAAACATGCGGATGTTGGGTAACTGGACCGGCGCGAACACTGCCAGGCGCAGAGCGCTTCCACGGTATCGGACTGCAGGCACAGTCGACGGTCTGAAGCGAAAGTGTGCCCCCTAGCGTGTTCAACTTTACTGCACGGCCCGTCACTCAGACATGCTGGACTTTGGCTCCCTTTTACTGAATCCTACGTCCCTTCTTTAACATATCACAGGCACATTTCTTGACTTCAAACTTCCGCCGTGTTCTGAATGTTGTATTCTTTCTTGTGGGTGGTTCCCCGGCGTCTGTATTTTATGTACCGACGTTTCGGAACACCCTGTGTTCCATCATCATAGGTCGTACCGACGTTTCGGAACACTCTGTGTGTTCCATCTTCATAGGTCGTGTTTCGGAACAAGAAGATTCCTATTCACACGACCTATGAAGATTGAACAGTATGTTCCGAAACGTCGGTACATAAAATTCAGACACCGGGGAATCACCCAAAAGAAAGAATACAACAAAGGCACATTTGTTTACCAGGTCTTCAGCCACAACAGCGCATCTAGAATAACTAACTAAAAACTAATTCCATGGACCGCTCGTAGTTTCTCAGCTAGTCAAACAATTCTCCGCATTTTATGGAACCCGATGGATCATTATCGCATTCACGAGCGCCCACTACCTGTCCACATCACGAGCCAGATCAATCCAATCCATGCCTGGCCCACCCCACTTCTTAAAGGTAAGTTTTAATATTATCCTCCCATCTACAGCTAGGTCTTGCAAGTGGTCTATTTCCCTCAATTTTCCACACCAAATCACTGCATGAAACTGTCCTGTCTTCCATCCGTGCCACATGCCCCGCCCACCTCTTTATTCTTGTTATTAAGTCAGGAGTATAGATCATAAAGCTCCTCGTTATGTAGTCTTCTCCATTCCCCCGTAACCTCGTCCCTTTCCAGTATGTATTATCTCATAACCAGCACTAAACATTTATAAAGGAAGGATACCTTCGTATCTGCGATTAGTTAAGCACCAAGACATGACGGTGTCAGAATATCATAACTGAGTGACATGATGTCAGACATCCAGGTCAAGAAAATAATGACAGAAAACAGACGGCTAGTTTCATATCGGGATGTGCAACAATAGTGTGGGACAGAACTATATACGGACCGTAGCAATTTGAGCGAGAAATGTAGGATAGCATAGTTTCGGTTGCGAATTTGGGAAATGAGAGATATAGGGAAAGGTGCGGTAAAGGAGAGCGGCGCTGAAGAAGAGAATGAGAGACACATTGGTGAAATGTAAAGGGACACACATGGAGGAAAGTTTTTGAAATATAAACGGCTAAATGCAAATGAATAAACAGGACATAAGAAAATAATCACTTGTACCAACATTATACACGAGAAAAGTAGGCATATTTATGTACAAATTAAAATGAAACAGGGAAAAATAATGGAAAATACGTTGAAAGGTGTACAGAGAGCGAATGATGGCGTCTGACAAACAGAAGTATTTACTGTGTAGAATAATAAGTTACGTCAGAACTTTAAACAACGCAACAAGTACTGTGAGATAAATTTTAGTGTTCTGTCGCGTTCACAAAATTGCGTAAAGTGAATATGAGCTTCGTCACGTCTGTCTGTCTGTCTGTCTGTCTATGTCTGTCCGTCCGCAGGTAACAACTCGCCTCCCATTGGCTGGACTTTCATGAAAAGTTACATTAAAACGTGACAATAATAACGGTACTTTACATGAAGACATTTGTACGTTTATGACAATATCTAGAGTCATTCTAAAATTTTTCTTAGAATGAGAAATGATTCAACCCAAATTTGAAAAAAAAAAATTTCATTCATGAATATTTTTTTTTAAATCGTTACGTTTATGAGATAATGTGGGAAAATATTGTAGAGCGGGTCATGCCACGGCATGACAATATGGCGCATGCGCTTTGCAAGCTGGATAACCAAGACTACAGACACATAACCGGAATGTGTAACACTTACTGCTTTCCCACAGCAACAGTGGTTAGGCTAACGCGCCCCATTGTTATCAATAACCTGGTGATACCTGTCACATCCAAAGAAATGTGTCTGAAACTCAGCAAAATAAATATGAGTTGTTTTTATGGTGTATGAGAGGGTGTGCTTGCAGGTCACATAATAAGAATGGAAGAAGAAAGGAGTCCAAAAATGGTTTTAAACGGAAACATCTACACCACAAACCAGTGGGAAGACCAAGAACTAGATGGGCGGATGTGGTCCAGAGGGATGCATTACAGCTGCTGGGGATAAGAGATGGAGGAGAAGAGCTGAAAATAGTGATGAATGGAGGCGTCTTATGGGTGGGGCCAAGGCCCGGAAGGGGCTGTAGCGTCATATATGGGTGGAAGGATGAAAGGGTGTGCTTAGCGTCAGGCAATCGTTACTTTGGTGCTAGATCGAGGTGAAATGTCCGGCTCAAACCTGGCTCTTTTATCGCAGGATTCCTTCATTACAGGACGCACCGCTTATCATGTGTCAGACCTGCATATATTTCGCAGCGATCAATTAGCGATATGATATGACAATCACAATTTCGGTAAAGTGCCGGGATAGCTCAGTTGCTACAGTGCAACAGGCTGAAATACACTCCGGCATAGGTAAGAGATTTTGTTAAGCGTCCAGACCGGGTTTAAAACCCAACCAGCCACCTGTTCAATGATTAGCGGGAGTTCTTCCCACGGTGGTAAACCTGTCGGAGCGTGAAGCTAACCACTCACCACCCCCAACCCCCCGTCTAGTGCCAAGTTTAAAAATATACTGAGCTATACCTCCACTCTCCCTTCTACATTTACCAATTGGTGCGCAATTAAGCACAGGGACAAGGTTTCATCTAAACGTGACTAGATCCGTGGAGCAGAGTGGGTCTTGGGAAGCCGGCAATTGCTCAGTTTATAGACTCCAGTTGAAATGTGATGGCACACGGTGACGCACGGGAGGGGAAGTGAAGAGGAAACTGGCGAATGCAGTAGGTAGCCAGTATCCTTCACACTACCTCGGAACATGGTGTATCCAGCATTACTGCCGCTGATGCGCACACCTCGGCTGCCAGTAGTCGACTGAACTGACGCTCCCTGCCGATTTAAACGGACGCGTCCGTTTCGCCGAAAGACGAAATCTGGTTTCTGCGCGTGTGCCATCACATTTCAACTGGCCTCTAAAGCAATTCACAGCATTACGTGGAAACAGAACGTTCATTCTGTTACGCTGACAATACAGAGCACACAAACACGACACAAAAAATCAATTCTTTTTTATGTTCTACTACATGTTTCGGCCCGCATATTGACCATCGTCAGGTGGAAAAGCACAGAAGGAAAGAGTTACAGAAGGGATATCGCCTTCAAAATACATTTGCCAAAGTACATTACGTATTATTCCCCACAGACGAATAACAAACAGGAACAATTACCGCTGACTGACTGACACAAGGTGATAATGTCGCCCAAATTCATCGCTATTATGTCAACAGACCGCCACTTACCTCCACATGACACAAATGAATCAAGCCAACACCATCGCATCGCATTACTTTATGGTCCATTTTAACAGTATTCTCCCATCCGCGTCTAGGTCGTACAACTTTTCCCTTTCCTACATGTTTCCCAACCTAAATTCCTTAAGAATTTCCCTTCTCCATCCCCATGTGCCGTGGGCCGGGTAACTCAGTCGCTATACCGACTGAGCTACAGGCTGGACGGTCCAGGATCGAATCCCGGTGTGGACGAGATTTTCCGCCCGTCCAGACCGACCCTGGGTCCCACCCAGCCTCCTGTAAAATGGGTACCGGCTCTTTCCCGGGGGTAAAGTGCGGCCAGGGCGTGCTGCTGACCACTCACCTCCTTCTAAGTGCCGCTGTCATGGAACAGTAGAGCTATACCTCTACCCACCATCTGGGCCACACCGGGCCTGTAAGTGGATCACTTCACCTTTTTACCATCCCCACATGCCATATATCCCGCCCATTTCGTCCTCCACAAATTTCCGCACCGTAGCCACATCTAGCGACCAGAACCACGAAGCCAGTATTTTACACTCTTTCCTCCAGATTCTCAAAATAACAGTTCAAGAATAAACTATAGAGGGGAAAAGAAATGTAAAACGAAAGTGGGAAGAAAACACGACTGCAAGAATGCAAGGGTATTACATTCTAAGACCGGACAGTCCGTTCGCCAAATTATACCCCTGTGCGTTGGCAAGGAACCCCCAAAACTGAGGTGTTGCAACAGGAATATAGTCATCGTCAGTGCACCTCCAAACCTTTCAACCCCTTGCAGAAGCAGTAACGCCTATGAAGACATAAACTCCCCCCACCCTACCCCTGCAGAATAACGTAAACACAGCCAATCGTAAATCCCTTATCACGGGCCGTAACTTCCTCCCATGCCCTTTTATACGCTGGTACATAAACTTGCAGCCAGGATCCCAGGTCTTCGCAAAAGGTAAGTATATCAGTCGGGCCCCCTGTCGTCTTCCTGCCTGTGGCACCGCCTCCCAAAACAAAGCCATATCGCCCTTGTATTCATTATGGAATATGCGTCATTACAACGCTAACATGAAAAAATTTCTCGGTAGTATCGTTTATGCTGTGGAAAGATAAATACGCCATATATTCCTGCCGTTTATCCCTTGAAGTACAACGTTCATGTGAATAATACTAAGCAATTTAGATCCCACCTCTCAGAAAACACAGGCACCTCATCGCAAATCACATTCTTCACAGTAAGATTAAAGACGCAGTGTGAGGTGTGCAGACACACCACCGCTCAGGAGGTAGTTACGACACAAGTCGAATTTTGCGCGAGATGGAACAGAGTGTGCGGGCGGTAGAGGCCAGTAGAAATGTGATGGCACACGCGCAGAAACCAGATTTCGTCTTTCGGCGAAACTTACCTGTCCATTTAAATCGGCAGGGAGCGTCAGTTCAATCGACTACTGGCAGCCGAGGTGTGCGCATCAGCGGTAGTAATGCTGGATGCACCATGTTCCGAGGTAGTGTGAAGGGTACTGGCTACCCACTCCATACGCCAGTATCCCCTTCACTTCCCCCCCCCCCCGGCGCGCCACCGTGTGCCATCACATTTCAACTGGAGTATACATATATAGATATACATAAAAGGGAGTCCAACTGAAATCCAAGCTGGAATACACTGGAAACTGATAGACCGCCGCACGATCGCCTAGCCGCCTGTGTTATCGCCCAGCAGCAACCTTCCCCCTTCCTCTTCCCACTGCGCTTTCATTCCCTCAAGGAAAATTACGGCACCAACTTTTTCAAAGACGATATTACCCCTTCTTCTTCCTCTATTTTTTTAAATTGCCTTTGTCTGAATTTGTGTAACCTGAAATCGTTCAAGTCGCGAAAAGTGCTCCATTTTAAAGCAGTGACTTTAGTCATTACAGATATTAAGGCTGCGCTTCCCAACCGTCAGGCACTACGGACCCCTTGCAAATTCTAATTCTGTGCCGCCCCCCCCCCCACCAACCCCCCACGCCACAAAACTATCTTAAGTCGCAGTACCGCAAGACAAAGTACGCGGTAACATTTAACGTTTGCATAATTTCAAACAATGGACGTGTTTGAAGTGTAAAATCTTTAGCGCCGCCACGCAATAAAAAAGCTATGGTTTCCGTAAAGGACAATACAACCAAAACCAGAAAAAAAAACACTGCACAAAAAAAGAATTTAGTGTAGGTACGTTAAATCTGATGAGTGCCTAAACATAACTTAAATTCTATTTTGTTCAACAGAACGACATGTTTCGGCCCAGGCCGTCCTCAGGTTCTCAACCAATGTTAAAAAAACAATTTGAGTTAAGATGTACAGATGGTTTCATAACGTTTAAAATTGGTTCAGTGTTAAAATATATCAGACTTTAGTTGTGTACAAACTATTATCACATTTACTGAATAACACAAAGGAACGTCGCACGTCACAACTGATACGTTCCACCGAACAGAACGTACGCAATGCTCTAACGCTATTACAGATCAACAGATTTCGCAACACATTAAAAGTATTCAATACATAAGGTGAAGGTAGAGAACCAACAAGATGCAACTAATTCGATGTTTATTATTAAACTTTCTGTCTCAACATGTTTCGGGCATCATTATGCCCATCATTAGGAGAATAAGACCGTGTCCTACTGCATGCACACAGTGCACACAGCTCACGACACAGCTCCACAAGACCACAGCCAACCACAGCCTACACACCCAGGCAGAACACCACATGCAGTAGGACACGGTCTTATTCTCCTGATGATGGGCATAATGATGCCCGAAACATGTTGAGATAGAAAGTGCACACAGTGCACACAGTTCACGACGTAGCTCCACAAGACCACAGCCAACCACAGCCTACACACCCAGGCAGAACACCACATGCAGTAGGACACGGTCTTATTATCCTGATGATGAACATAATGATGCCCGAAACATGTTGAGACAGAAAGTTTGATAATAAACATCGAATTAGTTGCATCTCGTTGGTTCTCTCTCTTCACCTTATGTTCACGATGCACGGTCACAAGATCCTAAAGTATTCAATACAATATTTCGCCCTTCCCGCTAACAATATGATCATACAAATAACGCGAACCCCTTGGTCAGGATTCGTGGAGCCCTAGGGTGCTAAAGACCACACGTAAACGCAGGGAGATCTGAATATGTGATGTGTGGGGATTTGGTGCACCTACAAGAGAATATAAATGTTTACAGCCTTATTTTGGAGGTGGGGGGGGGGGGATGTGAGTAACCTGAACGAAAAAGACTTGAAGGAAGGCTAAGAGTAGATGGAAGGATAATATTAAAATGTCTTAAAACAGGATAAGGTCACGCAAACTGGATTAATTTGACTCTGGATAAAGACTTGTTGTTGGTTCTTCAGCACACTGTTCTAAAAAATGCGATAAAATTCATGACTAGACGAGAAACCAGTAGCTTATCAGTAAGCCGGGATAGCTCAGTCGGTATAGCGACTCGCCACGAGCTGGACGATCCGGGAATCGAATTCCGGTAGGGGCGAGATTTTACGCAATTGTCCAGACCGGCTCTGAGGTCCGCCCAGTCTACTGTACAATTGGTACCGGGTCTTTCCCGGGGGTAAAACGGCCAAGGCGTGGCGTTGACCACCCACACCATCTAGCGCCGAGGTTACAGAAAGAGTAGAGCTATACCTCTACTCCCCCTCTGGGCCTTCGTGGCCTGTTCTAGAGTGAACTTAACCTTTACCTTTATCAGTAAGAAGGCTGTTGCATAGTCAAGCAGGTGGTTATTGCCCTGCGTTTGTTCTGAAACCATGTAGGGCCAGACTGGTTAAAGTGAAATTGCAACTTTAACACGTGACCAAAAAACAGTGGATCAGCACTTCGAAAAAAGTGGGGAAGAATATCCTAAGTACAAAAGTTATCCCTGGGCTGTGTCAGTGCCTCTGTCCGTCACAGCCGTAAGCAACGCCAAGCCGCGCAAGATATAACTCAATTAGCATACAGAACGTATGACGTGCTGGGCGGGAGACTGCACGTACTGAGGGTCAGACCTTGTGTCCCAGTAGCACGTTAACTGGAAATGTAACGTCTATAGTCCTTCGTGCCAGCACAGCCACAATCACATTTAGCACCTCTGAGCATAAAATTCACCGACTTTATATTGAGCGGTTTCTTTCTTACATCGCACTAAACATGTTGCATCTCTGCAGGAAATAAATCGCTATTTATAAAGATAAACTTATAATCATAATGCGGGTGATAATTTGATCAATGAAGAACGACCTTGCAAGATGCTCTCCTTCACCTGGTTTCTTTCCGGACAAGAATCCAAAGTCTACAGCGTCCTTCAAGTGCTGACAGCGATCAAGTGTTCAAGAAATTCTTCAACTTTAATAATATGCAGAAGATCGTCCTTTTGTCAAGGGTCCATCAGTCGATCCTGTAATGATCGATACGAATCCTATCCTTATATTTTAAGGCATTCGTTCATTCATTCTTTCTTTCTTTCTTTCCCTCTTTCTTTCCCTCTTTCTTTCCTTCTTTCTTTCCTTCTTTCCTTCCTTCCTTCTTTCTTTCTTTTCTTCCTTCCTTCCTTCCTTCCTTCTTTCGTTCATTCCGTAGTCTCTTTTACCACTTGCCCACAGCGTCTTCCAAAGCCAGTTCTGCACACAGTGCGATCTATTGCTTCCTCTTTCATTTTCTAGTACCCTCTCGTTTCCTTAACCTTTAGACGCCTAATGTCAACTATAGTGGTCGTACCGCACCGCTAGCCTCTAAAGTTGCATTTTATATATTTATTCAACAAATATAGGTACTGAATATTTTAAACATGGTGTATACTCTCCGTTTTTTTCTCTTCAAAATGCAGCTTGTTTCATAATTCTAACGTATTTGGTTACTGTATTATTCACATTTTATATACAGAGTGTGCTAAAATTAAAAAAATAATTCCGGCGCCAAAAGATTAAGGTCATGTAGCAGCTGCTTATGTCTTCTTCCTCAACTTCTTGCTCCTTACAGTAAGAAGCAGGTAAAATTGTCCCTGTACTTTATTAAGCAGCAAAAACGACGGAATATATCGCTGTGGATTTATGTCCTTACACATTTTTCATAACGGCATTATTGGGGGGGGGTGTTCCATCGCGGGTCAGCGAGATTCTGTATTGCTCAAAATTGAAGCTTATTTCGGGTCAGTCGTCGAGAACGTAGCCTTGTCACTACACTGACTGAGCTAAACAGAATCTTACGCTCGAGTTTTAATATGTTCTTATTTAGGTATTCCAGACGGCGCGCTGTTTTCGAGGTTTGAGGCTAAAATGCTATATTTATAATAGTCCATATTTTGAAAGAAATGTTTAGGTCATACAAGTTTAATTGATTTTTAACAAATCATAAAAATGACGGAAAGGAAACCGATTCACAATTTCCCTTACAAACCTGGCCTCGAGCTGGTTATGAACGCGACTGAACTAAGGACTGTTCTACTACTAAAAACAAATCTTCTATTCCTGTGTTGCTTTACAATATTTAGCACATAACTCATGTTTCACGCCTACAACTTGCGTACAATGACCGCGAATCACATACGTTTTCACATAAAACTGCCCTGCACAGTGTATTCATCGATGTGGAAAAGGGGAGATAAAAAAAATTCACAAACCAAAAATCCACCTTTTCACTCGCGTATTCAGAGCGGAGTTTAGAACTCGCGCGTCAATTCAATCCCTACGTACAAACTCGACCAAATTAGCAACGCCGCCGCCTCATCTGTAACCCGAAGTAACGACAATTGCATCGTTCAGTGTTGTTAATTTCCTGGCAGCAGATAAAGGGAAAAGCACCAGCAGGCTTCTTGCCTGTTCTCGTCTCTCCAACGCTAGCCCATAAATACGCTCACCACCTCCACACAGCAGCTGGGGGGGGGGGGGGGGGGGGGGGGAGGAAAACAATCAGCCCCCCCGCCAGATAAAACCGCAGGGAGGGAAAAAGAAGGTGGCACTTCAAATTTAGTTTTCTTGGGGATT
>Ga0123353_10011165_pt1 | contig 12630 bp, 7 predicted proteins | sample TergutLab28metaG_3_FD_92763 | JGI IMG/M metagenome (GOLD analysis project Ga0123353, IMG submission 92763) | Labiotermes labralis P3 segment gut microbial communities from Petit-Saut dam, French Guiana - Lab288 P3 | ecosystem: Host-associated > Arthropoda: Insects > Digestive system > Gut ... | reverse complement strand
TGGGCGGCAATGCAATCGGTGTAGCCTTCCATAATCAATGCCCGGCGGGTCTCCTTGATGCGTTGCTTGGCAGTGTCGAGACCGTACAACACCTTGTGCTTGGAAAAGAGCGTCGTTTCCGGTGAATTCAGGTATTTTCGGTCTTTGTGCCAATCATCATTGGCAAGCGGTGACTGCGGGATCAATCGTCCGCCGAACGCCACTGTACGTCCTTGCTCGTCCCTGATGGGAAAGATGAGCCGACCGCGAAAAAAGTCGATAGGAGACGGCAGACGGCGGACGGCAGACGGCAGCAGGGATGCTTCCGTACCACTTGCGTCTGTCGACTTTCGGAAGTTGCCGATGATTTCCAGAATTTTGAGGCGTTCCGCCTTGTTACCTACCTTATTTGCAAGCCAATTTCGGTCGATTGGAGCGTAACCGATACGAAACTTTTTGATTGACTCCATGCTGACATTTCGATTGGCAAGATATTCTCTCGCAACTTCGGCTTCGTGCGATTGCATCAACGCTTCGTGATAGATTTTGGCGACCCAGTCGGCGGCACGGAAGAGTTCTTTACGGGTAATTCCCTCGTCTGCTGCCGTCTGCTGTCTGCCGTCTGCTGTCTCCATCTGATATTTCGGAAGGGAGATACCTGCCTTATCGGCGAGGATTTGGAGGGCTTCACGAAAATCGACGTTTTCGATTTTCATGATGAAGGCAAAAACGTCTCCGCCGATGTCGCAGACCCAGCATTTGAACGTTTGCCGCTGCGGATTGACTTGCAGACTCGGTCGGGTGTCGTCGTGCCAGGGACAGCGTCCGACGTAATTTCTGCCCGCACGTTTGAGCGGAATGTAGCGTCCTACGAGTTCCACGATGTCGGTGGCTTCCCGAATTCGTTCCTTGACGGCATTTTGATCATAGGCGTAGGACATACAAATCGTAGTGTATCGGAATTCTCCCGTCGGTCAAGGTTAGACTTATTCCCTAATCGTCGCGGCGAAGACAAAAATGACGGATACAAAATGTGGAAACTTTTATGCACCCCACTTACTGGCTACGTGTTCTGACTCCCTTGCGGATTCGCCCAGTTCTGTGTAGAATGATGACACGAATTGGTTGTGTTAGCATGGATACGTTCATCATGTTCGATCTTTCAAACCCACAAAAGCGGGAACGGTTCTTGGTCATCATCGCAGGAATTGCGCTGTGTGTCATTGTCATGGTAGTAGTGCCGGCACAGTTCCGCGAAATCACCAGAGCGACTGCCGAGCGGGACAAATATGTTACCGACATTGAAAATCATGAACGCGTTGCCCGAAATAGAGATGCCATTCAGAGCCGGTTAGCAGAAGTGAAAAATCAGGCACTCGCCTCTCCTGCGGCATCAGTCGAAAGTGAAGCCGTCATCAAGTATCAGACTTGGCTCACAGAACTTGCCCAAAGTGCCGGGCTCAAAATTACTTCCAGTTCGGCACCAAGCACTTCCGGCAGTGTCAGCGGCATCTACAAAAAGCACACCTTTACAGTTGAAGTAGAAGGTTTATTGGTACAAATAGCCGAGTTTCTCCGTCGGTTTCACCGGGCAGAATTCTTGCATAGGATTCAGAGTTTCGGACCGCGCCCCATTCAGAATCAACCGAACATGATCAAGGCGACGTTCCGAATCGAGGCGTTGTCTTTGCCGCAGATTGATGTTGCTCATGTTCCAAGCAGCGACGCGAATACCGTGCCAGTGACTGGCGATGAAATGGCAATGTTGGAGTCCATCACGGAACGGAGAATCCTTTGGGAGTACGCTCCGCCCGCCCCGCCGGTTCCTGTTACTCCGCCAGCGAGATTCTTCCACGCCCCCCATTCCTATGTCATTGCCATTGTTGAAGCAGACGGTAAACCCCAGTGTTGGATTGATCTCCGAACGAGGGGAGAACTGCTGTTTCTCTTTGAAGAGCAGCCATTTAGTATAGGCACGCTCCCTAGAGTCATCAAAAAAATTGAAGTGAATGCGGGTCGGATACAGATTGCCGTAACCGGAAGTGTGGATGCCGTCAGAGTCGGAAAAAATCTCGACGAATTTGATGAGAAATGTTATTTCCTGACAGACATCCTTGACGAAAACGGAGAACCTTGGTCAGAGGACAGCACCGGCGAACCACGTTGCGTGATTGTCCATGGTTCAGAAATCGAAGAAGGCGATGATGTCAAATTGACTGAAAGAGCACGACATATACTTTCTGTCGGCGAGGCGTTTCCTATGCTGGAAGTCTCCTGTACTGTCACATCTATTGATCCGAGTACGGAACAAGTAGAGATCGAAGCCGCCGGAACGACTTATACTATCAAAGTTGGCGGCAATTTTTCCGAATTCGGAAATGAATGACCGATGTATTGGGGATGCAAAGGTAGCATAGGGTGAATACAAGCGTTTTGCTGCCTGACCCGGTACGGCGTGCTCTACTTTACAGGAAAAAAAATCAGGGGGACTTTCATAAATTCCTTTTACACGCTAAATTTAATTGCGTAAATTTACCTGCGTCGTTCAGTGTAGTAACGTTTCCTATGCACATTATCATTTTTGAGGACAATCAAGCCCCGCAACTTTTTCCGGCAACGATTGCCCGACCGGCATTTTCCATCACCATCGGCACTTACCGACTCATTGATCTTGCCCAGCGGTTTGGCAGTCACGTTGAAGTCCTTGTGCGTCCCTATCTTCGAGAAATAACCAAATTGGACATTCCGAACCTTTGGACTCCCGAAAACCAACAACGCTCCGCACCGGTATTGGCACTCAACGCACGAGTCGTTCCCCACATTGATATTTTTCATGACCTTCAAAGGGCAGTGAAAAAGGGACAGTCCGGTATCGTCAGTACGCCCAGCGGAATCGCCTGTGCTCTTTTTGCCCAGGACAGTCCGTTTCCGCATGATTTCGTCGGCACCGCCCAGTTGACCGGTATTATTGCCGATATGAATCTTAAACCGCTCAACATTCACATTCCGATGCTGGAATATGCGCACGATATTGTTCGATACCAGTTGCAGATCATGAACGACAACATGAACGACCAAATCAAAGCCGGTGCGTACAAAGAAATTTCCGATGGAGTGTTCTCTGCCAAAAAACAAACGTTGGGGCAACACTGTGTGACGGACACCAGCAGAGGTCCCATCATTTTTGAAGAGGATGTACAAATAGGTCCCTTTTGCTATTTTCGGGGACCCGTCTATGTCGGTAGGAAAACCAAAATTAACGAGTATGCCGCCCTGAAAGATTGTGTTTCCATTGGCAGTACGGCAAAGATCGGCGGCGAAGTCGAAGGAGCGATCATCGAATCGTATTCCAATAAACAGCATCACGGCTTTTTGGGACACAGTTATCTCGGCAGTTGGGTCAATCTTGGAGCAGGAACGAGCAACAGCGATTTGAAAAACACCTACGGCGAAGTGATGATGGACTACGAAGGGGTCAAGGTGAAGACAGGGATGCAGTTCGTCGGCAGTTTTATTGGCGATTACGCCAAAACGGCGATCAATACGAGTATTTTTACAGGAAAGACCATCGGTGCGTGCAGCATGTTGTACGGTTTCATTACGACGAATGTTCCAAGTTTTGTGAACTATGCCCGAACGTTCGGACAGGTTACAGAAGCATCTATCGAAACGCTCGTGGCAACGCAAGCCCGAATGTTTGCCCGAAGAAATGTCGAACAACGTTCCTGCGACATTCAACTGCTTCGCGACATTTACGAGATGACGAAGCATGAGCGGCAACTGGCAAGCGAACCACTGTCGTTGTGATTTGTTATAATGGGAACGGTTTTAGTTTCCCAGATTTTTATGACAACGATATTAACAGTGCGTCGGGACGGCAAGGTTGCCATCGGCGGCGATGGACAGGTTACGCTTGGCAGTTCCGTCATGAAGGCGGACGCAAATAAAATCCGAAAACTTCTCGACGGACAAGTCATCACGGGCTTTGCCGGTTCGACTGCCGATGCTTTTGCTCTGCTCGAGCGGTTCGAGATGAAATTGAAAGACTATCCATCGAACATTCCTCGAGCGGCGACCGAACTGGCAAAGGAATGGCGTACAGACAGAGTGTTACGCCGATTGGAGGCGATGATGATCGTGGTTGCCGCCTCTTCGACGCTTCTGTTATCGGGGACGGGCGATGTCATTGCGCCGACTGACGGCATTTTGGCAATCGGTAGCGGCGGAGACTACGCCATGTCAGCCGCAAAAGCCCTGGCGGCACATAGTACCTTGTCGGCAAGCGAAATCGTTCGGGAATCTCTGCGAATCGCCTCTGAAATTGATATTTATACCAATGCCAATGTCGTGATCGAAGAATTAGGATAGTTGGTTGCATGCTCTTCCACTCATCAAACCAAAATCGCAAACGTACTCCTTATTTTTCCTTCTCGTTCAGTTGTTCGTTGAGCCATGCCAGATAATCGGCATTGGCAGCAACAATCGGCAGTGCAACGATCTGCGGACATTCGTAGGGATGGTCTGCCCGCATTGCCGATTCAAGCCTGTCAAACAGCGAGAACCTCGTTTTTGCCAAGAGCAATGTCTCATTGCTCGTTTCGGAAGTACCTTGCCAAGTATAAAAACTTTGGATTGCTCCGCAGACCTGAGCGCAAGCGACAAGTTTTTCCCGAACCAGTTTTGCCGCCGCCTTATGGGCTAATTCCGCCGTCGGAAAAGTGATTTGAACTTGAATATATTGCATGGGATTTTATTAAACCAATTTTTTCTGAAATATCAACCTTTGTGATTTAGTTTCCGCAAAGGAGGGCAGTCCGGCATCGGTTCTGTACCGTTGACGAAAATACCAAAAACGTGTACACTCTCAAGAAGAAAATAAACTGTCCGTTGTATTCAAGGAACGATGAAACGAATCATTTCCTGCGCTGTTATTTTGAGCATTGCTTTTTTCGGAACTCTCACTGCCCAGGAATCCGCCCCTGCCGAAGCAGTGCCGGAGGCACCGACCAGCGTCGTCGATGCCGAGAATCCCGGCTTGGGACTGCTCGATCAAGCGACCGAAGCGAAACTGCGTGCGACGACCGCCGCAGATTTGGGACAAGTGATCGTCCTCTGCCGCCGTGCCAAAAGAGCAGGACTTACCGGCGAAAACCTGAAATACTGCAACGAACTTTTGGCTTCCTCACAATTACAGAGAGGAATCGTTTTCGCACAGGCACTGGATCAACCCGATGCCCTTACAGATAATTGGCAAGAACTGCGGCAACAAGCGTTAATCGACCTCGAAGAGGCGGTAACGGTCATCAAAGATCAGCCGATGGCGTATATGCGAATTGCCGGTCTCCATCTGTTGCCCGGCGGAAACACGGAACGAGCAAAAGAAGCCCTAAACCTTATGGTACAAAGTACCAAAGATTCACCGGCACTCCAATTCGAGGCGGTAAGCGCATTGACAGAACTTGAACCGGATGCTGAAAAGCGGGAATCGATTTGGGCTGATGCCGCAAAAAATGGGTATCCGAAAACTTTGTTGTTCCACGCATTCACACTCTTTGAACTTAAACGAAACGAAGAAGCCGGAAACGTCCTGCAAAAACTGCTCGAAGCCGAAAGCGGTAACGTAGAATTGCACGAACAGGTCGTTGTGTTGCTTGTCGAATTGCAGCGATTCGACGATGCGCTTGCCGTTGTGAAGAAACTTCAAACTCTTGCCGAGAGTCCCCAAAACTATCTTCGCGAAATTCTAGTCCTCAATGAATTGGGTAAACATGACGATTCCTTTGGAATTGTGCAAAAACTAAAAGAAAAGTACCCTCAAAACGAGTCGGGCTGGACGATGGTTCTTATGGAGATATACATCCATCAAAAGGCTTACGACAAAGCCCTCGCGCTGGTGGAGGAACAACTGAAAGAGAATCCCGCTGGAATGCGGTGGATCGTTGCCAAAACCCAAGTTTTTATAGCGCAAAAACAGTGGGATGGAGCGGCGGACTGGCTCGAATCGCACATTCAAGAGAATTCCGAGCCGGAAGGACTCACTCGGCTCCTGATCAGTGTGCTCAATGAACAAAAAAAATATAAGACGGCAAAAGAAAAACTAAAGCCGCTGATGGAAAAAAAGTCCGGCGATGTGGATTTGCTTCGTATCGATTCGCAACTGTCGATTTCGCTGGGACTTCACGCCGAGGCAGTCGAGGCATTGACAAAGGTAGTGGAAGCAGACCCTGAAGATTACACATCGGTCAACAATTTGGCTTGGATTTTGTCAACATCGCCGGTAGATTCCCTCCGAGATGGTCGCCGGGCTGTAGAATTGGCACAGCGGGCAGGAGAATTGACGAACTTCAAGAGGGCGTTTGTTTTGAGTACATTGGCGGCGGCATATGCGGAGGCTGGCGACTTCGAAAAGGCGAGAGAAGTCTCCTTAAAAAGTGTGGAAGTTGCCAAAGCAGAAAGGAACAAAACGGACGAAGAGCGTCAGGAATTGCTCGAACATCTCCAAAAGGAGTGGGACTGTTTCGAGAAAAATTTACCCTTCCGGGAACTGCTGGAAGATGGAGTCGAATGATTCCGCGGAGGGGTGTTCTCCCAACCCTGACAGCCTGCTCCACTCGCTTAACGCAAAATTTGAAGGCACTCTTGACCCAATCGGCAAGAATCGCTACCTTTCCCGCATGGCAAAGCGTCCTGCCGAAGACGATGAAGACGATGACAAGCCAGTCCGCAAACGACGGTATAAACCGAAAAAAACGGACGACGAGGAAGACGGTGCGCCTGGTTCACGCGGAAGAGGCAAACAAGCGGAGGAAGATGAAGACGAGGACGAGTTTAGTATCTCTACCGGAAATGACTATCTTGATATCGCTCTTGACTTCCGGGATGACTGCCTCGATTGGGCAAAAGAGCATCTTGTCGCCGCAATCATCATCTTTACTGTAACATTTCTCATCGTCTCCACGCTATCTTATCTCTTCATCAGGTCTTGGGCACGTTACTTGAATCGTCCCTCCATAGAGACCGTCCAGAATGCCTATAATCTTGGTTACTTTCCCGAAACATACCGACTTGCCGAATATGCACTCGAATATGTTTCCCCCGGTGACCCCGTTACACGATGTGCACTTCTATTTTTTCAGAGTGCCGCCCTTTGTGCGATTGCCGAGCGAGTTGTCCCCGCCGACCGTCGGGATTACTATCTGACCGCCGCCAACTATCTGAAAGAGTCCGCCGTCTATAATTTCCTGCCCGAACAATCCGACAAAGGCTGGTTCTTGCTCGGAAAAAGTTTGTACCACTGCGGCGAACTCGAACAATGCCGCGATCCGCTCCGTATTGCACTCGATGAAGGATACCCACGTACCAAAGAAATCTACTGGTATCTAGCAAATGCTTACATTTTAGGGGCATCTCCCGATTTGCAACGTTCCCGGAATTATTTGCAACGCTACCAAAACGAACCGACGGCACTCGAAGAAGAAATTGCCGAGTCCAAACTCCTTGAAACGATGATCACTCTGCATCTCGACGGAATTGAATCCGCCGAAGAAGTGCTCACCACAGTTCCGCGCTTCGCACAATTTGCTCTTATGCGTCATTTCGTTGTCGGGCAAATCGAACTCTTTAAAGCCCGGCAACTCATAGCAAAGGCAGTTGATATCGAAACCGATCCCAATCCGAGATCATTGCGACATCTACTCGTTCCTCCCGCCCCGGTGCGACCGGAGTCGTCCGTTGAACCTGAACCGGCTGAACTGCCGGAAGAGATTCCTACGTCCCCGGCACCGGTTCTTCCGATGGATGACACGACTCTTCAGGAGTTTATGCGCCAAAATCCGCTCGCACCGCAAAATCCGCCGACACCGGTTGTAGGTTCGTTTGACGGCACTTCGGAAATTCAGCAACGATTCGCCGAAATGCGTTCCCGATATGCACGGAATCAAACGGAGGACGAAATCATTGTCTTGGAGCGCGGGGACACGACATTCGCTCCGATTTCGGCTTCACCGCCGCCGGAGATAGAGCGGGCACCGCTTGTTAGCGATCCCATTTTGCGCCGGGTAAGGGAACTTCGGGACGTTGCCGATTCCCATTATCAGCAAGCCATTAACCGGTTCGTCGATGTGATTAACCTAGCCAGAGCCGAAAATCCGTGGGGACGCTCCGCTCGGCTGCTCGTGGGAATTTGCTATACGGAACTTGGCAATCCCAACAGGGCGGAAGAATATTTTCGTGGTCTGATAGAAACGTTTCCCACTTCTTCGGAAGCCGCCGCCGCCCATTTTTTACTCGGCGACCATGACCGAACAATGGGCAATTCCGATGCCGCTTTCCGGTCATTTGCCGAGGCGTTTGAAAACCTTCGGCGAAATCCCGCCTATGCTTCGCTCTGGATTCCGAAAACGATGTTCGCCGAGCGGTCCATTGAAATCGTGCGGAGCGATATGGAAAAACAAAATTTCGACAGTGCCTTAAAAATGCTGGACATGTTGTCCGGCATACTTTCTGCCGCCGAAATTGCCCGATTGCGGGGCGAAACCTACGAAAGTTGGGCAGCACTTCTCCAATCGCAAGCCGAAACCATTTTTGGAGAGCAAGGGAATCAACTTTCCAGAGAGGCAGAATCGAAGAGACGCGGTGCCGGTGCCGCCTTTGCAACGTTGGCACAGTTGCTTGCCAATACACTGGAATGTTCCGAACTGCTATGGCGCGGCGCTGAAAACTATCGACTCGGCAAGGATCACCGCCGGGGAATCATTGAATATCAAAAATTTATGAGGGTCAATTTGGTCGAGCATCGTCCCGAAGTTTTTTACCGAATTGGCGAAATGTATCTGCATCTTGATGTTCTTGCCGAAGCGGCGGACACGTTGGAAGAGGCACTGAAAGATTTCCCGACGCACTACTTGGTACCGCAAATGAGGCTTGTGTTGAGTCATGTCTATCACGAACAAAAGGAGTGGGAGAAGGCAAAAGCGTTGCTGCAATTAAATCTAGTCGGCGAATCCGCTCCGTCATCGGGAGTCTACCGGGACTCGATGTATGAACTCGGCAGAATCAGTTTTGCCCAGCGGGATTTGGATTCTGCCATTCCGTATTTAGAAGACGCTCTCAAGGTTCATCCTGATGCCATCCAGGCGGCGGACGCAAGTTATCTGTTAGCACAAGCCTATTTAAGGCAAGCGGAAAACCTGTTGGAAGAACTGACAGATAATCCGGCGGCAGAAGTTCGCCAGTGGATCGAATCGAATGCGAAAACACATCGGTTGCGGGGACTCTCCTTTTTGGACAAGACGGAACAAATTCTTTCGGATCGGCAACAGGCGATGGGATTAACCGAAGCGGATCAACTGATGCGCCGCAACGTCATGTTTCTCACGTGTTCCGTTTTGTTAAGAATGGAGCAGTACGAGCAAGTGATTCCGAAACTCAATGCGGCGGCAACGATCTATCAGGAGCGGGAAGAGGCTTTGGACGCACTGGTCAAAATGGCATTTGCACTGCGGATGCTCGGCAGCGATACGGAAGCGCAAACGACGTTACGGCGGGCGGAAGTGATCTTGAGTCAGTTGGAAAAAAACGGTACTATTTCCGGCGGTTCGAATTGGCGAAACGTTATCCAAGAACAAATCAGACGGTGAGAGATTCCTAACTCCTTATCCCCCATGTTCTTTTCCGAATTAATCCGACACGAAGAAGAGTTATTGAATCGGTTGCTGTTGATTTCGCAGCGGCAGGTGGAGATTGTGAACTTGGGCAATGCGACGGTATTGGTTCAACACTTGGAGCAGCGGGAGCGGCTTTGGCAGGAGTTTGAACTGTTGGAAAAACAACTTACGCCGCACAAGGGCGTTCCGCCGGAAAGTCGGGTATGGAAAAGTGCGGAAGAGCGTCAACTGACCGAAGTGTCATTGAATCGTTGCAAGACGTTGCTGGAAGAGATTATGGCGAACGATCAGATCAGTTTTGCGAAGGCGGCGGAGCAGAAGGAGAAGGCGGAAAAAGACCTTCGCCGGGTACAACTGGCAACGACCGTCGTTCCTGCTTATGCGAAGCAGAGTCTCATACAACGGTAAAACGCTACGTTGTCATGCCGAAAATTGCACATGAAAGCCGGGAGCGTAACGAAGTAGAGACGCAAAACGCAAAACGGTAATTTGTTCCCGTTAACAGTAGAGATGACCTGGTTTTCCGATATTCTTTCGATTTTCTCCCTCCGGCTGAGTGGAATTTATGCCCCGCGTACTCGTTATTATCGGTTTTTATCCGTTAATCGCCATTTTTGTTAATGGTTATGCGAAATAATAACCGATACTCCCCCTGATGGAACCCTTATATTCCTTCCAAGGATAGGTCGGTTTGGGAAAATAGGGGATATAGATAAGGAGAATAACATTGAAACCAACATCGAGATTTCATTGGGGCTTTATTGCCGCTACTCAGGGGCTGACGGCGAGTCTGACCTTGTTAGTTGTGTTTTCTGTAAACGTTCTTCTTGCGCAGACCGCTCCGTCGCACAACATGTCCGTGCAAAATGCGTCCGTTTTCGACCAGATTCCCGTTGCCGCTCCTCCACAGACCGGATCGATTCAGACTCGACAACAAGCGTCCTACAAGTTACACGTTGCACGAAAAGCGGTCGCCAACAGAGATATTGCGACCGCGGAAAAACTTCTCCACGAAGTCACGGCAATGCAGTTAACCTATCAGCAGGGCGAGGATGATCCCACTCGTGTTCAAAGACTCATTCAGGATTACCGCCAACTCGCAGAAAAAGCAAAGACCGAGGGAAATACCGAACAATTTCGCCGGGAATATGCCCGATTCAACCTCATACAAGCGGATACCATGCTCCTCCGCAAGGAGTTTGATTTAGCCGTTCAACTTACACGGGAAGCCGCCAAGCAACAGGTTCAGTACAACCAGGCGGATAAGGATTCCGGCTTGGAACCGACGGTCATGGCACAAAAAATTGCGGATGTCCGACGTGCTCAAAATTTGAGCACCCCCGTTGCCACTATTCAAAACCCGCAGCCGTTGTCGCAAGCCTCGCAAGAACACCTAAAGCAAGCCCTCCAATTATTACAGCAGGGTCGGTCGGCACTTGACGCGGGTCAGTTTGAGCAGGCGGAACATCATGCACGGGCCGCCGCCGCTTACGATTTGCCGGAATATGCTTTTCAGGGCAACACCCCGAATCGGTTCCTCGCCGAAGTCGCCGCACGTCGGCAAGGAATGGCGGCGAACCCGCAACCGACAGTTCCGCGACCGACGGTTGCCGATTCACAACCTGCCGTTAATCGACCGGGACATGACCCGCACGTAATGCAAGCCGCCGCGAGCAATCCGACGATGGCTCCGCAGATTCCCGTGCCGGGAAGAACCACACCGTACATTGACCAAACGATCCAGAATCGACAGGCAATCATCTCGTACTTCTCGTCGGAAGTCATCCAGAAACTTTCGGATGCCCAAAGGATGTGCGAAGAACAGCGAAAACCGAGCGAAGCGTTGGATATGTTGCATGAACTCAAACGCAGAGTCGAGCAGGCAACGCAAATCGATTCTGCTACGAAAGGGATGTACGTTCAACAAATTGACCGAGCGATTGAAAAAACGGTTGGTTTCCGGGAGCAATACACAGCGCAGGAAAGGCAAAAGCAAACCAACGAGGAAGTTTGGGCGCAACTCCGGCACGATCAGCAACAATTCCGACACAAGGAAGCACAACTCGATACCTATTTCAAACAACACAAAAAACTGCTCGATGAGCAGCGTTACGAAGAAGCACTCCTTGTTGCCCGAAGGGCAAAGGAGTTTGCTCCCGAAGAACCGGCGGTAGAAATGATGCTGACCATGTCGCAACTTGTCTATAACAATGCGCGTAGTATTGACATTCGGGACATCAAACGGGATGGGGTTGTCAATGAACTTTTGGCAGTTGACACGGCTTCGATTATTCCGAATTTCGGTGGGAGTTCGATGATTTACAGTCCGCAGTGGGCAGACATCACTGACCGGCGAAAAGCGTCGAATAAAACATTGCTGTGGCAACGACCAGAAACAGAACAGCGGATTCTGCGGCAATTAGAGATGCCGGTCACGTTTAGCGTTCAGCAGCCTATTCCGCTGGAACAGGCACTGCAACAACTCTGCGATGCTGTGGACATTGCATACTTTTTGGATCAGTCAGCATTGGAAGCAGCCGAAATTCCGACCAATACGATGGTCAGAATGCCCGTGGCAAATGGTATCAAAATGAAGAGTGTGCTAAATCTGATTCTTGAACAACACGGTCTTACTCATACAGTGGAGAACGAGATACTCAACATTACGAGTAAGGCGCGGGCGAAGGGAACATTGACCCAGAAGGTGTACTACATTGGGGACATACGCGATCAAGTCGGACAGCCCATGAATGCGAATCTGATGGAGGAATCATTCAATCGGGGATTCCAGATGCAGCGACCGGATCGCCCCATAGGCGTACCCATGATGCCGGGTGTTGTGCCGATGATGGACGGAGTGCCTGTTTCCCACAACGGAATGCCGAATCCAGCGATGGGTGATCCGAACATTTACGCTCAATACGGTGGTATGGGCGGCGGCATGGGCGGCATGCGAGGCGGTATGGGCGGCGGCATGGGTGGCGGT
>Ga0123353_10011164_pt1 | contig 12630 bp, 6 predicted proteins | sample TergutLab28metaG_3_FD_92763 | JGI IMG/M metagenome (GOLD analysis project Ga0123353, IMG submission 92763) | Labiotermes labralis P3 segment gut microbial communities from Petit-Saut dam, French Guiana - Lab288 P3 | ecosystem: Host-associated > Arthropoda: Insects > Digestive system > Gut ... | reverse complement strand
TGTATATATGTATATAATATATATGTTATATATATAATATATATGTGTAAAATATATATATATATATATATATATATATATATATATATATAAGTAATGTCATGTATGTATGTGTGTAGGTATGTGTGTATGTATGTGTGTATTAGTGTATTTATGTATGTTTGTATATATGTACCCATGTGTGTATGTATATATGTTTGTGTGTATACATGTATGTATGTACTACGTGTGTGTGTGTGTGTGTGTGTATGTGTGTGTATGTATGTATGTCTAGTTTCGAATTCTCATGTTCATCATGAAATTCGATTGGTAAAATATTTCTCCATCCCGAGCGTGTAAATAATTTTCATAGCCTGTGGTTACGTCGTCGATGTTTCATACCCATGTGATAATGTCCTAATGTTTACTTCCTTTTACCCCTAGGAGAATTTCCACAGTAGTGTGCCACTTATGACGCAGAAAAGTCACAGGTACGAGTACTTTGTGCCGAGTACGTCTGCCTGCGTATAGTGAAGTCCGGATAGGCAAACATTGTCGTATAAATTCCCTGTTCAGGGTGGTCAGAAATAATAAAAATGCTGTATCGTCATTTCTTTTGAACTCTACTATAGAATACCATTAGGAAGTTCCGGTAAATCAGGTGGGACTGAAACTGAATAGGACATTTAAGCTCTTTGTCTACGGCGATCAGGATAATTTACAGGACGAAAACATATATACTGCTGTACAAAGAAAAAGACAGACGCTCTTATTGGTTGAAATAAGGATGTTGCTATGTATATGTTTATGTTCCCTGAAGATAACTAGGACAAAATGACAAAAATATAGTTAATAAACGCAATAAAAATGTGGTAACGTACAAACATTTCGGAACGACATTAACAATCTAGAATAGGAAATTAAGAGCAGAATAGATTCGTCAGACTCTCCAGTTTGTTGCCTAATAATATAAAGATTAAAATGTACAGAACTATAATTTTGCGTGTTGTTCTGTACGGATGTGGAACTTAGTTTATCACAATACGGGAAGACTTTTTGTTTTTCTTGTGGCGCTGCGGCCCAACGCGGGCCATAGCCTCTTCATTCTTGAGGTTTCTAGATCACACACAACAACAATTCAGAGTCGGTAGGACTTCTCTGGACGAGTGGTCAGCCAGTCGCACAGAACTCTACCTGAAAACACACAATAATCAACACAGACAGACATCCAAGCGCTCGGCGGGATTTGAACCCACAATCCCAGCAAGCGAGCGGCCGTAGACCCACGCCTTAGACCGCGCGGCCACTGAGATCGGCTTACGGGAAGACATTGTCTAAGTTTATTTAAGTAGGAGAAAATGCCATAATGAGAAACATAGTGCTATGCATTGCACACCAGTTATTATTCGGGTGATCAAATCAAGGAGGATAAAATAGGTGGAACATGGCGACCCGTATGGAGGAGAAGAGAAATGTGTACTGGGTTTTGGTGGAGAAAACTGAAGGAAAGAAATCACCTGCAAATTGCGTGTAAACAAACAGGTTTGGATGGCAGGGACTGAATTTATCTGGCTCGGAGTATTGGGAAGTAGTGGGCTGTTGTGCAGACGATAAAGAACCTTCGTTAGTTTGTTCGTTATTCAGTCAGTCAGTCAGTCAGTGAGTTGGTCGGTCGGTTTCGAAAGTATCAGCCTCATATACCAAAGACATTATTAAGACGAAATTTCGTATGGGAGGATACACTTTATATTTGTGTTTTGCCTGATTTCTTTGTATTTGTCAGCAGATCCTGAGAAGAGATGATATCACAATATATCCTACCTGTTTTGTCGTATTATATTAAAACTTAAATTCCCTAATAAGACCTCCGTGGCTTTCTTCGTGTAGCCTGGGTACCGTAACCTGACTTCTGTGAAAAGTATTGTGACTTTTTTCGCTAGCCAGCTTGGGGTTCGGATATATTGGAAGTGCACGGAAAAGAGTTCAAGTTGTATTTCTCATTCGTGATACTGCCTGTGATCCATGGTATCGAAGACGGCTTTGATCGTTTGTATGATATACACATCTTTCATCTGCAGTATAGCTCATAGGCAGGGATGTGGTATAAGGATAAGTGTACTTATACCACATCCATGCCTATACCAACTCTCGATTTGATGTCCATGGCTAGGTAGACAAAACTTTTTTGATTACGTTCACACAATAAAACCAACAAATGCACTAATGTTAAGACTATGTTTTGCATACAGTTTTCATAACTCCGACATGTTTCGATATCCTGATCATCTTCCGGGAGTTACTAATGCACCGGCATTAATAACTTTAAGAATCGTGGCTACGCAAGAGTAACAACCGTGACATCTTCTGAAGAACTAAAATGGGTGCGCTTTTCACTGCAATGCGATCTCTCGGTCAGTGAATGGTTAGGTGCACGATTATGCATGGTTGAAAGTGGTTGTTGGTAGAGCTGCTTGTGTATGTCCATCCATCTGTATACTTAGTGATGTTGTAGAAAAAAAGTCTAGGTCCAGTAAGTTATCTTGACTAACGGACTACAATATATAAATGATTATTATTTCGGCTAAATTAATGTGCGATTTAAGCATCTAGCTTGGTCTTTCTGTTACTTTAATTGGTTGCTCATGTTTTGAAGGGCGCAACAATGTTCGTTATAATTTTATAATAATTCCTACACCTTTCCACCATAATTTTCACTAGCATTATATTTTGATACAAGGGAAAGCATATTTACAATTTACGTTTTATAATCGGCTAGATGCAAAATTTATTGCAAAACAGCGCCACTCTTTTCCAAGACAACTAAATATTTGACTTATATCATTCAGTACGAATAGTTTAACCAGACATTTATAACTGCTTTTTACGAAATTAAAAGTAATTCCGAAGCTGTTGCCTGTAAAAAGTAAAATTCCTGTATACGTTGTGCATGCATGTAGGCGAAGTGAAGGTATAGCTTCGTTAATTCTTAACCTCGACACTAGATGGATTTAAAACATAAATTGTGTAATATATATCCAGCATGCTGTGACAAAATTAAAATTAAAACTTAAATAATTGTATTTCGTCAATTATGTAATAATTATTTTAGAAAATTTCATCAGTACATTTTCAGATGTAAGTTTTTCGCTGACAAGAAATCGTGCAATTCCTGTTGATTAAAGAACGAGAACAAGAGTAATATTGCAGACTTTTGAAGGCCATGACTCCTGTCTGCTCCAAGCTGAGTGTATGTGTTAACGCGGAGCATTCATTGCGGATGTCTGTGGTAATCATAGATTTCCAAGACAGGCGCCATAGTTAAAGTTAAATCGTGAATTGTACTAGCATATATTATTGTTTTTGGTGCTTTGTGAATTAAGTAATAATTTATTTTCCTTGTTTTGTCACCAGACATTTACATGTAAGTTTATTGATGACTAGAAATTGTATAATTTGAATGTATAATTTATATATATAATATTATTTTTGCTGTAAGCACAGTGAAATATTAAGGAGGCAGAGATAGTTCTATATGCAGGTGATAAAAATATTTTGGTTATATAACACATAAAAAAAACCCTAAAAGGTTAAACTGAAAAATGTTATGAATGATATGGAGGAGCTGCAGTCATTGTTTCATAGAGTTTTTGAGAAATACAGATAAAAGTGTGACATTTTGTTTTCATACCAGATAAAAGAGAGATGGTTTAAAACCAGAAGTCAAATTAAAAATAATATGGGTATTTTTATAAGCAGAATTCAAATTTTTAGGCATATATTTCATATAAAACAGGAAATGGAATGTTTGTATGAAGTCACTAAGCTCAAATTTGAGTGAAGTATGTTATATTATAATATCTTTACATTGCATATTGATCCCACCAGCCATACTGATTATCTGTTTTGCAATTTGTCATGTTCAACTGAGGTATGGTATAATGGTTTGAAGCAGGAATATGGAAAGTGCAGGTATCTGCAATGGGGTTTATGAAAATTATCAGTGATATTGGAGAACTAACTTCTTGTAGGCAGATACTGAGTTATTTGTTTATATTGCCAGTAGTTTGTGTTTACATAATTGAAGTAATGTGCTACATTCAAAGAAACAAAAAAATCTGGAGCAGAACAGAAATTCACAGTTATAATACATAAAAAAAAAACTAGATCTCTATGTTGAGTTCTGTAAAACAGATATTTTTTTAAATATTTAGTAACTGTGGGAATTAAATTGTATAACAAAGCACCTAATCATATAAACAAACTAAAAAAGTAAAGGCTTCTTTGAAAGGAAGTTGATATCTTTCTGTTACAACAGGCATTTCGTTCAGTGCAAGATTATATGTCATATTAAATGTGGCTGAAATTAACCTTTGAGTAGAAGAAGATTTGATGAGCTGTCATATCTGAGTTTATATATTGTTAGTGTGAACATATCTGTGAAATGGATGAGCAATGCAACCATCTCAGGTCCCAGGGATATTGGCCTGAGACGAAAAAATTAAAATTACACTATGGATTACATTATACATACAAATTTTCTAAGCTCTATCAAGTCTGTTGCAATTTATTGTCCATATTTCATTATGAGACATGTCAATGTAAGTTTGTTGCATGCCAGAAAAATTATGATTCATATTTATAAGTTGTATAAATTAATCGGATGCTTTTTTTTTGTAAAGTTGTCTGTAAAATGTCTTGCAATTGAAAGTCATACCTTGTATGACTGCTGTTGTGCCATATCATAACCTACAGCTTCAAGGCTATGCAATAAGAGTTATATTACTTGCCAAGGAACAGTGAATTGTCATAAAGATGTAAATTACTTGATTTGAATTTAGAGTCATAAAGTAGCAATGAAATTTAAATATATTTGCCTTATGATGAACAGAAGTATAATATAGAAATTCTTGCCACACGGTTGAAATTATCCACTCTGTACACAGCTGACTTGTGTTCAGAGGTTTTTTATGACTGAGCCCAATTATGCACCATCAGGCTTTACAGGTATTTTCTGGATGCTGTCAGTTTCTCTAGGCAAGGCTGGTTGTGACTGCATACATCCACAGTCACTCAAATTAACAATTCATGTTTTTTAATTTGTATTTGATGCTGTGCAACTTACCAGTTGATAAAGCATAATTAAATAACGATATTATAACTTGAGGATCTCCAGCACATGTGTGTGTAACTCCCATTGTCATTTTGTCATGTATTTCTAAGCAAGAATTGTCATTCCATAATCAACTGGTTCTCATGATAAGCAGTTGTAGACTTTATTCACAAATCCAGCTGTATGTTACAGTTGTACTGTAAATATTTGTTTGCTGAGACACTCCTGGCTAATACATTCATAGAAAACAGGATGGGTGAAGAGACCTGAAGTATTGAAAACTAGTGTGTCTGTTGTCATGCCTTTTTTGTACAGAGATTGGATGTTTTAAAAGGGGGTTAGCTTATACTGGAAATAAAATAACAGTGAAGATTTTGAACTCATTTAATCCTTAATGATTATAGGTGTGTGTGTGTGTGTATAATTTTTTTAGAAAACAGAGAATTTCCCTTCTATGGATTTTCATGAAATGGGAAGTTTCTCTTCTTCACATGGTGAGAAACTGCCACAGGAAATGAGACAAGCCCATACAATAAAATCAGTGCATAATATGTGGCTAAATCAGTTGCATTCCTGGGGGAATTAAAAAAAAAAGACACAAGAAATTAAGAAACATTACATACATGACATGTATTTAAGTATAAAAAATTATTTTCACAATGTGGTAATGTTAATACGTTTTCTTCGGCAAAGGTCAGTTCTGTGAGTAATTAGATTGCAGGTTGCCGTCTGTCATGGAGAACATTGAATAACTGTTGCATGTAGATTTCCTTTTTAAGTTAACTCAGGCCACTGACTTGTACTTGGAAGGTAACTCTTTGGGATTTCTGCAGGGACACCAACTATACTGCCTGAGATGTTTCACTGTTCACCCAAGTTCTTCCTGGAAGTTTCCAGGATATAATTTGAATTAGGTTATGGCCATTTCCAAACTTCTAAATCATAACTTGACCTAGAGAACTGGAAATTTATTATTTGTCATCACTGGGTTTGTGATGTGTACCACTGATTTATATTGGTTGGTTCTGTTGCAGCTAATTTGGTTTCCTTATCTAAATATTTGCAGTTGTTTAATGGCATTGAATAATAATTCATGTCCAGCAGAAGAACTGTAGTGACATGACAGCACAGATAAAATTGACTATTCAGCAAATACAGCATTTGGATCAAGCGTCAAATGCCTTGCAGCCTGAACCACATGTTGAGTCAGAAATACAACAGAACACTGTAATTGCTTTGCCATCTGCAAGCAGTGGAACAGATGTTGTACAGAAGGCTGAAAATGTTGTGAAGACAGCAACAACAGAGGCAATTAATTTATTGAGATACCAGGTAGAAAAGAAAGTAGAGTTTGTTGCTGTTGACTGCAAGGTCCAAGAATTATTTCAGGAAGATGGAGCAGCAAAATTGAGATGTCTAAAAATACAAATGGACAATGAAGCCTTAAGTCAAGAAAAGGACAATCTTTTGAAATCATTTAGTGGACTGGCTTCAAGGTAAGGTTTAAGAGGATGAAAGGTGTATTCTAGACAGAATATGTATATGGTTGTGTCCTGTGTGATTATGTGTACCTAGCTCATTGTGGTGTGTATTCATGACATTTAAAAAGCTAGTCATTACAGGTGCTATATTACATAGAGCAATAACATACTTCTCCTTGTATTTCACTAAATATACAGAATCAGTCATATTGTCAAATAAAAGCTGCTTTTAAAGAGAAATGTAATTTACAAGTTTTTTTTTGTGTAATTAATCATTTTTGAGAAAAATGATACTCCGTTTTTGCTTTATGTAAAGTCATGGTTTTATTGATCAAACAAGGACAAAAATTGCATTAAAATTTTTTGGACAACACATAAACAAGGTAGTTGGCCTGAAGAATTATACTTATTTACTACTGATATGTTACTTCAGCATATTTTGGTTAATATTTTTAGCCATCTGTGTGTAGTATGAAATATCACACAAAACATGCAATTGTACTTGCCCTGGAATGTTTACTGTATCTTTTGAATAAAACTTTCATTTGTACTGTCTTATTCAGGTTCTAGATAACGAAAATGTTGGAATGCAGACATACTACATTTGTGGCTGATTAAGTGTTGCTTCAGTAATGAGGGTCATTCATTTCTGTGCTCATAATATGTAGACCGTTTCATATTCATAATTTTGTGCTTATAGGATTAAGAACACAGGGGACATATGCAGAATTCTTAAAGAACACTTAGAAAAGTTACGACTCACGGCTGAGCGAATGGAAAAAGTTAAAAATGAACTTTGCATTACATTTTCTGGACTCTCAGATGACATCAACTCACGATCCAAAAATCGTAAAACAGAGTTACTGGAGTATGAAAATAATATGGAAAGTTTAAAAAGCACTGGTAAGATTTGCTTTAAAAGAAAATATATTTCTTTGACTATAGATTTTAAGGAGCATCTTTATGTGTGTATTGTTATGATATGGGACTTTGAAACTTAAGTATGGGCAGTTATGAACTAGAAGCAGTGATCTGTATTATTAAAGCCATTACCAGGGGCTGAGAAATATGTTTGTCTCTCATGTTGGCAGTCAGAACTTCTGTCAGTCTTACTTGGCTCTGAACAGTAATTTCAGTCTTGAGCATTTCTAGAATACTTTGTTGTGCAGAGGTGCATTGTAGGAATGTGCTGTTACACTCTGAAGCATTAAGAGAGAGGGACTGACAGATGGGGAAGAAAGGCTAGGAGAAAGTTGAGGGGGTGGAAGTCATGAGAGAGGTAATATTTATTGTAGGAGTGGGGGACGATGTCAAAGAAAATTTTTGACCGTGAAAATTCTCAGATAGTGCCAAATTTTCCTTGTGGTTTGCATAAGTTAGCTACCTAATTAACTACTTACTTACTACTACTACTACTACTACTATTACTACTTACCTGGGAAACTAATATGTCCTCAGCTAGTCAAGAAATTCTCTGAATTTTATGGAACCCAAATGTTCATTACCACTCACAAAAGCCTGCCACCTTCCCCATGTCGAGCTAGATCAATCCAGTCTCTGCCTTCCATCCCACTACTTAAAGATCCATTTTAATGTCATCCTCCCATTTATGCCTAGGTCTTTCAAGGTCTCTTTCCCGCAGATTTTCAAACCAAGTTCCTGGAAACCTCAAGTACTATTCAGGCCAGTACAGGGAGTGCTTTATCTTTACCTTTTAAACTATTGTTTAACATCCATAGATCCAGAACATTGAAGTCTGTGGTAGAGCTCATTACTGCTGTACTTTACTGTGTAAAGGTGTTATTTTTTTTTATTGGATCATTTCTGACCTTGTGACTCTCAAATGTAGTGATTAAATTATGGACTGGATGACATGAATTCCATACCTTCTCTGGGGAAAGCATTTTCTCTTCACTTCCACAGGCATAAATTCTCATGTTACATAGTTTCCTATGTTTACTTTGCTCAGTACTCTAACTCTGTTGTGGTTGAGATGTGTGCTGTGGAAGAGAGTGTACATTTTGCTTAAAATTCATTTTCTCTGTTTAAAAATTACTGTCATAGCATCCATCAGTTATGCATTAATCACCATTTGTGCTATGTTTTGTGCCTGCTGCAAGAGCATGTTTCAATGGAATTTTAATTTTGTAGTTATGGAAGAACACCAACTCAGAATTAGTGAAATGAATGGTGCTAACAGTAATTATCACAGACTTACTGAGATTTTAAATGGGAAGATGTTGACACTGAAACAAGAAGAGGAGAACTATTCTGCACTGAAGCTGAAGGATGAAGAATTACAGCGTAGCATTACAGAAGAGGAGCTGAAATTAAAAGCGGTAATGCAGATTCTTCAATTTTTAGGTGCATCAGCACAGCTGCAAAGATTACAATTGGTCTCGTCTTGACTCTCTGTCTGCCCATTCATCCTTCCTTCTGTCTGTCCAACCATGTGAAATAACTTAATGAATCAATGTTCATGGAATTGTATTCGGGGGAGTTTTACTTTACTGTGTTTAGAATATTCAAGTTTGGTTAAATGAGACAAAAATAACAGGCATTTTACATGAAGATACACATTTGTTTATGACCACTATGATTACTAACATTAACCATCATTGCTATAGTTATTAATGTTAGTGTTGGTTTTCTGATTACTGTGGTTACTATCATAACAGGTGTTTGTATTTTTACCAAGTTTCTTTTTTATCACTACCTATTAGTGCATAAATTTTGCTGTAGACATGCTGGTGAGAACTGATGCTGCATGTGATTGCCACATGTGGTTACCACCTCAAACTGTCTTCCACAGATGGGGCACTGCATCGTTACTGCCACCTTAATCACACAATGCCTGGCAGATGGATTGGCAGAGATATGCCACTTATCTGGCCTCGTATGTCACCAGACTTAACCCAATTGTTTGTCTTCCTATGTGGTTATGCAAAGAATCTTGTCGACCCAATCAAAAAAATTGTCTTCAGCATTTGACAGCCCACATAGGGGATGATGTGTTTACAGTAACCCACAATATGCTTCAGAACATATAGACAAAGGATGAATATCATTTGGTTACTTATCATGCCACCAGTATTTCCCACTTTGAAAATTGCTAACGTAGGTAGTAGCCAAAAAAGAACATTCAGAGTTTTCCTTTCTAATGGTGCAAACTGGATGTTTATATAAACAACAGTTTTTGAGATACCATCTTTTCTTTTTGGATAACCATCATCCAGACACTCTGCATTTTGCTCTGTGAATATTTATTATCTTATTGTATGTGTCATTTAAGATACAGTATGTATTAAGCAGAGTGCATTAAGTATGTGGTGTCTCTGAATAACTTGTAGCTCATTTAGCCACCATCAGTTTGTGCTCACTGCGGTTTAGGTACTTTATAGCATATGTCTTTAAGAGGATTATGCAAGCTTTGCTCAGGACTGAAGGGTTAAACATGCTTGCCACAAATTACAGCCCACTGGCTATGATCTACATCTGAAGGATGAAACAAAATGAAGCTAGAAGAATTACAGAGAATCGGTTGGAAATTTAAGATTTCTTGTTTGCAGTTACCACTGTTGCTTTATACAGGGAGAGTCTCTTGTTAGAGGCCCCAAACTATTGTCTATAAAAAATTATATTATTGAGATAATGACTTGAAAATTTATATACACGTATCAGGAATGATGCAAAAAATGACCTGCTCATAACCGATGCTGAAACTGGTCTCTTTTCACATCCAAGCTTACTTGAATGCGTTTCTCCAAATTCTGGAATACTTTTCCCAAAGTGTCGACGTTGACGGCTTCAATCTCTTGGCGTATAGCATCTTTGAATTGTTCGATTGTGCGGGGTGTATTTTTGTATGCTTTGCCCTTCAATAGGACCCAAAGAAAGAAGTCAGCAAGCGTTAGATAGGCTTCCCCTTGTCTCTAAATTTTTAACCAATTTCTGGATGGAACACTTTGATGGTGCACGTCTTTCACCAAATTCCGTTCGAAATGCCATCTGGCATGCTTTAAATGAACCTGTTTGCCAGTATTTACGAACAAGAAACCCGTGCTGTTCGACTGTATACATAGACAATAGTTTTGGGCCTCTAGCAAGAGACTCATCCTGTACATTACCATATTGGATGAAGCAGGGGCTCTTCCCTTACTGCCTGTATCGGCTTTGTTAATGCTGTCACTTGGTGCATGCAGGCTATGTTACATGCTTTAGTGGCTGTATTTTTTACAGGCAATTTTCAACAATATAGGCAATGTATGTATAAACATAACATTGAGGCATGTTTGCGTAAACATTGTTGCCGTGGAAAGGAATAAGAATTTCATAATATTATTTTGCGTCTGCGTGTGTAGCCCTAGTTGTCTACATGCCATGTGCATGCGCCATGTTATATTGTCATCTATGGCCTGCCTGGGTCTACCATATTTTTTAACATTACCTCATAAAAGGCATGATTTAAAAAAGAAAGTTATTTGACATAAAATATGTGTTTTTATTTTCTCTACAACTTTAGTCTGAAACATATCTCATTGTAAGAAGAATTCACCGAGATCCTATCATAAATGTATGTAGGTTAGTACCTGTTATTTTTATCAGATTTTAATTAAACTGGAATTCCATTGACAAATTTTTTTAAAACTACTTGCCTGTCAAATTTTATGAAAATCTATCCAGTGGAAGCCAAGTTGTTCAATGCAGCTGGACAGACAAGTGGATGGACAGGCAGACAGACAGACATGATCAACCTGATAGTCACTTTTTGCAATTTTAAGGACACTCCTAAAAGTAGCTCTCACTAAATGACAATAATATTGTTATTTGTAAGCTTGCATAAGTATTTGGTCTCTTTATTTCGTTTTAAGATGGAGGTGGTGTACCTCAGCTTGTTTTGTATACTGATTTAAAATTTTTACCTTTCTGTCTTATATATTTATATACTACACACCTAAAATAGTGTCTCAAAAGGGAGTTGTTAGTTGGTAAATTATGGTGCCAAATATGCCATAACATTACATGAATCAAAGTTATGGGCCATAAAGAAGTATGATAATTAACATTAAAATGAGCTTCTTGTCAGCACTAAAGTATAACATGATGTGGAACGTACTTGCAGTTAAACCTACATGCATTGCAGAAACATACTGCTTCAGTGGCAAATATGAACATGGAAACTGGGTCAGCTAGTAATATTAAGGCTGTGTACAGTAAACAAGAAGCTCACTGGACAAGGCACTGTATATGCACTCATGGTTGGTTGTGAAGGGAAAAATTCACAGTGTTTCCATTGTTACTGTAAAATTGAAATAAAACACAAGACTAAGTGCTTCCAGATTTTCAGTTACTGTTGAGGTGTTTAAATACTTCCTCCTCTTTATGTACAGCATGTGCAAGGAGATGAAAATTACGTGAAACTGTAAAACCAATAACTGACACTTCAGTGGTACTGGGGTTTAAATTCCAGATACTGTCCAGGATGAATAGGCTTTAAATTCATGGTACTCTTAAAGGAATTCATTACTGTTTACTGCACAGAGGCTGCCATTGAAGGGTTGATTTGCAGCACACTTTTGGCATGAGACAATCTGATTTATGTTAGGTGTATTGGGGTATGGTGTTGTATAGTTACGTGTCTGCTGTTGATTGCAGAAGCTGAAACATGCCCATGAAAGTCTGCAGTCCTTAGACTGTGCAAACCAGACTCTAGAATCTCATATAAATTCTCACAAGAGTATGCAAAAAGAACTGGAGATATCATTATATGGCCTCACAGTTGAACGAGAGTGTCTCAAGAGGCAGGTTATTGCCTTGGATGAGTGGTTTGAGACAGTCAGCAGTGAGGAGAAAGTAAGTAACTAGGAAGTCACATACATAATTCTAAAATGAGCCATCCCCATTGTGTTTATATAAACAATAGGTGTGGGTATCATTCAATAACACAACAATATCATAAAAGATGTTTAATAAAGGATGAAGTAAACTACATATTTCGGCCTAATGTGGCCATCATCAGGTTTTCATCCGAAAGTATGGTGGTAGTGCTTTACAGGATTG
>Ga0123353_10011163_pt1 | contig 12631 bp, 9 predicted proteins | sample TergutLab28metaG_3_FD_92763 | JGI IMG/M metagenome (GOLD analysis project Ga0123353, IMG submission 92763) | Labiotermes labralis P3 segment gut microbial communities from Petit-Saut dam, French Guiana - Lab288 P3 | ecosystem: Host-associated > Arthropoda: Insects > Digestive system > Gut ... | reverse complement strand
TTGTTTTTGTCATGGAGCAGCTTGGCGAAACACAACCCGCAAATGGCTGCGCCTGGGCAGTTCCCGACGATTTGCCGGAGCATCGCGAAATCGCGCGCAAGGCATGCCTTTATTATAATAAAAGCGCGAATATGCCATGGGTGAACGAAAGCGGTTTCGCAGCTTATTTCACCTGGCTGCGCAGCGTATGCGCGCAACGGGGCATCCGCATCAACGGGGAAATCACGCAGGTGAAGAACGCCTATGTTTCCACTGTATTTTTGGTGCCAACCAACGCCGGGCCTCTTTATATGAAGATACCGGGCAAATTATTTATCACGGAGCTGCCTTTCACCCATGCACTGCAAAAAACAAAAATGACGCAACTGCCCGTTTGGCTCGCCTGTAACTTTGATTTAAATGCTATTTTGATGAAAGACATGGGCGGCTTCGATTTGCCGCCGCAATCCGGCTTGGATGTTTATCGGGAGGTCATTGCAGCCCTTGCGAATATGCAAAAAGCTTCCGCAAAGCACCTGCCGCTGCCATGCGCTTATGATCACAGCCTGGATGCAATGATCAAAAACCTGGGCGCATTTCCGCAAAAAGCGTTTGACATATTGCAGGCAACGCCGCATGCAATCACGCAAAGCGATTTAGTAAAGTTGGAGCAGAACATTGCCTCGGCCATAAAATTGCTAAAGCCCGTCAGAGCTGTGTCTATCCCGAACACAATTCAACATGGGGACGTCAGGCCGGGGAACATCAGGGTTGTGGGTCACAGCTACATGTTCTACGATTGGGCTTGGGGCGCTGTGTCGCATCCCTTTATTGACGCGTCTCAGTTCTTGCATATTATCAGAAGAAATCTGCCCGTGGATATCCCAGCAAAAGAAATGCTTATTGATGCATATCTTCGGGAATGGCTGGCATTCGGAACATATGATGAGCTAAAATATGTATTTACGGTTCTCGATGACTTAAAAGAGCTGTTTATGGCTTATGTCGATTACGTTTGGCTCGAGGCCATTGAACTGATGCACAGCGATACAATCGACGCTATGTCGGCTGATGGCTGGCTGCGGGAGAGACGCGCTTATTATTTCGCGAAAGTGCTGCAGCGATTTCATGTACCATAAAATAAAAAATAAAGCTTTTTTATGCAGTAGTAGTGATAAGATTCAGTAGGGGTGGCGTTCTCGCCACCCGCTGCCAATATATCATTGCAAAAGCCTAAAAGCGCCAAAAAAATACAACCCCCGCATTTTTCCAGCAAGAGGTTGTAATATTTTATGCAAATGTCTTACTTCACGCTGTCCGTCAGCTTCTCAAAGGCAACCAGCAAGCTCACGGCGCTTTGGGTGCTGCTCTGGTTGATCTCCTCATTGCCGAACAGGACGAAGTGCTGGATATCGTTGGGCACCTCGTAATAACCCGAATGGTCGTTCATCAGGCCGAACATGAGCGTCTTGCGTTCGCCGCGCACCATGTCCCGCAAGGGGGTGAAGATGAAATCCACGCCCCTGTAGGCTTGCGAGGCTGGCCGCGCGCCGCCAAACAGCAGCACGGGGTCAACTTCGCCGGGAGCAAAGACAACAGCTAAATTTTGGCCCAGCTCCATGTAGGCGGTTTCGGTGATGACATCGATGTCCGGGCCGATGAGATGGCGCCGCACGCCCACGGCTTCGATCATCCCGATGCGGAACAGCAGCATGTGCAGGGGGTTATCCACTGGCATGCGGTATTCGATATGCCTGATGTTGAGCATGGGAGCCACGGCTGTTTCGCCGCTGATGCCGATGAGCAGGTCGCCCACCGCGTGGCCGTATGCCGCCATGGCTTCCTCGCGCGTGCGCGCCGGCCCGCCTGGGACATATATCCCGGCGTCGTTCCTGCTGATGGCGGAGATCGCGCTTTGCACCATCTGGAAGTTGGCGTTGGCTTCGCTGTTAACGCGCTCTTCCATGTAGAAGGGATAATCGCCGGTGATGGTACGGGGGCTTGCGCCCAGGCCTACGGTGTGCACGCCGTAGTTGACAAACCAGGTTTCGCGGCTGTTTTTATCGCTGGGCACGAAGCGGAAACGGTGGATCTCGTTATCAAACACATAGGGGGCGCGTTTATCGTTGATGAAATCCGTGGCGTCGGCGTAGCCGTAGTAGAGCCTGCCGGGTTCCATCGCTTCCACGGCCGCCTTGATGGCGTCCGCCGTGGTGTTATGCAGGAAGTCCATGTACCTGGGGTTCTTGCCGTGGTGCCTGAAGATGCCGAAGAGGTTGTTCCATGGGTTGATGAACAGGCCGCCCAGCAGCATGGCGTTCATGCCCAGGGTATCAATGACGCTGTGCTGGTGCATCGAGGCAATGTTGATGCTGATAATGTTATTCGCCTTTGCATAGTCTTCCAGCAAGCTCCTGATGATACGGACGTCCGTGGTGGTCAGTGCGTAAGTATCCAGGCTCGCGAATACCACGGTGCCGCGGCCGCTGCCGTCGCTGAGGGCGGTGACGCGCACAGCCATGTCGTCGAGCAGGTCGGTTGGGGTTTTGCGGTCGATGAGCAGCCGCTGGCCGTCGCCCGTCAGGCCGCCCGCTACAAATACGTCAGGCGGGCCGGTGTATTGCTTCGTCACGGGGTCGAAATAACCCGGGGGAATCAGCGTGGCGCGGGCATAGCCCAGCTTCCAGCCTGCATTGCCGGCGGGGGCATCGAGGAACGCATCCATGCCGGGGAGGAAGTTTGCGCCGTCGTGCTCCCGGGGCAGGTCCCTGCCGGGGATGAGCGCGCCCACGGTCCAGGCAATGCCCCGGATGGCCGCATCCGCGATTTCGTAAAGAATGCGGTCGAGCAGCGCGGGCTGCGAGGACTCCGGCTCCGCGGCGGACACCGGTACGGTCACCAGGCCGGCAAACATGACGGCGCAAAGAATCATCGACAGAATTTTTTTCATATAGCTGCCTCCTTTTGGTCAATTGGTGCAATCATTGTACCATGGATGGAGGGGATTGTCAATTGAAAAATCATGTAGGGTACGGAAATCAATTTTCGAGAACTGCAGCTGTAGGGGTGGCGTTCTCGCCACCCGCAATACGTAAAAAGCACAAAGGCAAACTAAAATATAGTTTTACGCGTAGGGAGGCAATTCGCCACCCGCTGCCAATATATACTTAGCCCTTCGTGCCCGTATACATCACCGCGGCCCAAATCAAGTTCCAGGCGATGAATATCAGGCTGTTGGCCGCACTGTCGAGCTGCCCGATCATCGCGATACCCAGCAGCAGCGCGCAGGCCGCCAGGCTCCCCACCAGCATAAACAGCCGCAGGCGGCTCATGCTCCCGCGCAGGCTCATGCAGGCCGTCACGGCCCGGAGGAACGCCTTGGCGTTGCCCGCATGGTACACGCCGCATTGCTCGCCGTCCGCAGGGGAGATTTCGTTCATCTGCACGCGATAATCCTCGCTGGGCGCGGTACGCAGCAAGGCGATGCTCTCGCGGCGCAGGCCGAAGGCGTCGGCCAGGGCTTCCGCGCTTACGCAGGGGTCGCTGTTGCACAGGAGCGCTTCCGCGTCCTCCTGCTCAAGCTGCCGCAGGGGTTCTGCCAGCGCGGGGTCGGCGCTGTAGCTGACGACGAAGAAGGCGGTCAGGCGCTTTTCAACGGCAAGGTAGAGAATGCGGCGGCCGCCATGCTCGTATGTTTTTTCTTCTTTTTCGGTCAGGGCCACGGTTACGCCATGGTTTTCCAGGAGCTTCCGGTTACCGAAGAACACAGGCTGGTTGTGAATTCTGCAGCATAAGCCCATGCGGTCTTCATATGCCAGGTTGCGCAGCTCGGGCAGCACAGTGTAATCGCCCTCAATCACGCCCTCGAATACCGCCTGCAATGGGCCGCCGGCGGCAATGGCGATGGCCGCGGCGTAAAGCAGCACTTCGTCCGTGCGCACCTGCCAGTATTCCCGCCAGCCGTGCATGCGGCCTTTCGCGGGGAGATACATGTCCCGGGACTCGAAGATCAGCGCGGCGGAACGGGCGCAGGCTTCGGCGGCCTGCGTGCTGAGTATCGCCACGCCCTGCTCCGGCAAGGATTTTGTCATGCTGCGCAAATGCGTGGCCAGCACAAGCAGCGCAAGGCCCGGCAGGCACAGGCACAGCGCCGCCGCCGCCGCCGCGATTCCCAGGCTGGCGCTTTCAACCGGGGAGCCACCGCCGCGCAGGGCCGCGCTGAGACCCAGCAGCACAGCAACACCCAATGCCATGGGCGTCAGCCATGCGCAGATTTGGTCCACAGCGGTTTCGCGGTAGGATTCTTTTACGAAATTTGCGGGGCGCTCCACCGGCACGGGCAGGGTGGTTTTGGTGCGCATGAGGTTTTGCCGCGCGCTGCGTTCTGGGGTCGGGCCTTCATCCAGCAGGCGTACGGCGTGCAATTGATCCGCGGACATATAAGCGCAGAACCTGAAGTTATCGCAGCGCTGCCGGGCCTGCATCCACTTGGCGGCGGCGTGCCCCGCGGCCAAAAAGAGGAACAGCGGCGCGCTGTGGCTGCCCCGGGCGACCTCAAGCTCGCTGGGGATAAACAGCACGACAACTTGCGCCATGCAGAAGATCGCAGCCAGCAGCAGCAGGCTGTCCGCATTGGGGCGGCGTTTGAGCAGGGCCTTCGCGCCCTGGCCCAGGTCGCCCGCGCACATAAATAAGCCCGCAAGGAAGACAGCGGCCATCGGCCCCAGGTACAAAGGCTCGTTTGGCCCAATCCAGAAGCTCAGGGCCTGCGCAATCACTGAAATAACCGCCGCGCCCGCAATGACCAGCATCGCGGTGGACCGCTTGGAGCGGGCGCCGCGCAGCGCATGGAAAACCGGGTCGCGCAGCCTGGCTTCCGTGTACTCAAACGAAGGCGTACCAACGCCTGACGTATGGCCAGCGCCGAGCGCCGGGGATTTATATTTCGCTTTGGGAGCCTTTTCATGCGGGGGGGGCGGGGCCGGTTGGTCGCTGGTTTCGCCGCCCTGTTCAAGCTTTTCGCCCAAGCTGCGCAGTGTGCGGAACTGGCTTTCCCGGGCTTGGCGGCTGCGGGCCAGCTGGGCCTCAAGCTCTTCGGAGTCGAGCTGCTCCGGCAATTCCTCTGTATCAAAATCGGGGAAGCGCTGCTGCCCTTCGGGGATATCCTCGAAGGCCGCCGCCGGGACGGGCGCGCCCTGCCGTTGCAGGAGCTCGGCGGCGGGCAGCACCTGCGGCACCGGCGAGAGGTCAGTGGTCATCTGCATATCAAGGCGGCGCAGCAAAATCCCCGGTTTTTCTATGGGTTCATCTAAAATGACCCGGGTCTCCTCGGGGGCTTTTACAGGGATAATCGCTTCCATTGGCTGGTCATCGAACAGGTCGAAGCGCAGGGAATCCAGCTCCGGCGCGGGTTCGGTGACTTCGATGGCCTGAATTTCCGCTGTATCGGATTCGAGGATGAACTCCGGTTCCAGTTCAATCTCCGGTTCTGGCTCTATTACCGGCTCCGGCTCACCTGCCGGCTCCGGTTCATATTCATACAAAAGCTCTTCCGAAGGTGCAGGCGATGCATCGCCCACATCGCTGAGCAATTGGTCAATGGCAGACAGCGACCAGCGCCGCTGGTAATCCGCGCGTTCCGTCACCGTTACCTCGTCGAGGATATCGCGCAGGCGAGGCGGCAGCTTTTCCGCCGGCGGCAGCTTCTCGGCCATTCATGTCACCTCCACTTCATAATCTCGTACATTAAAATTCCCGCCGCGACGGAAGCGTTGAGCGAATTGATCTTCCCACGCATGGGTAAAGCGAGCAGGGCGTCGCAGCGTTCCCGCACCAGGCGGCCCAGGCCCCGGCCTTCCGAGCCGATCACCAGCGCGATAGGGCCTTCGAGCTTTTGCGTGCTGTGTGTCTCGCCCTGCATGTCGGCGCCGTAAATCCACAGGCCCCGGCTTTTCATCTCTTCCATGGCAGCGGCCAGGTTCGATACACGCGCCACAGGCAGGTGCTCAATCGCCCCGGCGGATGCTTTGGCAACGGTTTGGCTCAGCGGTGCGCTGCGGCGTTTTGGGACAACTACACCATGCGCCCCGGCGGCCTCCGCCGTGCGGATAATCGCGCCGAGGTTGTGCGGGTCTTCAATTTCGTCACAGATGACAAGGAAGGGCGCTTCGTTGCGCTCCTGCGCTGCCGCAAATAAGTCGTCCAGCCCAGCGTACGCACGTGCCGCAACACTCAGCGCCACGCCCTGGTGCTGCGCCGTGCCGCTCATCTGGGCAAGCTTTTCGCGCTTCGTGTCTTTCACAACAACGCCCTGCGCTTTCGCCAACGCGATGATCGCGCCCAGCGAAGCCCCCGGCTCGCCCTGCGCAATATACAATGCATCAGCAGGGCGGCCGCTTCTCAAAGCCTCTGCCACCGCGTTGCGCCCCACAATCAATTCCTGTTCCGCCATTTACCCCGCTAAAGCCCCTGTCTCTTTATGATATTATCATATTATAACACAGAGTGACGGAAAATGATAGTGTTTTTTGCAAATAAATTAAAAATTATACAACTTGTAGGGGTACGTCGCACATGTCCCTACCATATATTCTACGGCAGCAGTTTTTTAAAACCCCGGTTCCGCGCCGGGTGAAATCCCATGCGCTCGTAAAACGCGCAGGCCTCCGCCCGGTCCGCTTCCGTGACAAGTATGATCTGCGAGCAGCCCTGGGCAATCGCGCGGCGTTCCAGCTCTTCGAGCAGCAGGCGCCCCGCGCCTGTTCTGCGCCGCGTTTGGTCCACGATCATGTTTTCCAGCACCATGAAAGGCCTGCAATCCCCATACAACTCTTCGCAGGCCACGCCCATCACAGAGCCGACGAGCTGGCCGTCTTCTTCAGCGCACAGCAGAATATAAGCCTCGTTTTTGCTTAACTCCGCAAATTTGCGTTCCATCGCGCCAAGGCAGGATTTTTCGCCCCAGAATTGATAATACAGCCGGGCCAGCGCCGGTAAATCGCGGAGCTCAAGCATGCGTATCGTCATACCAACGCAACCGTGAAATACGTGTCAAGCCATGTGCCGTTCATGTAATCGCGGCCGCGCAGCTCAACCCTGTCTTCATAGACTTCCAGCTGCAGGCCTTCGCCCTGTGGCTGGCTCGCGTTATGGGGATGGATCGACGGCACATTGATGTAGTTCACGCCATTGATCTCGCTGCGGCCCAGCGGTGTGTGCCAGTGCCCGTTGAACACGAACACATTCGGGTATGCCTCGAATATTCCCTGTAACTCAGCCGCGCGCGGGAACCAGTTGATGCTCTGGTGCACAAAGATGAAAATGGGCAGGCCATCGCCGGCAGCAGCCATCGTCGCATCCAGCCATACGAGCTGTTCGTCGGAGATATCGCGCTCGGTTTCCGGCCCCTCGCCCGCAATCGCAATAAACGTGTAGCCATTGATTTCTTGGCTGTAGTAGGCCTTGTCGTTGGCGATGCCGGTGTAGGACTGCAAAAAGAAATTATGCCGCCCGATGCCGGTTTCTGCACTCCATTCACCCATGTTCAGGTCGTGGTTGCCCATGACCATGAAGGTGTTCTTCGTGCGGTTATAATGCTGCATAATGCCGTAGAGCATGATGTATTCCGTGGTTTGGCCATTCATGGTGTTGTCGCCCACCATAACCAGGGCGTCCTGCTTTTGCTCCGCCCGGGCGATGTCGCGCAATGTGATGGCGAGCTGCGTAAAGTTCTGCATGTCGAAGGTCTGCATGTGCACGTCCGCGATAACGCTCGCCTGCAGCAGGACGTTGGCGGGGTCGCGGGCTTGGATCGGCGTGCCGCTTGGGGCTGCCGGAATCGCGAAGAACATGGCGGCGGACAGCGCAAGGCCGACCAGGCGCAGGAAAATGCCATTGAGGAAAGCTAAGATTGCCATAGTGGTGCTCCTTTGTGGTTTATTATAGTTCAGATTGGTTTAAATAGCTGTAGGGGTGGCGTTCTCGCCACCCGCGCCAGAAAAAACGTCTCGCCACCCGCGCCAGAAAAAACGTCTCGCCACCCGCTTGCAAAAAATCAAAACCCACACACAAAATCAAAACAAAATCAGAGTCAGGCACATTTTGCCATGCGGACGGCGAGAACGCCACCCCTACAGGCACTACGTTAGGAAAAACTTGTCCTTTTGCCAAGTTGCGGGATTGCTTTCGATATATTGCTTGACGATTTCATATTCTTCTTTGCTACGCAGAATATTATCAAAGTAAGAGCGTTGCCATAAAGAAAAACCAAGTTTTCGGGATACAGCCGCCTTATATGCCTGTACTATTTTAGGAATCAATTGCTTGTTTCGGATTATAATCGATGTCTTTGTCTCATCATCAATTTGCGGTTCCGGCAAAACAGCAATAAAGTGAACATGATTTGGCATTATTATAAATTGCGCCAAGTTAAACGCCAACAATTCGGATGTTTTTAGCAACTCATTTTTGGCAATTTCCCCATGTTCGCTTAATTCCATTTTGCCATCATGCACTTTTCCAAACATCAACTCGCTGTCCTTTGTACAAATTGTTATGAAATACATTCCAGCTCGCGAATAATCATAACCCTGTAGCCGCAACGAATTCTTGCGGGTATAATCCTTCATCAATCATCCCCCTCCCATCGCAGAACCTGTAGGGGTGGCGTTCTCGCCACCCGCGCCATAAAAACTTCCGCCACCCGCGTCAGAAAAAACGTCTCGCCACCTGCGCTATAAAAACTTCCGCTACCCGCGCCATAAAACTTCCGCCACCCGCGCCATAAAAACTTCCGCCACCCGCGTCAGAAAAAACGTCTCGCCACCTGCGCTATAAAAACTTCCGCCACCCGCGCCACAAAAACTTCCGCCACCCCTACAAATTTTCTAACCTACTCCTTCTTCCACCCATAACCATACACCTCCTGCGCTTCCGCAATCACCATGAAGCTCTTCGGGTCGTGCTCCTTGATAATGCGCCGCAAGTTGCCGACCTCGTTGCGGCGCACAACGCACATCAGCATGCCGTGCTGCTCGCCGGTAAAAGCCCCCACCGCCGGAATGATCGAAGCGCTGCGCCCCAGTTGGTCAATCACCCCTTGGGCGATGGTCTCCGCTTCGTCCGTGAATATATAGAATACTTTGCCGTTGCTGATGCCATAAAGGATCGCGTCAATCACCCTGGAAGTGATAAAAGCCATAATCATGCCGTACAGCGCCGCCTGGATATTGCCGAACGCGATTGCGCCAGCGATAATCACGCAGCCCGAGAACACAAAAACGACTTTTCCGATCGAGATATGCGGCCAGCGGCGGCGCACCAGCCAGCCAAGGGCTTCTGTCCCGCCGCCGGTGGCCCCGCGCGAAAGCGTCAGCGCCGAACCCAGGCCCATAATCGCCCCGCCGATGACCGTGGCCAGCAGGCGGTCGTCCGTTTGGATGAAGGGCTCCATAAAGGGCATAACAAAGGCGGCGAAGAGATCGGAAATCACAGAAAAGCCAATGACGGCGAGAACGGTCTTCGATACAAAGCGCCAGCCCAGCACGACGAGGGAAATCACCAGCAGCGGCAGGTTCAGCGCCAGGTTTGCCACGCCAAAGGGTATCACCGTAAATAAGTAGTTGATAATCACCGCGATGCCCGAAAAGCCCCCCAGCGGGATTTCCCCGGGCCGGATAAAAATATTGAGCGCCGCCGCGCAAATGAGGTTCCCCGCAAGGATATACAGCAGGTCCAGCGCGAGGCCGCGCAGCTGCTTCCTGGTAATTTTCTGTTTCATGGCGAAATGCGTCCTCTCTTCTTTCGTTCATGCCTACACGAACATCACAGTCTATTATACCATTTTTGCCAAATAACGCAAGCATGTTTTTATGGAAATGACAGAAAGAATGCGGGCAGGCGCGGCCAATCTTGACTTGGCATGTGATTTGCGTTATGATATATCATGTGAAATTATATTACTGAGAGGTACCCGTATGAAACAACCAGTCTATCTCTGCATCATGGACGGCTACGGCTTGGCCGACGATCTCACTTCCTGCGCCATCACAGCCGCGCGCACGCCGCGCCTCGACGCACTCTTCGCGCAGTACCCGCACACGCGCATCCAGGCCAGCGGCATGGCAGTCGGCCTGCCGGAGGGCCAGATGGGCAACAGCGAGGTCGGCCACACGAACATCGGCGCGGGCCGCGTGGTGTACCAGGAGCTGACGCGCATCAGCAAGTCCATTCAAGACGGCGACTTCTTTGAGAACGGGACCCTTTTAGCCGCGATTCATAACGCGAAGAAAAATAATTCTGCCCTGCATTTTGTTGGCCTGCTCAGCGACGGCGGCGTGCACAGCCATAACACGCATTTATATGCCCTGCTCAAGCTGGCCAAACAACAGGGCCTGACGAATGTCTTCGTGCACTGCCTGATGGATGGCCGTGACGTACCGCCAACTTCCGGCATAGAATATGTGAAAGAACTCTGGCTCAAGCTACAGGAAATCGGCGTAGGGAAAGTCGCGACAATCGCGGGCCGTTATTACGGCATGGACCGCGAGCGCAAATGGGACCGCGTGCAGAAAATCTATGACGCCATGGTGCATGGCAAAGGCGAGCAATTCAGCTGCGGCCGCGATTATATGCAGCATAGCTATGACAATGGCGTCACGGATGAGTTTATCCTGCCGGGCATTTCGCCTGTGGCCGAGCCAATCCAGGATGGCGACAGCGTGATCTTCTTTAACTTCAGGCCGGACCGCGCCCGTGAAATCACCCGCGCGTTCGTTGACCCGGATTTTAGCGGCTTCGCCCGCAGCCACAAGCTTGACCTTACTTATGTTTGTATGACGCAGTACGATGCCGCCATGCCCAACGTCCTGGTGGCCTACACACCGCAGTCCCTCAGCTGCCCGCTGGGGGAGGTGCTCAGCCAGGCGAATTTAAAGCAGCTGCGCATCGCCGAATACACAAAATACGCCCATGTGACTTTTTTCCTGAATGGCGGGGTCGAAACCGTTTACCCGGGCGAAGACAGGATTCTTATCGACTCGCCCAACGTGCCAACGTATGATTTTCAGCCCGAGATGAGCGCCTATCTCGTGACTGAAAAAATCGAAGCGCTGATCGCGCAGGATATCTACGACGTGATTATCGTTAACTTCGCCAACTGCGACATGGTGGGGCATACCGGAATTTTCAGCGCGGCTGTGGCGGCAGTCGAAGCCGTGGACACCTGCGTGGGCCGCGTGTGGGACGCAATCAGCGCAAAAAACGGCATCATGCTTTTAACGGCTGACCATGGCAACGCCGACCAGATGGTGGAACCGGATCATTCGCCATTTACTGCACATACAACGAACGACGTGCCATTTTTAGTCGCGGGCCATGATTGCAAATTGCGCGCAGAAGGCAAGCTCTGTGATGTAGCGCCGACGATGCTGCATGTCATGGGCATTGCACAGCCCGGCGCAATGACAGGCGAATCTTTGATAGGCTAAGGAGTCTCGATGGACACAACAGTTATTTTCCAGCAAATGCTCATTCTTGTGCTGCTCATGGCAGTTGGCTATGTCGTCCGGCGGCTCAAAATCATCGACGACAGCGCCAATGCCGTCATGACCAAGCTGCTGCTGCGCGTCACCGTGCCAGCCACGCTCATCTATTCCATTGCCAGCCGCGAGCTCAACGTGGAACGCCGCCAGGTGCCGCTGCTGTTTTTGATTATTATCATCTCGTTTGCCATCGTGGGCGTGATTTCCTGGCTTGCGCCCCTGGCGCTTCGGGCAAAGCAAGCGGAACGCGGCGCATATGCCGATATGGCCCTGTTCGGCAACGTGAATTTCATGAGCATCCCCCTCATCATCGCATTGATATCCGCCGAGGTGCTGGGCTCCGACGCCATGCTCCACGCGATATTATATAACATCGTGTTCAACCTCACCATTTTTTCGCTGGGCATGAAGCTCATTGGCGGCAAACAGGCCAAGCTCAACGCCAAGCTGTTCTTCAGCCCTGTCATGATCGGCGGCCTGCTGGCGATTTTAATTTTTATGCTGGGCGTTCAGGTGCCTGCCACAGCAAGCACGGCGCTGGATTTTACATTGCAGGTGCTATTCCGGCCCATCGGCTTTTTGGGCGCGATGACAGCGCCGATGTCCATGATACTGCTTGGCTCCATCCTGGGCGGTATGAAACTGGCCGAGATGTTCCGCGGCTGGCGCATCTATGCCATCACGGCGGTGCGCCTGGCTGTGGCCCCTGTTGCGGTGTATTTCGCGCTGCTGCCATTTTCCATCGACCCCACGCTGCTGCAAGTGATTATCATCATGAATGCTTCCCCTATGGCGATTTCGGTTGCGATGTTCACCATCAACTACGGCGTGCACAAAGAAATTGTCGGCAAGGGGATTTTCATCTCCACGCTGCTTTCCGTGCTGACAATGCCGTTGCTGCTATCTGTTCTGGTGTGATAAAAAACACGAAATCCCCCTGTTTGCGGCAGGGGGATTTTGCTTTACCAGGCAGGCCGTGTTGTCGGCGCTGGTCTTGGCTGCGGCACAGGCCTTTGCGGCATGGGCATGGGCTGCGGCGTTGGCCTTGGCGGCGCGGGCGCAGGCAGCGGCACAGGCCTTTGCGGCATGGGCATAGGCTGCGGCGTTGGCCT
>Ga0123353_10011162_pt1 | contig 12631 bp, 12 predicted proteins | sample TergutLab28metaG_3_FD_92763 | JGI IMG/M metagenome (GOLD analysis project Ga0123353, IMG submission 92763) | Labiotermes labralis P3 segment gut microbial communities from Petit-Saut dam, French Guiana - Lab288 P3 | ecosystem: Host-associated > Arthropoda: Insects > Digestive system > Gut ... | reverse complement strand
TATGCTGCCATAACACCGACTACGTCCATGTCAACGGACACGATAGAACCATTACTGTAATTTTAGCCAAGCACTGTATAAAGCTCCCTGATGATGGATCCCTTGTGATCCGAAACATGTTGGGGCAATTTTAAATATTTTATAATAATTCTAATTGTATCTACGAATTATATATTTGTGCATCTGTTGGATAATAAAGTGTTTTAATATCCTTGGAAAATTGTATGTAGTCAGACACAACTGTGTCACATTAGGTGTATTTAATGACGATATAATGGACAACTACATGTTTCGGCCTGTACTGGCCATCTTCAGGTTGTCTTAGGGGAACTTCAGATCCTACTATAAGCATGCATCTGTTTTTGTTTTGTGGTGTTTTTATTAGATTCCTGTTTTTGTCTTTGTTTTTGTTAATAAGACCCGCATGTAGAGATCTCTACGCCACGTGCGCGTGCATGCTTATAGTAAGACCTTAAGTTCCCCTAAGACAACCTGAAGATGGCCAGTACAGGCCGAAACATGTAGTTGTCCATTATATAGTCATTACATACACCTCATGAGACACAGTTGTGTTTGACTACATACAATTTTCCAAGTTTCACACTCACAACGGGGATGACACACTTCCTAGTTTTAATATCCTTACTGACCGCAGTTCTGTTCGAAACTTCCACACTTCACAGCGAAATTTCACATCAGTTCCCGTCACACTTAACACAAGCACACAACAACCTATGCAGGTCTGACCCACTGTACACAGGACGTTTCTTTTTCATACTCGACGTCCAGCAATTCAGCCAACAGAGATCGAGATTCTATATTCCGGAAGCGTAACTTCCGATGCGCAGGACTTGTGTATGGAAACACGCGGTTTTACTTTAAACTACCTTTTCTTCTTCAACACATTTAACAGGCATGAGAAATATGACACTGATCCATCAACTGCCAGAAGGGAAATAGCAGAAAGAGTTGGGTTACACTTCTACTCCACCCACACGCCCTCATGGCATGAAAAGCGAATACCACGTACATAGCCATGCTCATAATACAAAATTTCACCAGCCTAACTCCAACGGGCCACCTGATAACGCCATTAAACCGAAAGCAAACGATGCATGGTCGCCTCGTCACCTTACATTCTACAAATAAGCTACTTCAACAAAATCCGCAGCCCCCCACCCCCCAAAGATCTAGAGGTCAGTTGAAATGTGATGGCACACCCGCAGAAACCAGATTTCGTCTTTCAGCGAAACGGACGAGTCCATTTAAATCGGCCGGGGGCGTCAGTTCAGTCGACTGCTGGCAGCCGAGTTGTGCGCGTCAGCGGTAGTAATGCTGGATACACCATGTTCTGAGGTAGTGTGAAGAGCACTGGCTACCCACTCCATTCGCCAGTTTCCCCTTCATTTCCCATCCCGTGCGGCACCGTGTGCCATCACATTTCAACTGGACTCTACTACTGTACATCAACTCTGGACAATAAAGTCAGTGTCGCCGTTACACGTGATCTTAGCTCAAAATTCTGCGCGTCTGGTGTGTCGTTACTGGTTGTGGGGTATTACAAACAACATACTGGACAGCAGCGGCCATAACGTTTGTACCAACGTTCGTGAAAATCGATCAACTTGCTCAAATGTTGACTTCATCAGTGTCTCTTACCTTTACTGTTGAACAGGTGGCTAGAGAGTGCAAGGCAGCTGAGTCATATGCAACACGTGTATAGACCAACACACAGAGTTCAATGCGAGACGAAATGTTGTACGGGAGAGACGGGCCAGAAAATCGATAAGGAGAGAGAAAGGCAGAATGGCAGGAGAAGAACAAAGAGAGTAAGAGGAAGGATCGTCTTGTTGCGGCCAGCTCCTCCTGGCGTTGCCTTGAAAATCTCTCCTTCCACGCAGCCACACTCCACCCCCCAACCTCCAATCCCCCGCCCCAAACCCAACAAAGTTACACGTACGGGTGACTTCTTAGCTAAGTGCCTGCCATGTATAAAGCAGTCAACCTTTCGAGACCAGGTTGAGGTTTCTTGGAGAATCCTCTACAACTTCCTATTCTGGGACAATTAATCAGGTGCGTAACTCTTGTGTCCAATCTTTGTCGTTATCTTTATCGCTGCACCATGCATTTCGTAGAGTCATTTAATCAGCACACCAACTAATGCACATACACAAATTTTTTTACATTAAAACATTTAAAATCGCTCCAACATGTTTCGATCCCAAGATCATCTGCAGGGAGCTACACTGTTCCTTGCTTAAGTCACATTTTTAAAAACACTCACTTTAGCAAGGAACAGTGTTGCTCCCTGAAGATGATCTTAGGATCGAAACATTTTGGAGCGAATTTAAATGTTTTAATGTAAAAAAAAAAATTGTGTATGTGCATTAGTTGGTGTGCTGATTGAATGACTCTGTGTCCAATGTTACCCGGTTCCAGGGCTATTCGATATTGAAAATAAATGCGTAGTAACATAGTAACAGCAAAACCCTAGCCTTTGAAACTCAACTCCTTGTAAATTACTATTAATTTCGACATTTAAACTGTTGCCAACTAAATATTTAAAGTGCAATGTACTTTCGGAGATTTTGTTAAAGAACCTTACAATTGGGAACACCTTGCACTGAAGAAGTGCTGCTTGCAAACTGCCAAAATCGTAACATCTGAAATACATAACCATTCAGTGGAAGCAGGATTTTGTTACGATTGGATCAAGAATGAAAAGCGAATGACACATTGTATGGAGAGGCATAACATTTCCACAACAAGGACGAGAAACACGTGGATGATGAAATAACACAAAAGACAGACAAGAAACCAGAACCAGAAGTGATGCAATCAAAAAATAAAGCAAAAGAAGGGAAAGATGCCCCAAGGGAAGGACCAGACACATTCTCTAGAAACTGGATGTAATGGAAGAGTTGGGAACACCGGATTAACAGTCACGAAGTCACGTACAGTCATGTGCAGTCATGTACAGTCTACATGCAATCAGCAGCACCACACAGTATTCTTGTCTTGTCTACAAAATGATAATGTAAGAATTCCTGAGGCCACTACCGCTAAACTTGCAGGTAAATCGTTGTTTGTCAACAAGCAACATTCTGCACTACAAAAATAAAAATGGTCTCAGCCATCATGTAACGCAGTTCAGTGAAACAGACCCGCCCACCCGCCCAGTACAGCGCACTAAAATGACCATATTCTGAATGAGACTGCCGGCTAGCCGACAACGTGTTAGAACAGAGGGCGTTGGTGTGGTGAACTTCAGACTTCCGAAGGTACAAACATTCAGGGCTTTTATTTTTTACTATTACCACCACAGCTAGCAGACATGTAACATACAAATTAACAAGTTACAATGATTAACCAGTTAACAAAATGTGAAGACCAAACATCATTGGACACTGCAAACAGCGAACAGAAAAATTAACTGCAAAAAATGGTAATATTTTGACGTGTATTTGACACACGGTGTACTGGCAATTTACATGGATGTAATAACTACATACATTTATTTTGCCCACATGCACAGGCGCTTGCACATAATGTAAGTAAAAAATGTGTATCTGGCCCACGTGCACTAGCTTTATTACGTAATGCAATAACTATATATGTAAATATGGCACACGTGTACTGGCAACTTTACATGGGTGTAATAATTACATACGTGTATTGAGCCCACGTGCACTTGCGTTTTCAAATAATGTAATAACTATATACGTGCATTTTGTCCACGTGTCCTAGCGTTTTTAACATGACGTAATAATTACATGTGTGTATTTGTCCACGTGCACTACAGGGCTTTCCCCGCCACCCGCCACATCACCAGTTTGCAGGACCGTAAGCTCACGTCTGCCATAACGATACGACCCGCAATGCCATTATGTTTGTGCCCACTGTACGGGCAGATCAATCATTTAGCGTCCGTAGCTGGACAGACGGGCATATGGGCCGAATTACGAGACAGAAAGATACACGCGAAGACCATTAACCTTTCGAAGGGTGAATCTGCATGCATAATTCATTGAACATTTCACTCTTATCTCGAAGAAAACACAACAAGACGGTATTCATTTACAATTCTAGGTGTAACCAAGGCCGATGATGCTGCTGCTACTTTAAGCAAGTGCAGACCCCGAAAAGAAATTCTGCGTCTTTGTTGGTGTTAAAGGATGTCTTAACGCTTCCGTCAGGGGCTAATCGTCTACAAACACTTCGAACTAACTTATTTCTTGCAACAAATTAAAAACCTCTGCGCACAACAACAAACGGTATGTCTGACTAAAGCAAAGGCCTGTAACATGTCGTTGGCTACTTTACACCGGGGTGCTGATAAGTCCTTAGCCAGAACAGGAAGGAAACAAGCTCGGAAGCATGTCAGGGACGCGCGCGACTTCAACAACATCGAGACGCGAGCTGTCATCAAATCTTTCTTCTTTCATGCTAGGCAAGGCGCCGAAGGAAATTCACGACATTCTGACAGAAACATTAGCTTGTTTCCTTCCTGTTCCGGCTAAGGACTTATCGGCACCCTTGTATTCGAACTCTACATATACACCCTAGACAAGACGCAGTATTGCTAAATTTGCGAAATCTGAGGCTGTGACGGCAGAGACTTGGACGAACGGCACGTCACGTCACGCCCACCAGACACAACAACACTCTACTTCCAACCTGACCAACCCTTCTTAGGTCCAAAACATTTTCCTGAACTACTGTGACTCTTTCTCTAATTTCTGTTCTTTGGGAACACAAAACAGACGACAGACATTTCACAGCCGCACACAACAAACACAAATTCATCACTTTACGTTGAACCTGGAGTATCGACAGACAGCGATCGTAATGCGTTAAAGAAGGAAATATTAATGGCGTTTCAGAGGAATTTCGCGTTCGTAAATTTATATACGGCCGATTTCAGTGGCCGCGCGGTCTACGGTCGCTCGCTTGTTGGGATTGCGGGTTCGAATCACGCCGGGGGCATGGATGTCTGTCTGTGTTGAGTGTTGTGTTGTCAGGTACAGGTCTCTACGACGGGCTGATCACTCGTCCAGAGAAGTCCTACCGAATGTGATGCGTCGTTGTGTGTGTGTGTTGCAGAAACCTCAAAAATGAGGAGGCCAAGGCCCGCGCCAAAGGGGTGGGGGAAGTTAATGTACGACAGTCACATAAACACCGATTGGTCAGAACGATATAAACATAACCTGTGATTCTCACCGAAGTCCGAACATTTACGCATTTCAGTCAGCACCATTCCTCACGTTACTGCTGTGTTGTTGCAAAAGGTACAAGAGCAAGAATGGCCTCTTTACAAGTAATTAACGCGAATGATTTCTTGAATCACATGACTTACTCTAATCACATATGGCGATCGTGTTGATTTGTCATATATTTCCTAATGACCTAATCATAAAATTAAGAATACAGATCAAAAGTTATTTGCGAACGGTGTCTCATATGCTGGAGTCAAAGAGCGTCGAAAGAGAGTGGAATTCGACCAGAGCTATCATGCAGGCCTAGACGATGTCCTGTCGGCTCTATAAGCAAATGCCAGGGTCAACTCAAGGAAATCACAATAAAAAAAAAATGTAATTCATGACAGTCGGTAACCCCGGAAAGTCACCTTCTGCACTCTACATTGCTGCATTAGAAGACGTCGAATGACTTCCCGCCAATTTCACTAACGTCCCCCGCTGAGAGAGACAGACACGCTGCATGAGACTCACACAGACAGCCGTCTTAAAACACACACAAATTGACTGCAAGGCAATGTGCAGTTAAAACGGACACTTACTGGCGGAGTGTCTCAGCAGACATATTACAACAAGACACTTCAGCAACTTCTGCTAACTGCAACCAAACGTACAGCCCAGAGGTCGAAGTCAAACCCAACGGTCCAGGAATATGCTCACCCGCTCTAAAATACAGCAGAAGAAAATAAACGGCATTAAAGTATCCAGAACTGTGGAGGCCGTGGCCTGAATAGGGCCGAAGCGCAACAGGAAAGTGACAGAAATCGTATTTATATTCAAACGCAGCGAGACTATCGGCCCTCGGTGTAAGGCACATACATGCGTCAAACCGTCATTTCGCCAATAGCTACGAAACCTTTACAGAAGATGGCTGAATGGGAAATCTAGTAATTATCTACCCGCTGCTAATTAAATGCATGGTTATACACATAAGCCCGTGGTTACCTATAGCCAATTATGTAAATTCCAGCTACGCAAGATCCTGAGCCAGCTGCAACAACTTCACGCCCTATTTCCCCAAAACCGCCATTTCAGCGCTGCTGCAACATCGTGAGATATAAATCGCATCCTAACCTAACCTAACCTAACCTATCTTCCAGCCTTCATTCACGTAAGAAAAGCGCGCATTTAATCGTCTCACCGAGGAAGAGGAAATACGAACTCCGTAACGAAGGCCAGTCGGTGGCGTGTTACATCAGCTTAACTGCGTGGCAAATTGACTCGCCAGCTCTGTAGCGTGTTATGGATCACACAGAGGAGGTCACTGGGTAAGAAATGTTAGCTGTCAAACAAAATAGTTCCTATGTACAAAACACTTGGGAAGTGCGAACATGTCACGAGGGTGGAAAACAAAGTGCCAGAAATTTACGCGTTCCATATCCGTGCATTTAAGAATATTTTATACTTATATGATAAACCACCAATTGCACATTTATAGTAATCCATAATTACTTGTAAATTGATTGTATTCTTGTTATAAGACACGCTCATGATGATCACTGGCGTGACCGAAACATGTTGGTGAAGAATCATAATATGTGATTGAACATATTAATAAACATGCGCTTGTTGGTTTGTGATGTAAGTATTAACTGCCGAAAGTTTTGTGAAAGTATTGCATGGGTAGCAACTACATAAAATGATCGTACGTACAGTACAACAGTGCAAAAATGATTTCACAGGTTCAGAACTTGGCAAAAATAGGATACGACAGCTTCCTGAATGATGCGTTGTTTACATCGAGTAGGACCGTAAACAGCCTCCATAAAAGATGCTGGATCAAAATGTCATCCGTGAATTTCCATGAAGCTACCTTACACCGCAATGAGCGCGGACGGGGCGGGGGCGGGGGGGGGGCTGTCTCTAAAAAGGTACAGATCATCCTAGATCAAGCCATAAAGGCCCAGAGAGGGAGTAAAGGCATAGCTCTACTCTTTATTTAACCTAGGCAATAGATGGAGGTGTGTGGTTAAAGCCACGCCCCCGGCAGCTTCACCCCTAGGAAAAAGACCCGGTAACTATTGTACAGGTAACTGGGTGGGCAACAGGGTCGGTCTGGACGGGTGCCGAAAATCTCGCTCGCCACCGGGAATCCATCCCCGAACCGTCCAGCCCGTAGCGAGTCACGGAGACTGTCTCTTCCAAAAAAGAAATTCCGACAGTTACGCCAAATTCATCGTAACATCATTTTCCAAAAGATTAAATGGGGGGACAGGGTTGCAAAAATTTTTCAAAGATCTAGGAGTCACCTCAAACTTATAGATGCCAGAAGAATGACAGGAGGCAAGTTCCACACAGAAGACCCAGAAATATTATGCGCCAATGCACAAAGTTTAGGCGCCCGGGCAAACTGGCACGCGGCATTTGTGCATCCCTGACGCGGGGCAACCCACGCTCCTTGCACGAACTGCAAAATAATACTCGAAAAAGAAACTATCAATATTTTAAGGTATGAGCTCTGTCGTGAGTCCAAAAATATTTTCGGAAGTTGTGAGGCTTGCTGAGACGGTGCAAGTCGTCATCCCAGACTATCCTATGAAATGTGATTAGGCTGGAAGGCAGTAGAAATGCGTACACTGAAATCCCAATTCCCAAGTAGATCACACAAAACGGGGCGTGTCGAAAAAGAACATGGCAGGAAGTATATAATCTATAGGTGTGACCCCCGTTGGGAAATACGAAATTAAGGACGGTGAGGAAGTGGGGACGACCACAACAGCATCTTTCCTGTGTCTCACTGCACAGTGTGAGACACGTTTAGGGTTCAGCTGCAAGCACTATAAGAAAGCCAACAGAAAGTGCACTCGCATGCTATACGATAAACTGTCCAGTGATCAAGATCTCAGCATTACAATATGTTATGTGCTGCATGGGCAGACAATGAAACAATAGCAGCTGAATGATATGCACTGGGATGGATATACTGTATCACAAACATTAGACAGCACTTCAGTTACGTAACGGAAAGATTCTTCTGTATTATACAGACCTCTTAGTACGAGTCTGTGCGTCGGGCTGATCACTCGTCCAGATGAGCCCTACCGAGTATGGTGCGTCCACTGAGTGTGATCGTGAAGCCCCGTAATGGGAGGCTACGACCCGGAATCGGGTCTTCACAGAAAAATACAGACTTCCAAAGGATGGAAACCATGTGGTTATCGGAAAAGGAATGATTCTGTGCAATTATCTGTATCTATTTTCCTGTGTACCTGTCGACCGGGATAACTCAGTCGGTATAGCAACTCGCTACGGACTGGACGGGCCGGGGATCGAATCCCGTCGGCAGGAAAGGTTTTCCGCACCCTTCCAGACCGGCCGCGGAGGCCCACCAAACGTCCTATACAACGAATACGGGGTCATTCCCGGAATTAAAGCGGGGGGTGGGGGTTAACCACCCACACCCATCTACAGCCGAAGTTAAACAAAGAGTAAAGCTATACCTGTACTCCCCCTCTATGCCTTCATGGCATGTTCTAGGGTGAAATTACATGTATAGTTGATTAGTGGACAAATAAGCAGAAATAAACGGAAAGTAACCTTCACTAACGTTAGAGGACAACTTTTACCTTCCCGTGTCGGAGAACTGCTTATCAACTAGAAGGGAAAAGAGATACAAAGAACAATGTTGCACTAGACCAGAGTTTATTTCCAGATTAACACGGGGTTTCCATCCCTCTCAGGTCTAAATAATACAGAAGAATCCTCCTTCCATTTGAAGTACAGAGTTTTAAACGGATCCGCACATACATCATTCCACTTTTTGTTGCCATTCGTCTCGTTGTATCAAACATGGAATGATCAGGTCGGTTTGCGAGTCGCGAAGGCTCCAGGAACAACACCTGAGTGACATCTCTCGTTGTTACAAGAAGTTAAAACAGAAGAGGAGGAAGCGGCCTCGCACCTTCCGCGTCCTTGTCAACTTCCATGGTAAAATATGTAAAGCAGGCACACACTCACTCCCCATGACACCCCTCCGCCTGAAAAACAATACAAACACAGAGAGAAGGCAGGGGATGTCCAAAAGGCTGACAGCATTGTCTTGCGACTTTATCTTCCTGCACATTAGTAATACTGGTTCATACTTGACGCCAAAACTAATGGTGTTGTATGGAACACGCGAGACGACGCTTTCCCAAGCCGAAGTCATTACAGTACACAGTGCTGGCCTCTGGAAACAACAAACAAAAACACAGTTTCCGTTTGTCTTCAGTTCACTTCCCTCTTTTCATTCGTATTCTGTACGTAGTCAGATATTCTTTTCAATGACGTCACGCATGTCTCTACACGTGAACAGTATGGCGTGACGGCAGACAGGCAGACGACATCCGCTATTCTACTGCGCCGTGAGAAGGGGGTCAACGGAATGTACTTTGATGCATCATAGTTACTAACATTTCGTACCCACCATATCTACACAAGGTGCTGGACATTTATTGCTTCAACTCACACACACTCAAACAAACTCACATACACACACACACACCCACAACACACACACACAAACACATTCACACACCACACTCACACACACACACCACACACACACACACCCACACACACTCACACAAACTCTCTCTCTCTCTCACACACACACACACACCACACACACTCACACAAACTCACACACACCCATACACTCACACACCCACACACAATCACACACTCACACACACAAACTCACACCACACACACAATCACACAAACTCACACTCACACAAACACACCACACACACTCACACACACCCACACACAATCACACACTCACACACACAAACTCACACACCACACACTCACACCACACACACAATCACACAAACTCACACTCACACAAACACACACCACACCCACACACACTCACACACACACACCCCCACACACTCACACAAACTCTCTCTCTCTCACACACACACACCCACACACTCACACACACCCACACACAATCACACACTCACACACACAAACTCACACTCACACAAACTCACACTCACACAAACTCACACTCACACAAACACACACCACTTCCACACACACACACACACCCACACACACCACACACACGTCGCCATGTAACAAACACGTTCACTACATTTCAAAGTTCGTTGGCAAATGCTTTCTTCCAGATCTTCACTGCGAGGATTACAAGTAAGTATACACTTCAATTGGACGGATTTCAGATCTGGCGAACGAGGTCACAATCATCCTTATCATTATTGTCACCAAAACACTCGCTAGACTGGTGACACACTATATACTATATGGGTGTGAATTTATGGTCTCAGAAAACTTTGATCGTAGCCGCGCTCATAGCACACCACACACCATCTGTAACATAACTGAACTGCATTTTGTACATTAACATGGCATTTTTTATAAACCAGTACCTGTCATTATTAGAGTTCACGTACCTACTGAGGGGAAAACAAGCCTCAATGTTAAACAGAACGAATGCAGGGCGCCAACCGTCCAGAGGGCAATCCACGAAAGTACAAGTTCATGAAATTCAGTCTTGTTTCCCACCACAGTTGTCTCATACGGATGAAACTGTAAAGGTTATGTTGCAGCATATCGATCTGCTGTAAAACCAGAGCCATCGATTTTCTTGCAGATGTCTCCAATTCAGCACAATCTTTTAATTATTTTCTCCCTCAGTGCATGTCTCCTGCATGTTGCCCTACGGCATCAAATTGAACCCGCTGCTCTAACACATTTCAATTACTTGCAAACTGTTTCCATCTAGGGCACTAGTGCAGCGCGGAAAATTTAGTCTCTACTGACGACACTTCGTGCAGCAACTGTATTTGACGCACACATCACATACAGCGAGTGCAAATGGTTCAAACAGACACCACAAACTACCCGATAAGCAAAATGATGCCGATCAGTAGTCTTTGTAGATATGACAAGCGACCGGACAGGAAGTGACAACCGAGTGCCAGCGTGTAGAATGATAACCCTGTACCATTAAAAAATTTGAAGAATCTCTGAGAATCTTGACAGCCGTTATTGGATACACAAACGGGGTCAGTCAGTGGGTGGTGCATATTTCTGGAGCGTAGATTACACGTAGCTCTCGTTCGTCAGCAAGAAACTTCGGCAGCACTCCTAAGGAATCACAATTTGGATGTAGTTCCCAGGTAGGAATCGTCCGTTAAATACAGCACACTCTTCACGCGTTTATCTCAGTCGACGGAAGCAACAAATACAGACAATGTCCGTCGCCAACATAAGAGCATTAGGTAGGACGCAATGCATTCCAGCGGTCTCTACCTGGACGACCCTGCAGGTAAGCTGACGTTTTATGAACATTTATGCAAACACGTCAACACTATAAAGTATGATTTACATTCGGTAACACGTAGACAGCTGAAAAAACAATTTTCGCGCAACGTTCTGCTTCTGGTACACGTGTCACTTGAAAACGGTGCAACAATTCGTATAAATATTTATGTTCTGCCCTGTGCCACGTTTAAACTCTTTACTCACACTGAAATCGCATACGGTTGTATAGCAAAGGAGAAATACTGCCGAACCAATCTCATGGCCAACCGCACGAACAGATATCACAGGAACGACTCCGTGGAGACCAAACCCTGTCGTAAAGCTAACATTTCAGCAAACGGAAATCTCGAATGTTCATGGCCGCATCCACTAAAGCCCGTCACTAGGCCCTATACCCATCCATACAAATTAAGTCCACATCGTCGTAGGCTATTCCCCTCTTAACATTACATACTGAATACATATTTTTTAATATTATCCCAACAGCTACACGTAGGTGCACACAGCGGTGTCCATTCAGGTTTTCCGACTTATCTCTCCAAAGTTTGCTACACACCTCCAACAAATCAGCAACTTAATAAATTAACTAACAACATGGAGCAAGGTCGTTGTTGAGAAGCTAACAGTTTCATAGCTAGTCAAGAAATTTCCGCATTTTATGGAATCCGACGGTTCAACATAAATAAATAAATAAATGTGTTCGAATTGGAACACACAAACAGCAGAAATGGCAGAGGATTTTTGCGAGGTAGCTGTTAACCGGGACGCTTTTAATTTCTTTGTATCAATAGAAGCCCCGTTCTGATGCGTCGCAGTCCAACTCAGCCACTGTAAATAAGCAGATAGATGAAAAATAACCCTCGCAAGTAACGCTGTCTGACATACAGAATCACACCGCTAAAATTCCGAGTTCGAATCCCGTTGGACGTGTGGGTGCTTGAAAACGCCTCTATAACCGAGGCAGAAATGAATCGACTCTGTACTCTGTAAGAAAGAAGAGAACCACCCCCCCCATCATCCCGGATAGTCTAACCAGCATTTGCGCGACCGCATTAAATTGATAAAGAGGATTGATAACCGTAAATATTTTTTTAAAC
>Ga0123353_10011161_pt1 | contig 12631 bp, 11 predicted proteins | sample TergutLab28metaG_3_FD_92763 | JGI IMG/M metagenome (GOLD analysis project Ga0123353, IMG submission 92763) | Labiotermes labralis P3 segment gut microbial communities from Petit-Saut dam, French Guiana - Lab288 P3 | ecosystem: Host-associated > Arthropoda: Insects > Digestive system > Gut ... | reverse complement strand
GTGGATCATATAAAACGTGCAATAAAGCGTTCAAAGCCCGCCGAAGAACAGATCAAGGACAAGTACGGTTCGTACATGAAGGGATTATCAAAGGACGTTTCAGAATCGCAGAAAGAAAAATCACCGTACTATATGCACAACGAACACATCGGCGACCAGATGTTCAATTGAGAAGGATATCCATCTTTACGGCGTCGCCGCCGTCGTTGTAATAATTTTTCAATACCTCAGTGGGAACAAAACCGTGACGTTTGTAAAAGTTTATCGCACGCATGTTCGACGGCCTCACTTCCAGTGATATGTGCGTAATACCGTTCATCATCGCCACTCTGCGAAATTGTATCAATAGTTTTGAACCCAACCCCATCGATCTGTAGTTACGTTCAACTGCGAACATCAATATCCGCGCATGGGAACCGTCTGCTTTGGACGAGGAAAGAAAACCTACGGGTCTCCCGGAAAAATCACATACAACTAACTGACCGCGAGGCCATAGCTCATGGAAACAGAAGAACGTCTCTTCTCTGTACGACTCGTCCAGCGATGAGCAGAGTATCTCGTAAAGTCTTCCTGAATCTCTTTCGTCGTATTCCCTGATCATCATCCGCTTCTGACCCTCCTTATCACAGCCGCAGCCAATATTATCAGCATTATCGCAAGTATCGGTGCATATTTAATGTATGGTTCGAAGAACGTATCATTACCGTCATCGGGGAACACAGTGACAACGAATTCGTATACGCACGTAACACCTGAACGATCGGTTGCCGTCAATACGCATGTGTTCACTCCTTCCGGAAGGAGAACGGCAATTTTTACTCCGACTCGATCCGTAATTCCGTCCCCGTCAAGATCCCACAGGAATGTCGTTCCCTTGGGATATGTGCTTGACGACGCATCCAGAACTATCGCCGATCCGTCCTTGTTCCCGGTGACGATGACATTCAAATTCATCAGAACATCCTCACCCCAATCTGACAGAAAAAAAGAGGCGTAGTGATCGGCAACCTCTTTTGAATAAATTTCAACAGCCGCTTCTCTGTTGTTATGAAATGCGGCATTGGTCCAATTGATCGACGACACCCATACTGTGTCGTCAATTATCACTCCTTTATTGTGGGTCAGACCGAAATTATCGCCGCCGTCTATCGTCCTCGCCTGAAGACCGTTCGTTCCGTCCATTACTGAGACCACCGTATAATTGTTTATTCCGTTCTCCGTATCGAACGTAACGTCAGCAAGTATTCTCACATCAACACCGTTCTTCGCCGCCGTCAGTGACCATGATAACGGAGATTGTGTTGTTGTATCGGTCCAGGCGTACTGGATGCTCATCTGTTCCGAATATACTCTGTAAGATGCGTTCTGAATACTGTATCTGAGCATATCGAATGAGATATCCGGACTGACCACAGGTCTCACATACGCCTGAAATGACGCATGATCGGAAGATCTCGGTTTGTACGCCGGTAATATTATGGGTGCGGTGTTCGGATATATCTCTTTTAAAGTGAATATATCATACCGCGACGGATCGCAATCCGAGAAAAAGATGTTCCTCATATATTGCGCATATGCTTCGCTTTCAACGACAGCGCCCCATCCCCTGTTCCCGTTGAATGACTGTTCTCTCCAATTCTCGGATGTTATGATAACGGTATTCGAATCAATGACCGCATATTTCGTATGCAGAAGATCATAACGTTTGTACACACCGTTCGATTTTATTATGTAAACATCAGCACCGTGTTCGTAAAGAGACGCCATATAACGTATCTCCGTATCCGGTACGCCTCCGCCGGGAGAACCTTCCAATAATATCGTAACTTTAACGCCTTTTTTCAATAAGACCGTCAATAACGATATTATTTCCTTGTGGTCCAGCAGATACATTGAAATTAAAACCTCATGCGTTGCATTCTCCAATGCGCAGAGAACGGGATCTCCTTTGGAATCGGGGAAGACGAACGGCGTAACAACAGAATCAAAGAATTCTGATGATATCTTTTCATCGGTACGGCCGAATACCGATAATTTCCAATCATTCGCCGTATCTGTGTCGAACGGAGAACATCTTACGGCCATCTTTCCCGCAGATATCCTTGAAAAAGCAACACCGTTCCATCCTTGTATGCTTGTATCCCCGTTACCGTAAACGAATGCATCAATTGTTCTGTTGTCTGACGTTCTTTTCAATGAAACTTCATCACCAGCATCCGCGAGGATGAATGATCTTGCCGTTATCCCGAAAGTTCCGTAAATATACACGGAACGGGTGAACCATCCTTCGGGTTCGTTGCTTGATATCGTTATGTATTGTTTAGCTTCCACGAAAAGATCCGATGTGAATTTAACGGTACCTTCGCCGTCGTCCAGATAATAATTCTTTAAATTTATCTTCACGGACCCGGCGTTATATAATGTAACCGCTTCAAAAGAACCGGAAGGCATTATCTCATACAACCATAACGGATCGTTATCGGATGCGTCCGTATTCTCCGATGATAACGGGATCAGTATCAGCGCAAATACCAGTAACGCTGCCGTGATTTTTTTCATAGATAAGAAAAACTTCGTTACCTTAATGAATGCCTATGTGTACAGTTATACTAACTCTCACATCCCGACGGAACAGAATACACAGGCTGAAAAAGGATGTCGATCGGATCTTACACACGATCCGGAAGTGCCATCGGTGTTACGTATACGCGTTCACGAGAATGGTATCGCCGTTAACTGGATTATGTTTTTATATTTCGTTTCACTTAAAGAAAATTGTGTGTAACGTAACGGCCCCGAAGGGCCGGGTCCTCTCACGGGGACCACTCGGTTACCGGTTTACGGGATCTCAAGATCGATAACGATCATGAGGCCCCGAAGGGCGATAACGAGCCTTATCCGGGTCATACCGGTTCGGCCGTGTTTACTTATTACACCACCTCCTCCGGATCTGGTTCCGGACCCCCGGTTGTGAAAAGTACGGGGGTCCGAACTTCCCATTTCCGGCGTTTTTCTTTAATTCCCGTACGGCTTATAATAGGATTCACTACAGTTATACTAACCTTCGTTTCAGAAGTATTTTGAAAGGTGTTTCAAAGATATTTCACAAGATCGAGAAGAGCAGCTTTCGGATCCTTCGCTTTTACAACGCCTGACGCCAAAAGCACACCTTCAGCACCCAGTTCGATCGCTTTCTTAACGTCGTATCCTGTTTTCACACCCGCACCGCAAAGAACTGAGATATTCTTGTTAACGACCTTTACGGAAGCTACGGTCCTTTCAACTATTTCGGGATCCGCATCCGTTACCGATACGTCCCCGCCGATAAGTTCCGGAGGTTCCACGGCTATCATATCAACATTGAAAGCAGCGATATCGGCCGCTGCTTTTGATGTCTCTGCGCAGACTATCGTCAAAAGTTTGTTGCTCTTACAAAGCTCTGCGGTCTGTGATATATCGTTCAGTGAGGATCTGTGCTCACTGTGATTGATCAGCGTACCGACTGCGCCTGCGGCCTTTATCATGGACGGCGTTGCCCAACCTGTGGACGAACCGGGTGAACGTGCATCCGCATTTTGAGAAAATACGGGGATGTCGACGTTCCTTGCCACAGCTCCCAGTTCCGTCATCGGCGGGCATACTGCAATAGTGATGCCTGATGCTTTTGCTACTTCTTCACACAACCGGGCGATCTTAAGCGCTTCCGCACCTTCCACTTCCCGATACACTTTGAAATTGACGACTATCAACGGTTTTGACAATTCAGTCAAGTTTTTCAAACCTCTTGGTCAGTTCCTTAAGAACCTCAGGTCTGGATGTGTATTCCATCTCATCGGGAGACAATATCGCAGGCATGAACGGACCGTGTCCTCTCATCATCTTGCTCGCTTTCACGGCATTGGAACGAACGTGGTCCCAAACCTGTCCCTCGAAGAAGTCTATCGGTTCGTGAACGCCCGCTTTCGAATCCATCGGTTCTATTCCTTGGAACCTTCCGTTGTTCAGCTGGAAACCGATGCAGCATATTCTCGGCGGTCCGTCAAAATATGTGGGATCTGAATTTGCAACGGAGCACGGGTATAACGCGCCTATGTGCGACCCCCTCATCCATCCCGCTACGAGCATGGTGTTCATGAACGGCTGTAAGAACTCACCCACTGCCGGCAATCCACTCTGTGATCTGCATATGCATACCGGATCATCTTTACCTACGTACTTACCGGCGGTCATGTTCAGCTTGTCAGTACTGACAACTGCTGCCGGACCGACACCCGCTCTGCTGTTGATCCTCTTTATTGCGTATCTTGTGGTATCGCCGAGTAAGCTCAGAATGCTTAACGTCTCTTCAGGCGATGACATTACTACCTTCTTTGAATCGACAACATCATGAATTTCAACATCGAATCCCTTCTTCGCTCTTGCGTCGATCACAAGACCTGTTGTTGTGAACGGGTCTAAGAATATTTTAGATAACGGTAACGAATACGCAGCCGGTTCTGTTTTATCGGCCATGAAGAACAACATCGGTTCTGAGCCTCTTTCAACGAATTCCATTTCCGCTGATCCCGGTCCCGCTCCTTTTACGTTACCGCTGAACGCATCTGTTAAAAGGTCTTGACCTGCGGCGTATAACTTCATTTTCTTTGCAAGCTTCGTTGCTTCCATGAACGCGTTCCACGCCATACCGTGAACATCTTTGTTGTTCTCGCCTTTGCGGTGTGTCATCAACAGATTGATATCGTCACCGACACGAGTCACGTAAAAGTCCTCTATCGTTCCCTGCTTGACGCCGTCCGCGAGGATGTCTCTGCATTTGTCCATCATCGACGGGTGCGGTCTTGAGTGGCCTACCACTGAGCCGACGTCTGCCTTGATGACTGAAACCGTTATCTTCTCTGACATGGATTCACCTGAATGATTGCCCTATTATCGCGCAGGGGTTAAAAATAACTTCGGTCAACTATTGTTATTTTTTTACTCGCAAAGGGCATCAGATATTTATTCGGTACCGCTATCACCTTTATCGTTAACATGAGCGTCCGAAGAGATTCAAAGAGCGTTTCGGTGAACGACACCGTCGTTACATTAGAAGGATGGGTACAGGACATACGGAACCTCGGCGGTATTTCGTTTGTTGTATTACGTGATCGTTACGGCACAGTGCAGATAACGCTTCCGAAGAAAAAGATAGAACCGGAACTCTTCGAAGGATTGACAACACTTTCCAGAGAATCCGTCATTTCCGTAACAGGAGAAGTGAAAGCGAGTGCACAAACGGAATTGGGATTGGAAATAATTCCGTCATCGTTCACTCTGTATTCGGAAGCTGCCGTTCCGTTACCGATGGGCGTCATCGACAAAGTTAATACAGAAATGGACACGAGACTGAACAACAGGTTCATCGATCTTCGGAAACCTGAGATAAGGGCAGTTTTTGAATTAAAATCATTGATGCTGGAATTGCTGAACGAAGTTATGACGAAGAACGGTTTTGTTCAGGTATCAACACCAAAACTTGCGGAATCCGGCGCGGAAGGAGGTGCAACGTTATTCAAAGTTGATTATTTCGGAAGACCTGCTTATTTAGCACAATCGCCGCAGCTTTACAAACAGATGTTAATGTCCACCGGTCTTGACCGTATTTACGAGATCGGTCCGGCATTCCGTGCGGAACATTCTAACACAAATCGTCACGTTACGGAATTCATTTCGTTCGATGGTGAGATGTCATGGATATCATCGCAATCCGATACAATGGAAATGATCGAGAAGGTGATCGATCACGTACTGAAAGGATTGAAAGAGAAAGGAAAGGATATGCTGAAGATATTGGGCAAGGACGTCAACGTACCATCCGTTCCGTATCCTGTATTAACGTACTCCGAATGTATCGAAATGTTAACGAAAGCGGGAATGGATATCAAGGACGGCGATGATCTCGGTACCGAAGGCGAGAAGCTCATCGGAGACATCATGAGCGAAAAAGGTAATGACCTTTACTGGATAGCGGAATATCCTGAACTTGAGAAACCATTCTACATCATGGAAAAGGAAGGAACAAGGTTCTCATATTCATTTGACCTTGATTACAAAGGACAGGAGATATCGTCCGGCGGACAGAGAGAACACCGTTACGAAAAACTCAAGGAAAGGATGAAAAAGAAAGGTCTCGATCCCGAGAGTTTTGATTTCTATCTGAACGCATTCAAGTACGGTATGCCCCCTCACGGAGGATGGGGCATCGGTATTGAACGTTTACTCGTAAAGATGTTGGACCTTCAGAACATACGTGAAGCGATACTCTTCCCGAGGGACATGAGCAGACTCTCGCCGTGATAACATAACGCGATCGCAAAGATGGTGCAACGGCTGTTTGCGCTTTCATTCATATCCTATACTTTCGGTCATTTTCTATCACGTGTTCAGAACATCTGGCTCCTTTATAGAACGATAAAACGAACAAGGTACTTTCGATTACCTCTCCCGTTCAGCTTTTTAAATCTATTTCGCGTTCACGTATAACATGGCAACAGCCGGTGACCGTTACGAAAGGGAATTGAAATATCTGCTCGCAGGTGACGAGAAAACGATCAGAACAATGATCAAAACTTGCGACGCAACGGAAAAAAGAGCTTACTTGTCTGCCATTGACAATCCTTTCGTCGTCATACGCGCTGCAGGTTCACTTGGTGTGGATCTCGTTGCATTAAGATGGGACCTGTCGTTTCCGATAGAAGTTAAAAGCTCATCCGAAGGTGTTCTGAGGTTCAGCAGGAATCCGCGACTCGCGGAGCAGGCGGAAAAGATGATCAACGAGTGCCAACGTGCTTCGCTCGTTCCTTTTTACGCATTCAGATTAAAAGGCTGGCGCGGCGATCCGTGGAGGGTATTTACGTTACCCATGGGAGGTCTTCTGAAAGGGAGAACTGAATTCATCCAAAGGATCGTTCCTCAGATAGAAATGAATTCCAAAGGGAATTTCATCATGAGGTGGGAGAAAGGAATGAAATTAAGTGAATTCCTTGAACGCACTCTGAACATGGCGGACGATGATGAGATCGTAAGATGCGCATCCAATGAGGTGTGGGATGCGGAAGCATGCGCGGATGACTTTGATATTTAAGAGAAAGTGAGGCGCCGTCGGCACTCATAGGGCTCATCATGGATCAGCGTAAGATACTCCTCATCCGGCGTTCCTCACCGCGATATGGGAAAAGAATTATTTCAGACCTGTCATTCTTTTTAACGGACCGCTTGCGCGTTCCAGTATATCGTCACTCAGAACAACTTCATGTTCCATTTTCTCAAGTGCGTTGAGAACTGATCTCAATGTGGTCATCTTCATAACGGAACATAATGCATGGGAAATGAATCTGAGTTCTTTATACGACGAACCTTTTCTCATCCTGTGTTCCATTCCCACTTCCGTTGCAATGATGAATTCCTTTGCATCCGAAGTTTTAACAAATTCCACCATTTTTTCGGTGGAACCGACCATGTCCGCTATTTTCAGGACATCCATTCTGCATTCCGGATGTGCAATGACCAAAGCATCAGGATGGATCGTTTTCATGTCAAGGATATTCTGAACCGTGATCGATTGATGTACAGGACAGTAACCGTTCCAAAGTATCAGATTCTTTGACGGTACCTTGGATGCCACGTACGTTCCTAAATTCACGTCAGGAACGAAGATCACTTCCTTTTCCTTCACGGATGCAACAATTTCAGATGCGTTCGATGAGGTGCAGCACACATCCATCTCCGCTTTGGCTGCCGCAGATGTGTTCACGTAACCGACCACGCATGCATCCTTGAAGCATTTTCTCGCATCCCGTATCTGGTCTGCAGAGCACATGGATGCCATCGGACATGTTGCGAACGGTTCAGGCATCAGTACCTTCTTCTTAGGGTCCAGTATCTTAGCGCTTTCCGCCATGAACGTCACACCGCAGAATACGATAACATCGGCATCGCTTTTCGCGGCGATGATCGAAAGACCTAAAGAATCTCCCACATGATCGGCAATATCCTGCACTTCCGGTAAACAATAGTTGTGCGCAAGGATGATCGCATTCCTTTCTTTCTTCAGCACGGAGATCCTTTCTTTGACCGAGACCATTGGGATGTTCAGCATGAACACCTTAAAATATCTTACGAGGCAAAAGAGTAACTATAAACCGTTCTTTTGCATTTACGAGCTAATGACCTCCAGGGAAAAGAAGGCTTCGGAGATGTTCAAGTGCTCCGACAAAGAGCGCGGAATATTCGAAGCCGGAATAAAATTCGGAACGATAGTTCATCAGTTCGTAGGAACTCCCGTAAGCAATTATAACGTCAGAGAATTGGAAAAGGTCATTGAAATGTCCATAATGGTACAGCCGCTTGTAGAATCAGTGAAAGTGAACATCGACATAGATGAAAAAGAAAGAAAGGACCTCTACGATTACGTATCATTAACAAACGACATGATACGCGCAATGGTGAAGATACGCATAGGATCCCTCATCCTCTCTGCGGAAAGATGTTTCAAAGGTGACGATCCGCAGATCAGCGGCAACGAATCTTCCGACAGAGAACGTGCGATAGTCGAATCCGGGATCAGCATGGGATTGATCTACCATCAGTTCGTCGGTACGCCCGTAAGCAGATATAACGTCAGTGAATTGGAAAGGGCGATCGAATTATCTGTGAAAGCGCAACCATTTGTCAGATCAGCTAAAGTGAGATTAATTCTCGGTGACAAAGGAAAAAAGGACTGCGTACCGTTGGCGGGAGAGATGATAGATGCCGTTGTCAAAGTACGTATCGGCAGTGTCAACGTAACTGCGGAAATGAGGTATAACGATGTGCTTGAGTATCCTTTGATGTACGTCTCCGCCATTTCACAGTGATGTGTTCACCGTTTTATTGTCATGGATTTAATTATATGTACGAAGATACGGGTAGTAGGCGATTCTTTAGAGGCTTGAAATGATAACGGACATCAAGATTGGTATAACGGGCCTCCCGGGTGCAGGGAAAACAAAGACCCTGCTTCGTGTCATAGAGATGCTCGGTGTAGAAGAACTGAAAATAGGCGGTATGATAAACGAGCCTATAATGGACGAACGCCGTAAAGTGGGATTTGCCGTTCGCGATATTGTAACAGGCGATAAACAGGTGTTTGCGCACATTGATATTGAAAGTAAGATCACAGAAGGTAAGATGGGTGTTGACCTTGCAAAATTCGAATCTGTTGCAGTAAATGCGATACGCGGCGCATGCGAAACATGTGACGTCATCGTCATTGACGAAGTGGGAAAAGCAGAAGTTGAAAGCCAAGCTTTCATCGATGCTGTAAAATTTGCTTTAGATGCCGGAAAACCGATGATAATCACTCTTCACAAGAAATCCAGAAATCCTTTACTCCAAGATATAAGAAGAAGGGATGACGTCAGGATACTGGAAGTAACGCCTACGAACCGTAACCTCCTTCCTCATAAGATAATTCGTTTAATGAACGGAGAAAACATGTGATGTCCGGTATAACGGAGATCATCGAAGGTAAGACGAAACTTATCGTCCCTTCGGAACATTCCAGCGGCGGTCCCGGAAAGAGAACAAATTCCGTTTTTTTCAACGAACAGATGGCGTTCAACCGTGATGTGAGCGTGATGTTCCTTTCTGCGCTTTCTAATGACATAACAGTCGCGGATGCTATGTGCGCCACAGGTTCAAGAGCAACAAGAATTTCAAATGAAGTACGCAATGTGAAAGAAGTGGTTGCGAATGATGCCGATCCGGCAACACTTGAGTTCATTAACGCCAATATCAAAGCAAACGAACTGACCAACTGCAGACCGTCGAACAAAGATCTGAATGTCTTACTGTCAGAGGAACAGTTCGATCACGTCGACATAGATCCGTTCGGATCTCCCGTTCACTACATACAGGCAGCAATAAGAGGATGCAGAAAGAACGGCATTTTGGCGATAACTGCTACTGATACTGCACCGCTCGCCGGTGCGCACAGAATAAAATGTGAACGTCGGTATCGATCAAGACCGATACGCGGAGCGATGTGTCATGAGATGGGATTACGGATACTGATGTGCACCGTCGCAAAAGAATTGGCAAAATTCGACAGAGGCATGGAACCGATGCTTTCATTCTACGCGGACCATTATTTCAGAACGTTCGTCCGTGTGACCGAAGGTGCAAAGAACGCTGACAAAACATTATCGAAATTGATATACGTAAGAAATGACCCAGACACGTTAGAAAGAGAGTACTCATACGAGCATGACGACAAATTCAAATACGGACCTTTCTGGGGCGGAAATTTACACAATTCATCTCATCTTAACCTAATGGAACATTCCGGAACAGCGGAAGAAAAGAGATGCGGAAAGATGCTTGAATTATGGAGAAATGAATTAGACACAGTTCCTTTCATCTACGACATAAGTGAATTATCTTCGTTCCTGAAGATATCCCCTCCTCCTATAGGTGACTTCGTGGAAGCCCTTAACAGCATAGGGAACGCATCAAAAACTCATGTCTTTCCGTCATCGTTCAAAACGGATCTCGATCTGAAGGATATCATCTCCGTATACAAGGCAATGCCTCGGTAGTTAGAGAAAGATAAAATATCCATGACCCTTTGACCGAAATAGGTGTAAATTTGCCGTCAATAGCTATCATAGGCGCTCAGTGGGGAGATGAGGGCAAAGGGAAGATCACCGATTATCTGGCTGAGAACGTAGACATCGTGGTACGATGCCAAGGAGGCGACAACGCCGGTCATACCATCAAGATAAACAACGAAACATTCAAACTTCACATGCTTCCGTCAGGAATTTTAAGAGAAGGTAAACTTGCGGTCATCGGTAACGGTACGGTCATAGGAATGGCCGATATGATCAACGAGATAAAACAAATAACCGATTCCGGAAGAGGAATTGAAGGATTAAGGATATCGGACAGAGCTCATTTAGTTCTCGGATATCACAAAAAGCTTGACGGCGCTGAAGAAACGTACCGCAGCGGTAAGAAGATAGGAACAACGAAAAGAGGTATCGGTCCTGCATATCAGGATAAGATCGCAAGAAATGGATTCAGAGTTTGCGATCTCTTCGAAGAAGATACGCTCATTGAAAAGATAAGATTCAACCAACCGTTCAAGAACGATCTTCTGAACATGCTTTGCAGCGGTAAATGTGAATGCACGGAAGAGGATTTCAAAGAACGATTCAAACTCTGGAGGGACGCCTTCGGAAAATATGTTTGTGATACATCAGTACTTCTGAACAAGGCGTTAGATGACGGTAAAACAATACTGTTCGAAGGCGCACAGGGTGTTATGCTGGACATCGATCACGGAACGTATCCGTACGTCACATCATCTAACACAACTGCAGGCGGCATATGCACAGGCAGCGGCATCGCACCCAACAGAGTGGGAAAAGTATTCGGTTGTTTAAAGGCGTACACAACACGCGTGGGAGAAGGTCCGTTCGTGACTGAATTGCTTGGTGACGACGGTAAATACCTGATGGAAAAAGGCGGCGAGTTCGGCGTCACTACGGGAAGAGGAAGAAGATGCGGATGGTTGGACCTCGTTGTTGCAGAACATTCTGTAAGACTGTGCGGAATAACGTCGCTGGCCATAACAAAATTAGATGTTCTCAGCGGATATGAGAAGATCAAGGTATGCACAGGTTACAAAATAGACGGAAAGGAAGAGAAATACTTCCCCGCATCGTTATCAAAACTCAGCCGCGCCGAACCCATATACAAAGAATTCAACGGATGGAATGAATTGGATTCTCCGGAAAAGATCGCAACCGAAGGTTATGATGCGTTACCGGAGAACATGAAAAGATACATTCAATTCATCGAAGAATACCTGAACGTTCCGGCCGAGATCATAAGCATCGGACCTAAGAGGTCTGAAACTATTGACAGACGTGTCTGACATCATTGTGTTTTGACATTATAGTGTTTTACGGTCAGAGCGTCGCCTTTTTGAATGCCGTCTCGTCCTTATCCAAGGGACGTGTTGCGTCTATTCCTATCTTCCACGTTGTACCGTCGGTACTCGGATCCAATGAGGAACCTGCCGCATCCGGAACACGTAACATACGGTTGCCCTGGAATCTGGTTGCGACTGCCCATTCTACCTGACGGTCATCGAAGATGTCAATATCCTCGTCAACGACGATAACTTGCTTCATGGACGGGTGACCTGTGAACGCGGCCATTATTGCATTCATACCGTCGCCCTCTTTGTTCTTTGTAATTGAAACAACACCGTGAAGCCAGCAGCATCCGCCTTCCGTTAAACGTACCGCGTGTGTTCTCGGTACCGCCTGACGTACCGTCCTCAGGATCATAGGTTCTCGGGGAAGCCCCATCAGCAGGTAATGCTCATTGCCGCCCGGTAAAAGCAACTGGAACACAGGGTTATCAGAGGTCCATGCTTTGTCTATCTTGATAACAGGTTGTTTGCGCACTGCGTCGTACGTACCCGTTATATCAACGAACGGTCCCTCGTCAGTAAGCTCTGACGTGATCCTTCCTTCAAAGACATAATCCGCATCTGCCGGAACTAAAATGCCGTTGTCGCATCTTCCTACTTCAAGAGGTT
>Ga0123353_10011160_pt1 | contig 12633 bp, 12 predicted proteins | sample TergutLab28metaG_3_FD_92763 | JGI IMG/M metagenome (GOLD analysis project Ga0123353, IMG submission 92763) | Labiotermes labralis P3 segment gut microbial communities from Petit-Saut dam, French Guiana - Lab288 P3 | ecosystem: Host-associated > Arthropoda: Insects > Digestive system > Gut ... | reverse complement strand
TGCCCCTTGAACAAGGACGGTTCGATCGGAGCGAAGTACCAGGCCGCGGACGGCAACACGGTGCGACCGCCCTGTGGCCTGACCTATCTGAAGTCTTCGGGCCAGGGGAAGTACACCCTGACCGCCACCATCACCTGGAAGGTCTCCTGGGTGGGCAGTGGAGGTACGGGAGGGACTCTGCAGAACGGCGTTTTCGACCTGCCTCAGCAGGTCACCGTCCAGGAGATCCAGGCCATCAACCGCTGACCGGCGCACGCCGGTTCCGCGGCGCGGCGCCGACGCCGCTCACAACGCCTGCGGGAAGTCGAAGAGGCGGTCGGGGTCCAGGCTGGCCTTCACGGAGGCCAGCCTGGCGGCGTTCGGGCCGTAGTAGGCGGTGCGCCAGTTCTTCAGGGTGGGGTCGGTGTAATTGGCGTAGGCGCCGCCGGACGCAGAGCGGCGCAGGTCCCCGTGGGTGGTGTCCAGCCAGGACGTGGAGGACAGGGCGTCCGAGGCGATGTACTGGGCGAGGACGCGCGACGTGCGGTGCGGGAAGGCCGTGGCCGTGGGGGAGGGCCGGTTCACGGCGCCGCCCAGCGCGGTGAGCGCGACGCTGCCCTTGCCGCCGCCGCGCGGGGAGTTGGCGAGCCGGGCGATCTGCCCGACCATGGCCTGGACCGCGGACGCCGGCAGGTCGGCGTCGTAGAAGTCCGAGCGGGCGGTGTACGTCTCGCGGCCCAGGGCGCCACGCGGCGCGAGGTGGCACGCGGCGGCGGACATGCCGGAGCAGCCGGCGTAGTCGAACATCACGTCGACGTAGTCGTGGGGGTGCACCGAGACGGACGTGGCGGGGGCGCCGGAGGCGCTGACGAGGGCGTCGGCCGCCGCGGCGAGGTCGCTCTGGGAGCCGGTGGAGAGCATGGGGACGGCGACGGTCGGAGCCTCGCCGGTGTCGCAGTCCAGGTGCAGCGCCGACCAGATGGGGTCGGGCTGCCGGGGACCCCAGCCCTGCCAGGCCCGCACCACCGCGGCGGCGTGCGCCCAACTCCAGGTGACGTAGCCGGTGACGACGGACACCGGCACCGGGTGCGTGGTGAAGCGCAGCGACGTGACGACCCCGAAGTTGCCGTTGCCGGCACCGCGCAGCGCCCAGAACAGGTCGGGTTCGTGGTCCGCGTCCACCTCGCGGGTGCGGCCGTCGGCCGTGACGATCGTGGCGCCGACGAGGTTGTCGCAGGTGAGTCCCATGGAGCGGCTGAGCACGCCGTGGCCGCCGCCCAGCGTCAGGCCGGAGATGGCGACGGACGGGCAGGAGCCGCCGGGGACCGTGCGGCCCTGGCGGCCGAGGGTGTCGTAGACGTCTATCAGCTTGGCGCCCGCGCCGATGGTGGCGGTGGTGCCGTCCAGGCGGACGGAGTTCAGCTTGGACACGTCGATGATCAGCCGCTTGTCGCCGCTGGACCAGCCCGCGTAACTGTGGCCGCCGGAGCGGATCGCCGGCGTGGTGCGGGTGCGGCGGGCGAAGTCCAGGCAGGCGCGGATGTCGGCGTCGCCCGTGACGTAGGCGATGGCGGCCGGCCGCAGCCCGTCGAAGCGGGTGTTGTAGAGGCGGTGGTCGATCGTGTAGGCGGCGTCGGTGGGGCGGACGAGGTCGCCGTCGAGGGAGGAGGCGAGGGCGTTCCAGTCGGGCTTGACCGGCGGCGCGGAGGAAGAGGAAGAAGGAGAGGCCGGGGGGGTGCTTCCCGGCGTACTGGTGGGCGCCTTGGCGTCGCCGCCGCCCTTCCCGGTGCAGGCGGTCAGCCAGGCGCCGGCCAGCACCGCGCCTCCGGTCCGCAACGCGGTCCGCCGCTCCACCACCGGGCCGTGGGAACGGCCCTGCCCCACCGTCGTCGCATCCGCTGCCGTATCCACAGCCGCATCCCCGCTTCTTGTCACAGGCGCATCGTCGGTAACCGGAGACGCCGAAGCAAGGGTTCCGGTTGCCGACTTTTTCCGGACCTGCTTCCGCGCTGGTCAGCCGCGGTTTTCCCGGATCAGATGGCCGTGTGTTCCTCCGCATCGCGGCGGGCGCGGTCCCGCGCCCGCCGGGCAGGTCCTCTCCAGCCGCACGAGCAGCGGGCCGTGGCGAACGACCCGCGCTCGGAGACGGTGGTGGTGTGTCCCCCGCCGGCCCGATGGCCTTCCGGGGCTGACTGGGCACCCGCGTTTCGCACCCCTCCACGGTAACGGGCGTGACGGCCTGCGGAAGACCGTCGTTAGCCGGTTGGCAGCAGGCCGCAGGGCCTGGTTCCGGCCATACGGCGGTGCAGGGATGGACAGGTGATGGTGGCAGCGGCGACGGTGCGTCGGCAGGAGGTGACGAGGGCCACAGCGGCCCTCGCGGCGGTGTGCACGGCGGCGGTCCTGACGGCCGGCTGCGGTGGCAGCGGAGTCGCCGCCGAGCGCCCGGCGGGCGACGGCAAGGCTCCCGTGGTCCCGGCGAGCACCGTGGCGGGCGCCGCGGACGCGCTGGTGCGGGCGGGCAGCTCGCAGGTGACCACGTCGATGCGGATGGCCAGCGGCGGCACGTGGCTGACCATCACCGGTTCCGGCGACTTCGACTTCGCCCGGCGGCAGGGCGAGCTGACCCTGGTGCTGCCCAAGGACGCGGCCGGCGCCGAGGAGCACCGGCCGATCACCGAACTCCTCCTGCCCGGGGCCCTGTACATGAAGGACAGGGGCGAGGGCGTGCCGGCCGGCAAGTGGGTGCGGGTCGACACCACGCGGCTCGCGGACGGCAACCTCGTCACCGGCGGCGCCACCGAGCCGCTGGCCGCCGCGGAACTGCTGCGCGGGGCGCAGGCGGTGACGTACGTCGGCGAGGAGACCCTGCGGGGGACGAAGGTCCGGCACTACCGCGGCGTGGCCGACATCGCGCGGGCCGCGCGGGCGGAGGGGACGGCGGGCGGCCCGGGCGGCAGCCCGCTGGCCGCGGCCGCCAAGGGGTTCACGGTGACGAGCGTGCCCTTCGACGCGTGGCTCGACGCGCAGGGGCGGCTGCGCCAGGTGAGCCAGCAGTTCACGTTCAGCTCGGCGGGCGCCAGGGAGAGCGCGGGGCAGAATGTGACAGTGGTCTCAACCACCCGGTTCGACCGGTTCGGTACCCCGGTGTCGGTGATCATGCCGCGACCTGCGGACATCTGGACCGGAAAGATCGTTTCCCGTCAAGCCGGCTGAGGCCAGGTCGAATCGGGCCGCTGCGAAATGGTCCATCCGTGCCATGCGCACGCCGGGCCCGGTCCTTACGCTGGTACCGCTCCAGCCGCTCGCCCGCAGCCGCGCACCCGCGGCCGCCGTGGCGCACAGGACGGGACGAGGAGGTGCGTGTGGTGCCGACGCTCCTGGCTTCGGTGCGCGACGACGACCAGGTCCGGGTCGCTCTCGCCGAGATCGAGCTCTGCGGCGAGCTGATGATCGCCGCGTCCGCCAGCGCCGAGGAACGGCTCAGCCCGGCCCGCATCGACGAGGTCCTGGACGTCGCCAGGGCCGCGCTGCCCAGCGCCAACTGACCCGGGCCGGCCGGCCCGGGCCCGCGCTCCCCGGAAGCCCTCTCAGGTCCGCAGCAGCCGCGCTATCGCCGCCGTCGCCTCGGCCACCTTCTCGTCGATCTCCGGTCCGCCGCCGACCGCCGCGGCGGCCACGCAGTGCCTCAGGTGCTCCTCCAGCAGCTGGAGGGCGAAGGACTGCAGCCCCTTGGTACTGGCCGAAACCTGGGTGAGGATGTCGATGCAGTAGACGTCCTCCTCGACCATCCGCTGCAGACCGCGGATCTGTCCCTCGATCCGGCGCAGACGCTTCAGGTGGGACTCTTTGTCATGACTGTAGCCATGCGGCCCGGACGGCTTCACAATCTCCCCCGCGACGCTTTCCGTGGTCATCCCGCCTGCCCGCCCTTCCTGTCCCGTTATACCCCCGATGGGTATAGCTTACCGAATCGCTATGATGTGCGAGGCATCCCCCGTGAGGAGGACTTCGTGCCGTGGGCGACACTGGATGACGCCGGTTAGCCGTGGCCGGATGATGCGCCTAGCATCAACGAGACCGAATCCCTGCACACCGCATGCACCCCGAGGACCAAACGTGCGCTTTCGTCTGACCCCCAGGGAGACGAGCTTCTACGACATGTTCGCCGCATCCGCGGACAACATCGTCACCGGTTCGAAGCTCCTCATGGAACTCCTCGGGGCCGATTCGGCCACCAGGACCGAGATCGCTGAGCGGATGCGCGCGGCGGAGCACGCAGGGGACGACGCGACCCACGCGATCTTCCACCAGCTCAACTCCTCCTTCATCACGCCCTTCGACCGGGAGGACATCTACAGCCTCGCCGGCTCCCTGGACGACATCATGGACTACATGGAGGAGGCCGTTGACCTGGTCGTCCTCTACAACATCGAGGAGCTGCCGAAGGGCGTCGAGCAGCAGATCGAGGTGCTGGCGCGGGCGGCGGAGCTGACCGCGGAGGCCATGCCCAACCTGCGCACCATGTCCAACCTCACCGAGTACTGGATCGAGGTCAACCGCCTGGAGAACCAGGCCGACCAGATCCACCGCAAGCTGCTGGCGCAGCTGTTCAACGGCAAGTACGACGCGATCGAGGTCCTCAAGCTCAAGCAGATCGTGGACGTCCTGGAAGAGGCCGCCGACGCCTTCGAGCACGTGGCGAACACCGTGGAGACCATCGCGGTCAAGGAGTCCTGACCTACGTGGACACCTTTGCCCTGGTCGTGACCATCGCGGTCGCGCTCTTCTTCACCTACACCAACGGTTTCCACGACTCCGCCAACGCCATCGCCACCTCGGTGTCCACCCGGGCGCTCACGCCCAAGGCGGCGCTGGCGATGGCCGCGGTGATGAACCTGCTGGGCGCGTTCCTGGGCCAGGGGGTCGCCCAGACCGTCAGCAAGGGCCTGATCGCGACCCCGACCGGTCCGCACGGCATGGCGGTGCTGTTCGCGGCGCTCGCCGGCGCGGTCGTGTGGAATCTCACCACCTGGTACTTCGGCCTGCCCTCCAGCTCCTCGCACGCGCTGTTCGGCGGGCTGGTCGGCGCGGCCCTGGCGGGCGGCACGGCGGTGCACTGGAACGGCGTGGTGGACAAGGTCGTCGTCCCGATGTTCCTGTCGCCGGTGGTCGGTCTGCTCGTCGGCTACCTGATCATGCTGGCGATCCTGTGGTTCTTCCGCCGCGCCAACCCGCACAAGGCCAAGCGCGGCTTCCGGATAGCGCAGACCATCTCCGCGGCGGCGATGGCCCTCGGCCACGGCCTCCAGGACGCCCAGAAGACGATGGGTGTCGTGGTGCTGGCGCTGGTGATCAACGACCCGAGCCGCGGGTTCGGCATTCCGGTGTGGGTCAAGATCGTCTGTGCGGTGATGATGTCGCTCGGCACCTACGCCGGCGGCTGGCGGATCATGCGCACCCTGGGCCGCCGGATCATCGAGCTGGACCCGCCGCAGGGCTTCGCCGCCGAGACGACCTCGGCCGGCATCCTCTACACGACCGCGTACCTGTTCAAGGTGCCGGTCTCCACCACCCACGTGATCACCTCGGCGATCATGGGCGTGGGTGCCACGAAGCGGGTGAAGGCGGTCCGCTGGGGCGTGGCCAAGAACATCGTCGGCGGCTGGTTCATCACCATGCCGGCCGCGGGCGTCGTGGCGGCCCTGCTCTTCTGGCTGGTGAAGCTGGCCTTCGGCTGACCGCGCCTGGCGCGCGGGGTGCGCGCAGGGTGCACGCGCGGTGTCGCGGACGGGATCAGGCCCCGTCCCCCGGTGAGGGGGACGGGGCCTGCGCCTTGCGGTGGCACCGCCATGCAGCACCGCACGGCGGCTCTGATCATCCGAAGCGGCCGGAGATGTAGTCCTCGGTGGCCTGCACGGACGGGTTGGAGAAGATCCGCTCGGTGTCGTCGATCTCGATCAGCTTGCCGGGCTGTCCGACGCCCGCCAGGTTGAAGAAGGCGGTGCGGTCCGACACGCGCGCGGCCTGCTGCATGTTGTGCGTGACGATGACGATGGTGAACCGGGTCTTCAGCTCGCCGATCAGGTCCTCGATGGCGAGGGTGGAGATCGGGTCGAGCGCCGAGCACGGCTCGTCCATCAGCAGCACCTGCGGCTCGACCGCGATGGCGCGGGCGATGCACAGCCGCTGCTGCTGGCCGCCGGACAGGCCCGAACCGGGCTTGTTCAGGCGGTCCTTGACCTCGTTCCAGAGGTTGGCGCCCTTCAGCGACTTCTCGACGATCGCGTCGAGCTCGCCCTTCTTGCGGACGCCGTTGAGCTTCAGGCCGGCCGCCACGTTGTCGTAGATCGACATGGTGGGGAACGGGTTGGGGCGCTGGAAGACCATGCCGACGGTGCGGCGCACGGTGACCGGGTCGACGCTGGAACCGTAGAGGTTCTCGTCGTCGAGCATCACCTTGCCCTCGACGCGGCCGCCGGGGGTCACCTCGTGCATGCGGTTCAGGGTGCGCAGGAAGGTGGACTTGCCGCAGCCGGACGGGCCGATGAAGGCGGTCACCGAACGCGGCTCGACGGTCATGGAGATGTCGTCGATCGCACGGTGGTTGCCGTAGAAGGCGGAGAGGCCGCTGACGTCGATTCGCTTGGCCATGGGGATCACTTCTTTTCTACGAGGTCTGCTGATGGCCGCATCACGCGACCTGCCACGCGGCGGAGCCGCACGATCAACGCTTCGGGGCCTTCCAGCGGGCGATGCCGCGGGCCACGAGGTTGAGGATCATCACGAACGCGATGAGGACCAGAGCTGCGCCCCAAGCGCGGCTGTACGACGGGTCGTTGCCGTTCTGCCACTGCTGGTAGATGTAGTACGGGAGCGACGACTGCGGTCCGTGGAACGGGTTCGTGTTGATCAGGTTGCTGCCGAACACCAGCAGGGCGATCGGGGCGCTCTCACCGGCGATGCGGGAGATGGCCAGCATGACGCCGGTGGTGATGCCGCCGACCGCGGTCGGGATGACCACCTTGGTGATCGTGCGCCACTTCGGCACGCCGAGCGCCAGGGACGCCTCGCGCAGCTCGTTGGGCACGAGCTTGAGCATCTCCTCGGTGGAGCGCACGACGACCGGCATCATCAGGATGGCCAGCGCGAGCGAGCCGGCGAAGCCGGAGGCCGGGGCCGAGCCGACGACCACGAACCACAGCGACAGGATGAACAGACCGGCGACGATCGACGGCACACCGGTCATCACGTCCACGAAGAACGTCACCCACTTCGCCAGCGTGCCCCGGCCGTACTCGACCAGGTAGACGGCGGTGAGTATGCCGATCGGGGCGGCGATGACGGTGGCGATGGCGACCTGCTCCAGGGTGCCGATGATGGCGTGGTAGACGCCGCCGCCGGGCTGGATGGTCAGCACGTTGTTCATGGAGTGGCTCAGGAAGGTGCCGTCCAGCACCTTCACGCCCTTGCTGATGGTGGTCTGCACCAGGGAGTACAGCGGGATGACGGCGAGCACGAAGCTCGACCAGATCAGGCTGGTGGCCACGCGGTCCTTGGCCTGGCGCCGGCCCTCGACGCGGGCGGTGATGACGTAGGAGCCGACGACGAACAGCAGCAGGGCGATCAGGCCCCACTGGATGTGGCTGCTCAGCCCGGCGCCGGCGCCGATGCCCACGCCGATGGCGATGGCTCCGGCGGCGATGGCCAGCGGGCTCCACTTGGGCAGCCGGCGGCTGGCCAGCCGGGTGGGGGCGGCGACGCCGGGGGTGGGCTTGGCGTCCGAGATGCTGTGGCTCATGCGTTGGCCCCCGAGTACTCCTTGCGCCGGGCGATGATCAGCCGGGCCGTGCCGTTGACGAGCAGGGTGATGACGAACAGGACGAGGCCGGACGCGATCAGCGCGTCGCGGCCGAACTCGTCGGCCTCACCGAACTTGGCGACGATGTTCTGCGAGAAGGTGCCGCCGACCGGGTCCAGGATGTGCGCGGACAGCACCGGCGAGGCGGACAGCACGGTGGCGACGGCCATGGTCTCGCCGAGCGCGCGGCCCAGGCCCAGCATGGAGGCGCTGATGATGCCGGAGCGGGCGAAGGGCAGCACCGACAGCCGGATGACCTCCCAGCGGGTGGCGCCGAGCGCCAGCGCCGCCTCCTGGTGCATCTTCGGCACCTGGTTGATCACTTCGCGGCTGACGTTGGTGATGATCGGCAGGATCATGATCGCCAGCAGGATGCCCACGGTGAACAGCGAGCGGGGCGCCGAGTTGGGGTCCGACTTGTGGAAGATGAGCGTCCAGCTCAGGTAGTCGTCCAGCCAGAGGTTCAGGCCCCGCAGGTGCGGGACCAGGAACAGCGCGCCCCACAGGCCGTAGACGATGCTGGGCACCGCGGCGAGCAGGTCGATGACGTACGCGATGGGTCCGCCGAGGCGGCGCGGCGCGTAGTGGGTGATGAACAGCGCGATGCCGAGCGCGATCGGGACGGCGATGATCATCGCGATGATCGAGCTGATGACGGTGCCGTAGGCCAGCACCGCGATGCCGAAGACCGGCGGGTTCAGGCTCGGCGTCCACTCGAACGTGGTGAGGAAGTTGCCGTGGTCCTTGGAGATCGCGTGGACCGCGCGGACCGTCAGGAAGACGGCGATGGCGGCCATGACGACCAGCAGCAGGATCCCGGAGCCGCGGGAGAGGTTCGCGAAGACGCGGTCGCCCGGGCGGGTCACGGTGGCCGCCTTGCGCGGTGGCGCGGCGGCAGGGGGCGTTTCGATGGTTGTCATGAAGAGTCACTCCGGTCTGGGTGGGGGAGGAGCGCTCCCCCGGCGGCGGTGCACCGGATGTACGACGGGTCCCGCGCCGTCGAGGCCGCGGGACCCGTCGCGTGGATCAGGAAAGGGCGGCGATGGAGGCGCGCACCTTGGTGGCGATCTCGGTCGGCAGCGGGGCGTAGCCGGCCGTGGACAGCTGCTGCTGGCCGCCGTCGCTCGCGATGTAGTTCAGGAACGACTTGGTCAGCGGCAGGGTGCTGGCCTTGTTGCCCTTGTCGCAGGCGATCTCGTAGGTGACCAGGACGATCGGGTAGGCGTTGTCGGCCTTGGTGGTGTACGCGGCACCCAGGTCGAGCGCCAGGTCCGAGCCGGTGCCGACGACCTTGGCCTGCGCGATGCCGGCGGAGGCGTTCTGCGTGGTGGCCTCGACCGGCTGGGAGGCGCCGGTGGCGATCTTGACGGTCGGGATGCTCTGCGAGGTCGCGTAGGAGAGCTCGAAGTAGCCGATGGAGCCCTCGGTCTGCTTGACCAGCGCGGAGACGCCGGAGGACTTCGCGGCGGCCTGGCCGCCCTTGGCGGCCCACGCCTTGGCGTGCTCGTACGGCCAGTCGGCCTTGGCGGCGCCGCTCAGGTACTTGGTCAGGTTGTCCGTGGTGCCGGAGTCGTCCTGGCGGTGCACGGTCTGGATCTTGGTGCTCGGCAGGGTGGCGCTCGGGTTGAGGGCCTTGATCGCCTTGTCGTTCCAGGTGGTGATCTTGCCGTTGAAGATCTTGGCGATCGTGGACGCGTCCAGGACCAGGCCGTTGACGCCGGGCAGGTTGTAGCCGATGGCGATCGGGCCGCCGACCATCGGGATGTTGATGCCCTGGCCGCCGGAGCAGACCTTCTTGGAGGAGGTGACCTCTTCCGGCTTCAGCGGGGAGTCGGAGCCGGCGAAGGCGTCCGTGCCCTGGTTGAAGTCGATGATGCCCTCACCGGAGGAGGACGTCTTGTAGTTGATCGTCGCGCCGTTGCACGCCTGCTGGTAGTTCTTGACCCACGCCTCGATGGCGTTCTGCTGCGCGCTGGAGCCCGACGCCAGCAGCTGGCCCTGGGCGCAGGAGATGCCCGACGCGTTGGCGCTGCTGCTGCCGCTCGGCTGACCGCTCGAGGAGGGCGTGCTGCTGCTGCCGCCGTTGTTGTCCGAACCGCACGCGGTGAGGACCAGAGCGCCGGTAATCGCGACCGCGCCGACGGTCAGGGCCTGCAGCCCGCTCTTACGCTGAAGCTTCACCTTCGAGTGTTCCTTCCGAAAGCCCGCCGGTGGACGGCGAAGCAGAGGGTTGTGGTTCTGCATCCACCCGGCGGCACATCGCTCACCGGTACGGCCGAAATTAGGCAGATCAGGTGAAGCGGCTGACGGAGGCGGGTGAACGCGAGGTGAACCTCGTCTATCAGCCTGGTGGCTGCCCCTTGGGACGTCATACGGAGTGTCGTCCAAGGGACACATGGGGTTTACGGAAAAGGTCCGATAACGACCGGATCACAGGGGGGTCACGGACATTTCGGGTCCTGTCGGGGCGTCCGCGACGGCCGGAACGGATCGCGCGGGCGGGCTCCGTCAAGGCGTCCGATCAAGGTTCGGCGGCCGGGGAAGGCTCGGCTACGGCTGGGGCCGGGTGGCAGCGGGGCGGACCCGGATCACGGCGTGACGGCTTCCAGGAACGCGTCCACCAACGGGCGGTCGCGGTCGTGGGTGAGCCGGTGCCGGGCCGCGGCCGGCGGCAGCCAGACCACCCGGTCCACCTCGCGGTTGGGCGTGAAGCCGCCGTCGACCGCCTCCGCGGACCAGTAGCGGACCTCCTTCGGGCGCCCCTCCACCAGATAGCGGCTGGCCGGCAGCGACGCGCCCAGCACGCACCGCATGCCGGTCTCCTCGTGGGTCTCGCGCACCGCGGCGGCGGCGAAGTCCTCGCCGCGCTTCAACTTGCCCTTGGGCAGGCTCCAGTCGTCGTACCGGGGGCGGTGCACCAGCGCGATCTCGACCTTGCCGTCGGCCGCGGAACGGCGCCACAGCACCGTGCCGGCCGCGCGGACGGTCGTCACACCCCCGGCGTCCGGGCCCGTCATTCGGCGCGCGCCCCCGGAACGGCGGCGGCCCTGGCCGCCGGCTCCTGCTCCTCCTGCTGGTCCTGCTCCCGCTGCTTCGCCGGCTCGTCCTGCTCCGGCACCGACTGCCACAGGCGGGAGAACGCGAACCGGGCGGCCTCGACCTCGTGCCGCTGGTCGGCGTGCAGCACCCCCAGCGCGTACGCCGTCGCCGGGGCGATCCGCGGGGTGCGGGCCGCCGCGGTGACCGCCGCGGCCGACTCCGCGGCCTCGTGGTGCTGCTGGAGCAGCCGTCCGGCGTCGGCGGTGAGGGCCGGGTCGCCGGCCGGGCCGGCACCGGGCACCTCCGCCGCGTAGCGGCTCAGCCGCAGCAGGATCCGCACCTGGTGCCAGGGCGCGTCCTGGAGGTCGGTGGTCAACTCGGCGCCCAGGGACGCCTGGACCGCCTCCGCGTTGTACGGCAGCGAGGCCCGGTTCAGCGGCAGCGCGGCGGCCGCGTCGGCGAGCCGCTGGTGCGCCTGGCCGGCCAGCGGCGGCAGCACCAGGCCCGCCGGGCCCGCGGCGGCCGCGGTCAGCGGCACGTCGGAGGCGAGCACGGCGACCGCGTCGGCCAGCGCGTGGAAACGCGCGGAGCCCAGCGCCTGGAGCGTCGCGGAGTGCGCGCGGGTGCGGGCCAGGGTGAGCTGGCGTTCCAGCAGGGCGCCGGCGCGGGCCGCGCCGAGTGCCAGCGGGCCGCCGTTCGCGGCCGGCGTGGCGGCGCCCTCCACGGCGCCCGCGGCCGACAGCCGCCGCAGCGCCTCCAGCAGGCGGTCCAGCCGGGCGGTGTACTGCGGTTCGCGCCCCAGCGTCGCCGACAGCCAGCCCAGCTCGGCGCGGAGCGGCTCGGCCCATGCCTCGTCCGTCAGCGGCCCGTAGGTGTGCAGCACGCCGGCGATGCGCCGGGCGCTGCCGCGCAGCAGGGCGTCCCACGTGCCGTCGCCCTCGCCGCGCAGGCTCAGCCCGCGCAGGAACGCGGTGGCCTGGGCCTGGAGATAGCCGGTCAGCGCGTCCGCCGCGGTGCCGGGGTCGCCCGGCTCGGCGACGGCGTCCGCGGTCACGCCGTCCGGCGCGGTGGAAGCGGAGGGTTCTGCGTGATTGGGGGACGTCGCCGGGCCGGACGGGTGTGCGGGGGTCCGCGGCGGTGCGGACGCCGATGGTGCGGACGCGGCCCGGGAGGCTGCCGGGGACGCGGTCCGCGGTGCGTGACCCGCCGGTGCCGCCTGACCTGCCGCCGCGGCCGGGGGCGCCGTCCTGCCGTCCCGTGCCGGAGGGGGTACCGCCGGGCTCGCGCCCGCCGCTGCCGTGCCGCTGGCCACTGTGCTGCTCCCCGTGTCCCCGTCGTCCGCGCTGGTGCGCGCGGTGTGCCTACCCGGCGTGCCGCCGGAACCGGAGGCGGCGCCTGCGGCGGCCGCTCCGGCGGCCGGCGTCGCCCGGCCTGCTGTCGTGCCGCTGATGCTGCCCCCGCCGCCGGCGGCGGTGCCGCCACCGCTGCCGTGCGGGGCGCCGGCGGCGTCCGCTGCCGGTGCCCGTCCGGTGGGCATGGCCGCGCCGGGCGGGCCGGCGGCCGATGCGGCGGCCGCCACCCCGTCCGGCCACGGCAGGCCGCGTGCGGCCACCGTGCCGGCCGCGGGGCCGCCGCTCAGGGGCGGGCGTTCCGCGCCGGGAACGTCACGTCGCTGCTGATGGGCCACGCCGGCGCCTCCGGGCGTCGATGAGCATCTCCTGGACGTTGCGCAGCGGGCGACCCTCGGAGTCGGT
>Ga0123353_10011159_pt1 | contig 12633 bp, 10 predicted proteins | sample TergutLab28metaG_3_FD_92763 | JGI IMG/M metagenome (GOLD analysis project Ga0123353, IMG submission 92763) | Labiotermes labralis P3 segment gut microbial communities from Petit-Saut dam, French Guiana - Lab288 P3 | ecosystem: Host-associated > Arthropoda: Insects > Digestive system > Gut ... | reverse complement strand
GTGTTCGCCCTGGCGGGCAAGGTCGCCCGCGGCGGACTGATCGAGGTTCCGATGGGCGTCACGCTGCGGCAGATCGTGCAGGAGATCGGCGCGTCGCCGTTATGGAAGGCCGTCCAGATCGGCGGACCCTCGGGCGGGTGCATTCCCGCCGCCTTGGCCGACACGCCGGTGGACTACTCCGCGCTGGCGTCGGTCGGCGCGATCATGGGCAGCGGCGGACTTGTCGTGCTCGACGCCGCCGATTGCATGGTCGAAATCGCGCGTTACTTCATCGAATTCACGCAGGACCAGTCCTGTGGCCGCTGCACGTTTTGCCGCGTCGGAACGCGGCGAATGCTCGACATTCTCACCGCCCTGTGCGAGGGAACCGCCCGCGCCGCCGACGTGGACGATCTGGAGCGGCTGGCCCATCAGGTGCGGCAGGGCAGCCTGTGCGGGCTGGGCAAAACCGCGCCAAATCCCGTGCTTTCGACGTTGCGGTATTTCCGTCACGAGTACGACGCCCACGTGCAAGGCCACTGCCCCGCCGGCCGGTGCAAAGCGCTGGTGCGGTACGTGGTCGGTTCGACGTGCATCGGCTGCACGCGGTGCGCCCAGCACTGCCCCGTCGACGCCATCGCGATGCGGCCCTACCACCGCCACGAGGTGGACGACGCCCTGTGCACACGGTGCGGAATTTGTCGAACGGTATGCCCGACGGGGGCCATGCATACAGAACAGCGAAGCGACGAAAATCCGAAATCCTAAACCCGAAATCCGAAACAAATTCCAATGATGCAAACTACAAATCCCAAACGGCGACTTCAACGTCCTGTCACGCAGGCAAGACACGCGATGCGGGCGTTTGGGTTTTGGAATTTGTCGTTTGGGATTTGTTTCGGATTTCGAATTTCGGATTTCGTGCTTGTAGTTGAGGGGATGCTATGAAGATAACGATCGACGGCCATGTGACGTCCGTTCCCGAGGGCGCGACGATTCACGACGCCGCCCTCGCCGCCGGCGTGGTGATTCCCACGCTGTGTCACCTTCGCGGGGCTGAGGCGTGCACGTCGTGTTTTGTGTGCGTGGTGAAGGTGGCTGGTCGGGAGGCGCTGGCGCCGGCCTGCGCCACGCCGGCGGCGGACGGGATGGTGGTGGAGTCCGGGTCGGTAGCGGTTCGCGACGCGCGGCGGACGGCGTTGGAATTGCTGCTGAGCGATCACGCGGGCGATTGCGTCGCGCCGTGTCAGACGGCCTGCCCAGCCGCGATGGACATTCCGCGTATGCTGCGGTTGGTCGCGGCGGACCGGTGGGCCGAGGCGGCGAAGGTGGTCCGGGAGCGCATCGCGATTCCGGCGACACTGGGACGCGTCTGTCCCGCCCCGTGCGAACAGGCTTGCCGACGGAAAAAACTCGATGAACCGGTGACGATCTGCGCGTTAAAGGCGGCCGTTGCGGACGCTGACGCGGCGACGCCCCGTAGCACGGGTCTTGGCCGCGTCGTGGTGGTTGGCGCCGGTCCGGCGGGGTTGTCGGCGGCGTGGTTTTTGCGGCGGCGGGGGCATGGGGTCGTCGTGCTGGAAGCGGCCGAGGCGGCTGGGGGCGGGCTGCGGATGGTGGAGGCGTCGCAGCATCCGGTGGACGTGTTGGCGGCGGATGTGGCGGTGATCCAGGCCGCCGGTGTGGCGTTTCATTTTGGCCAGGCGGTTCGGACGGCGGAAGGATTGGCGGTTGTGGCGGCGGAGTTCGACGCGGTGCTGCTGGCGACCGGCCCGGCGGCGACGGACGCGTGGGGGCTGGAGATGACGCCGCGTGGCGTGAAGGTCGACGCGTGCCATCGCACGTCGATGGCCCGCGTGTTCGCGGCCGGGGCGGCGGTGGGGCTTGGCGGTCGATTGGCCGTTCGGGCCGGCGCGGACGCGCTGGCGGCCGTTGAGGCGATCGACGCGACGCTGGCGGGCCGGGAGTACGCACCGCCGCCGCGCCCGTGGACCTGCCGCCTGCACGCGCCGCGCGAAACGGAACTGCGGGAATTGGCCCGCGTGGCTCGTGGCGAGGGCGTCTTCAATCGTAGCACGGGCGTCTCGCCCATGCAAACGCTGCCAGAGGAACAGACTTCCACATCACAGCAAAATGCGAGCGAAACGGTGACGCCATGCGTCGGGCATGGGCGAGACGCCCGTGCGACTCACGGGCGGGACGCCCGTGCTACGGCCGCGTCACGGTGTTTGCACTGCGATTGCCGCAAGGCGGGCGACGCGGTGGATCCGTCGGAATGGCCTTGCGCGTTGCGGCGGTGGGCGGCGGAGTATGGGGCGGTCGCCAAAAGTGGCGGCGCGGCGGGCGGCGGGCCTCGACGCGAGGTTGCCGTCGACGACACGCATGAATTGGTGATCTACGACAGCGGCAAGTGCATCTCGTGTGGCCTGTGCGTGCGGATCGCCAAGCTGCGAGGTGAGGAATTCGGTATGGCGTTCATCGGCCGCGGGTTTTCCGTCCGCGTCGGCGTGCCGTTCGGAAGGCCGTTGCGGGACGGTTTGACCAAGTGCGCCGCGGACATCGCCGCCGCCTGCCCGACGGGAGCGATTTGCTTGAAACGGGAACCGGGATTGGATGACAGGTAATGTTTCGCAATGGCTCTGCCTTTTTGCGTTGTCAAATGTCGTGACAAGCGAGAACGTTTCGTTTCACATAACGTCTGACAACGCAAAAAGGCAAAGCCATTGCGAAAGGTTTGGGCTTCCCCCGTCCCTTCTCTGTGTCTCTGTGGTGAAACTCACGGTTTCCATCTCGGGAACGGTCCCCCGAGCAGGCGGCCCATCGCGGGGGCGAGGTCGCGGCTTTGCAGGATTGGCGGAAGCGGGCCCATCGTGGTCATCACGAACGTGGTGCTGTTGACGCGGTTCAAACTGCCGTGCGTGGACGCCACCGTCGCGAAGAAGTCCATCCACCGCGATCCGCTGTACACGTCGTTGGACAGCGAAATCAGCACGTCGGGCGGGTTTTCCACCAGGCCAAAATGCGCCCGCCACAACCGCTGTATCGCGACGGGGTACTCGCAATCGGCCGTCGCGGCCAGCAGGTCCGCGTCGCGGTACGAGCCGTCGGCCTGGCGAGGCACGTTGGCGAGAATCGGCAAATAGTTCAGCGGGTCGCCCTCTACCGGCTGATAAAAGTACCCTTCCTCCTCCCCCTCGTGGTGCACGCGGACCTTGAATCCGCGGTGGATAATCGCCTTGGAACCGTCGCGGCCGTGCACGGCCACGCGCGCGCCGTCGAATGTCCAAAACGCGTGGCTGGCCAATTCCACGCCCTCGATCGCCGCCAAATCCGGGGCCAGTTCGTACGGGTTGTTCGTGCTGAAGCTCGCGCAGGTCACCAGGCCGAAGCGCACGTACACCACGTCGCGGGGGTCTTTGAGCTTGTCCGTCATGTTCCATCCGCGGGCGGCGAGGAGTTTTTCCAGCGGCAGCCGACGCCCCGGCGTGTAGCTGTGGCCGTGGTCGGCGAACATCGTCAACCGAATCCGCCCGCGCGTCTCGTACATCAACTGGTTGACGAACCGCTCAATGTTGACGAGGACTTCGATCTGCCCGGCCTCGCCCTTGGCGGTTCCCAGTCCGGCGGAACTGACGAAGTACATGAGGAGTTCCGGCGCCGGTGGAAAGCCGCCCTTTGTGGGCTGGTTGGCGGCGTCGAAAACTTTTTTGGCCTTGTTGAGCTCGTGCTTGAACACGCGGCTGGGCGCGAGATATCCCAGGGCGTCGAGGATGAGGTCGGCGCGGTAGTGCAGCAGGTCGTCGTAGGGTTGGTTTCCGCCCTTGAGGTAGTTCATCGACCCGCCGGCCATGGTGTTGGCCTGTCGGTCGAAATATTTCGCCTCCATGCCTTTGGCGGGAACGTAGTCGAAGGCGTCCTCGAGGGCCAGGTCGGTCATCGACGGGTACGGCGCGATGACGCGCGAGGGCGGATGGAAGTACCGCAGGTGGCCTTGGTCGTAGAAATTTCGCAGCACGTCGTAGCCGATTCCATCGAGGATGATGACAACGTGCGGGGCGGCGGCGAGGTCGATCTCGTCGAGGTGGACGATGTGCTGCGCCTGGTCTCCGGCTGAGGGCGCGCCACCGGACTGGCCGAATCCGAAGAGGCCGAACCCGATGCGGTTCACGCGTCCCTGGTCGTTGGCGAACAGGAAGAAATCGGCTGTGCCGTCGTGATCGGCGTCGTACGCGCGAATCGCGCCGACGAGTTGCGCCGCCTCGGGCGCGTCCTGCCATGGAAAATGCACAGCCGGCGCGCATCCGCCCCACCCGGCCGAGGCGGTCAGCAGAGCGGTTAAAAATAATGAGTGACGAATCATAGGACGACTGTACCAGAATTCCCCTGGGGACGAGAGGATAATTGTAGGCGGGCGGTTTTTTGGTGCGACGGTATTTTCCGCACCATGCAACCCGTTATGCAACGAAGACCCCTCATACCTGGACATGCAATCACACCCGTGCGGAACGATCAATGCGGGCGAGACGCCCGCGTCACGGGACTCACAACCCCGCGTGGGCCGTTCGGACGACTTCGCCGTCCTCGAACATCACCACGATGGACTTGTCACCGTCGCGCCATTCCAGCATGGCATGGTTCGGGCTCACACCGAGCATGCGGCCATATACCGGCGACGGTTTCGGTCCCAGGATCGCCTTCACCTCGGCCAGGGTCATGCCTGTCTTAATTCGACCCAGATTGTTCTCGTTGATCGGACTGCCGCACCCGGCCACCGTCACGAGCATCGCCAGCAGCAGGCACGCGCGCGTCCCACGCACCGTATCGCACATGGTTTCGGTCCTTCCTGCCTACTATGGGCAAAATTCAACCACACCCCGTCAATACAGTCCGGCCGTCTCCTCGAAACCGAACATGAGGTTCATGTTCTGGATCGCCTGTCCTGAGGCGCCTTTGAGCATATTGTCCAGCGCGCCGAAGAGTACCACCTTTCCCTTGACCACGCGCACGGCGATGTCGCAGAAGTTCGTGTGGGACACGTACTTGGTCGCCGGAAGCACGTCGCCCGTGCGGACGCGGACGAACGGCTTGTCTCCGTAGGTGGTCTGGAGGCATTGTGTCAGTTCGTCGACGCTCGTCGGGCGCGCGGGCGTGGCGTAGATCGTCGAGAGGATGCCCCGGTCCATCGGGACCAGGTGCGGTTGGAAGATCAGGTCAATGTTCCGGCCGGCCAGCGGGGTACCGGTCAGCAGGTGGGTGAGGTTGGCTTCGATTTCGGGCGTGTGGCGGTGGTTTCCGACACCGTAGGCTTCGTAATTTTCGTTGCGCTCGGGGTAGTGGTTTTTTTGCGAGGGCGACTTGCCGGCCCCGCTGACACCGCTGGCGGAGTTGACGATGATGCCCTCCGGTTCGATCAGCCCCGCCCGCAGCAGCGGGGCCAGGGGGAGGGTGGCGCTGGTGGGGTAGCATCCGGGATTGGCCACCAGGCCCGCGGTGCGGATCGCGTCGGCGTAGAACTCCGGAAGGCCATAGACGGCCTCGGCCAGTCCGTCGGCGTCGGTGTGCGGGCAGTACCATTTTTCGTACAGGGCCCGGTCCTTGAGCCGGTAATCGGCCGACAGATCAATACACCGGATGCCGCGACTTCGCAATTGGGGCACGTACTGCATGGCCACCTTGTGCGGCGCGCAGAGAATGGCCACGTCGGGGTTGTGCGCGGTGATGCGGTCGGCGTCAAAGGCCTCCTGCACCAGTGGAACGCACTTGGCGAAATGCGGATGAATGGCCTCCAGGGGCCCGAATTGACTCTCACCGCAACTGGCGACCAGCCGCGCGTGCGGGTGCCGCAACAGAATCCGAATGATCTCAAATCCCGTATACCCGCTGCCGCCAACGAGAACGACGTTGATGTTTTTCATAGGTTTCTTCTACCACGGAGGCACGGAAAACACAGAGGAAAATCGCTTATTTTTCTGAGGCTGTAGCATCGTTGCATGGTTCCGACTTCGTAAAGACCGAGCGGGATTACGCGGATTCAGGGAGGATGGGACCTGCCGTACGGAACGACGAGTCCTTCAATCCTTCAATCCGCGTACTCCCGCTCGGTCTTTTACGAAGTCGAACGAGCGCGGGCCATGCAACGTTGCTCCAGTGTCTATTTTTCCTGCATCTTCTTATCCTGCAACTTCCGTTCGGCTAGTCTTTTTTTTGCGGCCGCGCGCACCTCAGGGTGTAGATCATTTTTTGCCACATCGGCCAACACCGCCTGGTCGGTCATCGTTTGAACCGCCATGTGGCGTGCCCCCCAGTCGGGGTCATTGTTCGCGATGTCGGCGAGTTCGGTCTGGTCGGTCATCGTTTTGATCTTCGCGTCACGCCGCATGGCCGGGGATCGGGCGTTTTTCACGACATCGTCCCGTATGGCTGGGTCGGTCAGTTTGTCAAAGGCGAGGAGGTTGATTTCCAGGTCTTCGGCATTTTTTGCCACGTCGGCGATCATGACCGGGTCGGTCAGCGTTTCCACCGCCCGGCAGCGATCGTGGAAGTCCGCGTGGGGATCCATAGCCGTGCGGTACGCATGGCGTTGGAGAACGCGTTGGAGAACCGGGACCATAGTCATTACGCCGGCGGCCAAGACCAGAACGATGACGAAAAGCCATTTGATTGCCTTGGTTTTTTTCATGATTCCTTTATCCTGACACTGCAATGTACAAAGGCAAGCCGTCGCGATACCCACGTCGATCTCCAGTTCCCGGCGCGGTTTTCGTCCATGTCCTTCCATACCTGCTGGCGACTGGCTGGCGGCTATTGGCTATCGGTTGTCGTAAGAAAAACACCCCAGCGCTGGACGGCGCCGGGGTGTGAGCAAATCGAATAACCGCGAAGTTAACGCTTGGAGAACTGGAAGCGTTTGCGGGCGCCCTTCTGGCCATATTTTTTGCGTTCTTTCATGCGGGCGTCTCGGGTGAGCAGTCCCTGGTTGCGGAGGGCGGACTCGATTTCCGGCATGGCGATGCACAGGGCACGGGCCAGTCCGAGGCTGATCGCGCCGGCTTGCCCGGTCATTCCGCCGCCGTTGACGCGGGCGAAGACATCCCATCCGCTGACCATGCTGATGGTCGTCAGGGGGGCCAGCACGCTACGGCGGTCGTCCTCGTTCGGGAAGAAGTTCGTCAGTTCGCGCTCGTTGACGGCCATTTGGCCGGTACCGGGGCGAATGCGAACGCGGGCGATGGCCTTTTTGCGTCGTCCGGTTCCCCAGACGTATTTTTTGCCTTCGGGCAGCGGCGGGGCCACGCGCGAGGCGGGGGCGGTCGCCGGTTTCTCGGTGACGGAATCCTGTCCCAGCGTCAGCGCCGGGGCCGTGGTGGTTGTGTCTTCTGCCATTCTGTCCTCTTACAGCTTGTATGCTTCAGGCATCTGGGCCTGGTGCGGATGCGACGAACTCTTGTACACCTTGAGTTTGCTGAGCATGACGGCCCCGAGCTTGGTTTTGGGCAGCATGCAGCGGACGGTTTCGATAAAGGCCAGTTCGGGCTTGGTCTTCATCATCTTTTCCAGACTGACCTGGCGATGGCCGCCGGGGTAGTAGGTAAAGTGTTCGAACTGCCGTTGCGTCGCCTTGTTGTTCCCGGTGATTTTTACCTTGTCGGCATTGATGACAATGACGAAATCACCGGTGTCCACATGCGGGGTGTAGGTGGGGCGGTGTTTTCCCATCAGGATCGTCGCCACCTCGGTGGCCGCCCGACCCATCACAATGTCCGCCACATCAACGAGATACCACTTCTGGTCGACCTCGCCCTTCTTGGCCATGTACGTTTTTGTCGTGTTCACGGAAAGCTCCAGCGTCGTAAATCGAAAGAGCAAAGCATTATGACATTCTCGCGGAGGATGTCAACCGAAAAACACCGTTTTTTTACGCGGGGGCGTTTTTCTTTCCGGCCAATGGTTGCGTGACTGGTCTGTCACGCGTCGATGTGGTATAGTGGGCACCGAAAATCCATGAGGCCTGTACCCCAAGCTCGACATGTGCTGGCCGGGATGATCTTTGTGGTCATCGCCGGAGTGGTCGCCTATCAGGCCGCCCGGGACTCCCATGTCAGCGAGACGCAGGTAAATATCGCCTGTGCGGCCTTGAAGTCGCGCGAACCGGGACTGTACGCCGGGGACGGGGTTTTCGGTGGCGGTGGGCTGTGGCAGTTTCACACGCCGATGTTCCAGTCGGTACTGGAACTCTCCCTCGTGCCGACCGGGTACGAGGACCCCACGTTGCCTTTCCGCATTCTGGCGGGCATGACGGTTCTTCTGTTTCTGGTCGGCATGTATTTGCTGATATTCCGGCAGACGGGCAGTTGGAAGGTGGCTGTCTTCGTGGCCGTGTTGTCCATGACCGTCACGCATATGCTGGGGGGCGCGTTCTGGGGCGTTGGACCCTTGAAAACCATCACCCCGCCGACGATTTTCCAGGCGATGACGCCCCTGATCGTGCTGGCGTATCTTCATTATGAAAGGCGATGGCAGATCGTCCTGGTGTTCGCCTTCATCGGGTTGATGGGAAACATGCATCTCGTTACGGCGATGAATCTTACGTTGATTCTCCTGATGACCTATCTGGCCCGGCAACGGTTGACCGCGTCGGCCTGGCCTGTGGCGGCGGCCTGCGGGATCACCAGTCTGACGTTCGCTGTTCCGTATGTGCTGTATTACGTTGGCGTGCGGCACCAGCTTAACGTGCTGGGCGGTCCGTCAGACCCCGCTGTGATCGTCCAGGCGTTCCAAGCCGGCAAGATGGCGCTGCTGTACCCAGCCTTGTTGAGGAATCTGCTGGACTGGGATATGACCATTCGCGTGCTGGTGTTGGGCGTGATCGCCGCGATGGTGCTGTTGAGGCTGGAACGGTTCCGCGTGCGGGACCGGAGTTTCTGGGCGTACATGATCGCCTCGTGCGTGGTGGTGGCGCTGGGATTCCAGGGACTCAGCCAACTGGTGGGCCACTTGCGGGGAGAGTCTCCTCCGGTGGTCGATTTTCTTCGGGCGTCGGCGATGGTGATGTTGCCGCTGTATGTGCTGCTGGCGCAGGGGCTTGTGAATTTGTCGCGGCTGTGGCGGGCCCACCGAAGACTGCTGGGCTGGACGCTCGCGCTGATGGCGGCCGCCTGGATTCTACCGTCGGACAACTTCATGCCGGCCCGACGGTATCTGTACGCCTTGGCCGGCAGCGTGATGAAGGAACAGGTCCAGCCCACGCGGTTCGTCGCCTTGCAGGAACAGGCCCAGCGACACAGGGAATTACGGGCCATCGCCCACTGGGCGCGCGGTGGCGTGATCGCCGACGACCCCGCGGATGCTTTGGCGACACACGAAACTGCGGCCACCGGGCCAACCACCCAGCCGGACGTCGACGTGCCGCCCGAACCTTCGTCGCCCGAGGGGAGCCCGCTGTTTCTCACCGATCAGGCGGAGTTTCGCCTTCACAGCCGCCGGGCCATTCTGGCGGCGCCGGAGGATGTGCGGTTTATGTATTACCTCACGCCAGGCCGCCTCGACGAGTGGGTCCGGCGGTACGCCCAGCAGCAGCGACTGCTCTCGGGCGCGGCCGACAACGCGGAACTGACCGAATTTTTCGTCCACCTGTCGCTCCAGCGCGATTTGTCCGTTGTGACCGAGTATTACGTCGTGCTCGACGCCAGCCGGGCCGTCGAAAAATACCCCGCCCTCGAACCCGTCAAAAGTGCCCGCTGGGGAAAACACTGGAAACTCTACCGCGTCACGGGACACGCCCGCGACGAGGGGGAAGCCGTACCGTAGGCGATCGCATCAAAGTTGGCCGATTTTGACACTGTAGCAACGTTGCATGGCCCGCGCTCGTTCGACTTCGAAAAAGACCGAGCGGGATTATGCCGCTCCACAAAAGAGGTGTTCACCGACGAACTGGACTTCGATGCCGCCAGGGCCTGAGCCAATTGTTTCTCCGTGCCAAACTGTAGTCGAGGTTCCACCTTCACCACCGTGCCGTTTTCGCGCGTTTTATGCACGGTGGCATACAACAACTCGTTGGGCGGTTCCATTCGTGGGGCCGGATGTCGCGTCGCATTTTGACGGCATGTCGAAGGCCTTGGCGAGCGGCGGTTTGTTGGCGAAAAATTCGCGGAGGTCGGCGGCGGTGTCGGGGCGGAGAGGGAGCACGTCCTCGCGACGATGCTTGCTGTGGGAAGCTTGGACGGTGAACGTTACGGCGCTGAGATCGCGGCGTTCGCGTTTTGTCTTGGCGTCGGGATTCTGTCATAAGTCTTTCCTGTTTCAGAGTTTACAGAAAAACGCGACGAAGTGAAAGACAATTTTCGCATTTCGGCGCGTGTTTCACCGCAGGCGGAGCGCCTGCGTCGGGGCCAACGTGGTCTCCCTATTAGATATCTACCGGAACCACGCGAAAGTGGTCGAAAAACCGTGGCCAACCGACCACGGTTTCCGCAACAAACCCCCGTCATAACCCCATGCTTCCACTTAGCTTAACGCCCCGCCTCACCCAAGAACCCCGCCGGGCCTCGCCGTTGGCGTTGGGTGATGAAACACCAACCACCACGCACCGCCGACCGTCCGCCCGGTGAAATCGCGCCCAAAGGCCGCGCAGACCTCCAAACCGCCCGTTGTGCCCATCCGCATCGGCGACAGGGCTAATGTATCGCCCACCGCCGGGCCCGCCATCATATTCACGCCTGGTCTTCACCGTGAATCCACCGGACGCCGCCGGGCCATTGTTGGTCCGAATGGTGCAAGATCGCCCTGTAGTAATCATTGATTCTGCTTGTCGTATAGCTGTAGCGATTTCGTTCGTCCGCGTTGTAGTTCGAGATGCCGACGGACTCGAATTGTTCGCCTTGTGCGTCAGCCAAACGGCCATCGTTTTGTATGTCCCATGCCGAGGCGGGGCCGCCAGTTGGGTGGCGAAACACGATGCCGTTTGTGGGGTCGGCGACGCCCCATTTCGCGTCATAAAACACTTCGGTCACACAATGCCCGCTGTACGCGAGTTTCGTGTTGGCTGTGGTCAGGATGCGCGACGGAAACCTCGCCACCTGGAACAGTACACAGGCGACGCGAGCGATGTCAGTGCACCAGTTCGTGCCGCGTTCGACGATTTCTTCTTCCGTGCCGCCGAAAATCATCTCCTCCGTGTCCGCGTCGCAACGGGTCACAATGTCCCGGCAATGCCGGGTGATGTTGTCCACCGTGTCGGAATCGGTCCGCCCGCGAAGCCGGGCCGCGAGGGCATCGAAAACGGGCCTGCTTCCCGGTGTATAACGGGCAGACAAATCCGTGTACGCGCCGTACAGCCACTGCACGGAACCGCCGTCGAGTTTAATCATCTGCTCGACCAGAACCCTATCGACCGAACCGGCCGAGTGGAGATCGTTACCGAACATCATCTCGTACGATCTGCCAAAAACGCCGATGCCCTTATCCATCATTTGCCTCGAACCTTTTTTGCTGCAAATTACGCGAACTGGGTAGGCAATTCATTTTTCACGAGTTGCCGCGTCAGGCCGGAGGGTGACGTTTTTGAACTCCGCCCATTCGTACGGGCGGGTCTGGAATCGGAATTCTTTAATGTCCGCGAGGGTCACGTCGGAGAAGACGATCGTGAGTTGACAGACGTTGCCGCTGGCCCCACCACCGCGCCGTTGGCCGGTGATGACCTTCCCCTTCTTGTCCACCGCAACGATGCGAGTGTCCCGATCCGACACGTTATGGCTTACGGTGATGTCAATGGTCCTGTCGTTCTCCAAGGCTGGCGAGAAGATCATATTGGTGTTGAGCACGCGGGATGCCGACCCGAACCCCTGGCACGACCCAACGGTCGTCCAAGCCCCCGCCGCTACACCGAGTTTTACCGTGAGCGACTGTTGTTTCGATGACACATCGACGGCGGTCGTCCAGAGGTCGGCTATCTCGTTGCCTTCTGCGGTTCGGGCACGACCAGGACCAAAAGACCCCTTGCTCGGATCGAGTTTGAAGACGATGTCGGCATCTTTCGGCAGATTGTCCATGCGGATGGCTAATTCCAAAGCTCGACCTTCCGTGGACATGCGGGATGTTGCAGTCCCTTCGTAAGGCCGTTCCTTTAGCGGTAAGCCGTCAGGCTGCCACCACGATTTACCGGCAGATGGATACTCTGACACGCCGACCATCTCCACCGTCACGCCGGAGGACAGCGTGACTTTCCACGGGCCCGGCTGCGTCGTTGCGGCCTTAGGCGCGGCTTCGGGAGGAGGCGCGTCGATCTTGGCCGTGTCCTCGGTCTTTGGTGCCTCCTCCGTCGGTACGGCAGCCTCTGGTTTCGACTGGCCGTAACTGGTCAGGCAAAGGGTGGCGAGCAGCAGGAGCACGACGACGGCGGACAGACGGCGGAGCAGTGACGGCATTCGGTGGGACTTCATCATGGTCAGTCTCCTTTCGATGGTGGATCGAGGTTCGGTGAGGCCGAGGAAGCCGGGGGCGAGTGACGTTGCGAAACGTGGCACCGAGCGGCTTGGGGTGGTGTCGATGAGGACATGGAGGAGGCTGGTGCCGTAGTCGGTCCGTTCGTGGTCGTTGAGGAGTGTGAGGACACGGGCGTCGCAGGCGGTTTCGCAGTCGAAGCGGAAGTGGCGGTTC
>Ga0123353_10011157_pt1 | contig 12634 bp, 6 predicted proteins | sample TergutLab28metaG_3_FD_92763 | JGI IMG/M metagenome (GOLD analysis project Ga0123353, IMG submission 92763) | Labiotermes labralis P3 segment gut microbial communities from Petit-Saut dam, French Guiana - Lab288 P3 | ecosystem: Host-associated > Arthropoda: Insects > Digestive system > Gut ... | reverse complement strand
GAGAAGCTAACCGGTTCTCAACTAGTCAAGAAATTCCCCGCATTTTTGGAAGCCGAAGTTTCATTACCGCACTTTCAAGTGCCCGCCACCTGTCCCTATCCTGAGCCAGATCTATCCAGTCCATGCCCCCACATCTCATTTCCTGAAGCTGCATCTTAATATTGAAAATATATTGCATAGTAAGCCAACACATTCCGGGACAGCTGCCGTGACCAGAGACTCTAAAAGAAACACTGTATTAAAATTAATCTCAACGAAGTAGAGCACAAAAATGGAAGTGGACTGAATTCACCTGACTCTCGTAAACATGGTAATGAAATTTCAGAATTCGTGAAAGTTGGAGAATATTTCGAGCAGCAGAGAGACGGCTGGTGTCCTAGGAATCATTGCTGAATGTCAGATAGTTTGGGGTAGTCGTAATAGTATCGTGTCCCTCTGTGCCAACTAGAAGTATTGATTTGCTCCCATTCTTCAGCAGAAATCTGTATTTAGAAAAAAGACCAATGCACACCGGTTATTAAAAAAAGGTTTGCGGAATTTAATGGTGTGTAGCATTCATTGAAATAAAAGAAAGATGTCGGTCAACATATTTCCAAACACCAGTACATTCCAAGGTAGGGCGATGTGTGTATTTGACTGCTGGGTAGTATAACACTGCAGTACGCTTGAAGAGAAGGTTGGCGTCTTAGGATATCAGCTCTTAGGACTAGTTGCACTACTTAACAAACTAACAGATGTAGTTTGCCGACAGTTTTTGTTTCATAATTTACCAGTACTCATGGCAGACGTACCTATTCTTCAATGACAGTACATGTGGTTTATGCACAATCGGGCGCAGCGTTATTCTCTCCGCATTACCGGGCGGCACCTGAACTAGAATTTCGGTTGGCTTATCTTCCAAAAGTTCAGGCAATTGACCAAGAAGATCCTTTGACCTCAATCTCCTGGATTTTTGGCTGGGCGGACATCTAAAGTCTTTGGTGTATATAGAGCCGATAAATGACTTGGAGGTATTACAGCAACGAGCAGAGAATGCTTGTCGGGAGATATGAGTGAAACGAGTGACTGTTGAAAGAGTACGCACTTTTGTGAGACGAAGTGCTGAAAGGTGTGTTGACATACGTGGTAACCACATAGAGCATGTAGTGTGGAAATAACACGATCATCAGCCATATCTCAGCAGGGTTTGTGTTGGGACGTAGGTTGATTGGAAATTCTTATATCGTTTGAGTACTACACACCCTTCAAAGTCTTTAACTTTTTTTGAACATCCTGTATAAATTTGATTTGGAGTGTCGGAGCTTACGTCTGTCTAAAGGTGATTAAAGTGTCAGTGGATATCCATTTGTGTCCATTTTCCGCCAGGCTTAGTATTTGGTTTTTTGTATTTACGATTCTTAATTTACGTGTGAAAGGAAAATGTGGCAGCTTCCCGTACTAAGATAAAACATTTGCCGCTATTTGAATAACGTTTTATAGCTTCCAATTTACCACTGGGGTACGTTTTTTTTGTGACATGTACAAAAATAAATGGAGCAGGAGATTTTAAAAAACAAACAACATTGAATCCAAAAATAATATTGGGCAGAGGAATTGTAAAGTGTTAAGTGGGTAGATTACGGTACATGATTAAAATGTTATTCCGTATTTTTCGTGATTAGTGGACGAACAGACAGCTTGGGCTTTGACGAATGTTGTCAGCGACCACGGTTCCCTTAACTTCAGTTTCCGCTAATAGCTTTGTTTTGGCAGCCGCGCCGTATTTTCCCTGGATCCCAAACTGTTTTGCTATGCTGCGTTACTCGTCACTCAATTACTGTGTATGCGTGCTTCGTTTGACCTTTGACCCGCCCCAGGCAAAGAAGTACGGTGTTACCTATTACCTGCATACTGCGGTGGACTAGAGAGTATCGCTTAACCCATTCTATATTTAGTCTGGCATATAATCGATAATCTTGGTGGTACTGTGCTACCAGGCTACCGGTCGGGTAAAGCGTTTCGTTCGGCCAGCTGTAGCGGATGGGCAAAATCTGTCGTCTAATTTTTATCTGATAATTGCGTTATGCAGAGAGTGTTTATGACTTGCAGTGACCGTCAAAGTATGAAGTTTCGTACTGCTTGACTTACATTTTAATCAGTAGGACAATCATAAAAATATATGTAAGAAACCAGAATATATATATAATATAATTATAAGACAAAGGTTTTATTTTATTTTGTGGGCTAATATGCAACCTACAATTTGGTCTCTCCAAGTTAGGCTTGGTTATGAAGTCACTCATAGGCTGAGCTGTCGAGAATGCTTACTATGTAATTGTATGAAGTAGGTCCTTTTGGCAAATTTATTTTCATTCAGTTATCTTAAGATAGCAGTTAATAGTTAGAAATGGAATTCGTGATTTTTAATTACAAAAAGCGTAAGTCCTAATTTGTAGGATGTTATCCTTATTTGATTAAGAAACGTATCCAAGACACTATGAGGGAGACATTTGCAAGCGTACACCACTGGGAAAGACTGTAATTATATGCAGAATTTTTGTGTGAAAGTCATTTATCGAACGGCCGTCTGCAAGACAAAGAATAATGAGGCATTTATACAAAAGGATTCAACTGGCTGAAGGTGGGGACTAGTGACTAGTGGCTTATGTTTGTAAGCACGGTAGTGTATCGTACGATCGCATAGGAACGAGACATTTTATGCTAAAGACCATATGAACAGCGATTTTTCGTTCATTATTTTAGTTATGATTGTGCTGTTTAAAGATAGGCAAGGGACTAAATTGTTGAATTGCGTGTCCTACGGTTGTGAGTTTGTATAAAGCAACTGGACCTTTAGCTCGTAGAGGCATTTCTATTCCTGACGTGTGAGAAAAATTACGGCATTCATAATATGTAACTCTTCGAAAGCTCTGTTCATTAAAATATTCAGAAAAGCAATATACCATATTGAAATCGGCAGTGTTCGTAATATCAGCCCTCTCTTCGTGCACTCCGCCATTTGTAGGCGCTTTCGCATAAGTCGGGAAAAGCGCCTTTTGGCTTCGTTGCGTCCGTACGTTCGTCTGTCCGCCTGCACCAGCGCGGCTGCCACTGAATGAATTTATCTGAAATTTGATTTTGGGCTTTTGTACTAAAACCTGCCGAGAATCTCCAGATTTGGCTGGAATCGGACAAAAATATCCGGTACTTTACATTAAGACCTAAGTACTTTTATCCTGTTGACAGTAGTACGAAGTGTTTCGTAGCTCAGCAACAGTGCAAAGGGAACAAATTGTTGCATTTCCGTAGCACTGAAGTTTTGTTTTATTGTTAGCAGGTACCTTAGGCAATCAACAATACAAAAGGAACGCTTTGTTGCATTACCGTAGCAACACTGAAGGCTTTTATATCGTTAGCAGCTACACGTAGTTAACAGACAACACAAATGGAATGCATTTTTGCGCTTCCATGACAACAATGGTTACGAGAAGGCACCACAGTATTCCTTTGTACGTACAGTGCCCATCTTGTTTGTTATCAAAGTGAGTACTGGGCAGCAGCCGTAAAATTGTACAGGTATTCAATAAGGCTAAACAAGGTAATCTGCTCTCCTTCATATGTCTGATCAATTTGGCTAGGATAGAGATCAGAGGATTATGCCCAGCCCTCCTCCAAACCTGGATGTTAGTTTTTCACCCCAAATAATTTTAAAATTGTTGTTTTTGTTTTTGTTGTTTATTATTTAATGTTGCGGTTTGTATTCAAACATTTGTATATTGATAACTCAGTTGAAATGCAATATCAGTTTTCGGTGATATCAGCCATTGCTTTTAAAACACGGCTAATTGAATTCGTGTTTATTTTATGAATACTGAGTGTTGATATCAGTTCATGTAATCCATTTTCATCGAGCAGTTCGTTTGTCCATATGTACGTGCTTGCGTTTTGTAATTCATTCCGGAGGGATGTGGCAATCATCACACAGCTTAATGGAATATGGAGAGTCTATGTTTCCCAATATTCACCGCAGCGACAACATTGACCCGAACAACAAGTTTATAACAGTGTGTAACCCTTTATTTTTTTGGTTTCTGTAGGTCGGATCTTCTGCTTTCTCACTACCACGTGCAGGAACATTCTACAAAAACTTGTAGATGGCTCAGATGGTGAATGCGTTTCGACACTTTTTATGAAATTTAGAATTTCATTACATTGTCAGTACCCTCCCTCCCAAGCAACACATTCTTTGTCGATTGTATCAGTTTGTACCCTATCTGAAGATCCACATTTTTATTAATATCACTTTTGTGACTAGATCTCCAAAGCTTAACCTTCGGGGCGCGGTTTCAAGGTTTTGCATTAATTATTTGTCCCCCCCCCCCCTTCTTGCTACGTGAATCTTGCCATTTGGATAACGTTATATTACTCAGTGAACATAAATTGTGAGGATTCTCATCACATAAATTTATCCTCCTGTTACTTCCCATCACTTGGACCCAAAACTGGTAAGACCTGTACTATTTCCTTGACGTCCTAGACCAAGTCTGACACTCATTATGGGTTTGTTGGTTATAACCTTAGTTGGTTTACGTGAATACTGTGAGTGGATTAATTCTGAATTGAATATTAATAAGTATTTCCCATATTTAACCCTTTAATGCCGGCCTCGGTGCACTGTTCATACTTTAAATTCGTCACTTGCTGCTGGCCTTGGTGCACCATACGTTCGTAAATGCATTTAAAGGCATTATAAATTTACACCTAAATAATGCCGGACAGTAATTTGAGTTGCAACGTCCACGCCATTGAAGGGTTCATACACTTTTAACGTCATTGGTAATTTATAGTTTGATTTCATATTGCTTCACTTCACGTTTTTCATTAGTTATGATCTTGAGATCCATAATGGCGACGGGACACGGACTCTTATTTTCCTTTCGTTGCGTTGCTTCCTTCATCAAGCACGTTGCTATCCTTCAGCAAAATTCCTGTGTTTGTTGCTGTGAGGTTTATGCCTTCGCCTAACAAATAAACATGTCAGTGTGGACTAGAAACTGACGTGTTCCATTCATTTCTAGTCCCTCTTCATTCTGCTGGTCTTTCCTACTGGCATACTCATCAGCGGAGTTCAAAAGAAACGACGTCGAAGCCTCTCTTTTCACGTGTGCTACTTTCTGAAAGCGCGTTTTTTAGTTGTTATCTCCCACTTTAATGAGCGAAAATGGGAGTGTTTTTAACGCTTACTTCAATCATAAGACGAGCCTGGAGAGGCTGTGTCGATAATTTTAACTACGAAGCACACAATTGTTATTTTTCTTAGCATGGTTGGGCTTTAGTAATTTACGGACTTTGTGTGGTACTGCGAGGGACGTCGGTGTTTGAATGTCGGTTGTCAGTGTGGACTGCTGCTGGCTGCGAGCTTTGAAGTTGTGACACCAGTGCTGATGATGATTGAAGTCTTCTGGCATGTTACGCTGTGTCGTCGGATGAATATTTTCCAATGTTTCGAATGATCATAGCGTCTTCATCTTCAGGACGAAGCAGTAGAAGAATATCGAGTGGCTTCGACTGTAAAGTGTGCAGGGCTTTCACCTAAAACAACCAAGGAAACAGAGAAATTCTTTCACATAAAATCTTACTTGATTAATCCTACTGATAGAATGTTTCAAGTAACAAACACATAACTTCACGATTCACTGTCTTTACTGATGAGAAAAGGTAGGCTTGTGCTGATTCATATCAAAGTACTTGTCCTTTTAAGTAAATTTTAAACCAGGTAGTGGATGCGAGACCTAGGAGGGACGAGGTAACGGGGGAATGGAGGAGACTGCACAACGAGGAGCTAAATTAAATGATTTGTACTCCTCACCCAATATTGTGCGGGTGATAACATCGAGAAGAATGAGATAGGCTGGGCATGTGGCGCGTATGGGTGAGGAGAGTAGGTGTATAGGGTCTTGCTGGGGAAACCGAAGGGAAGGAGACCACCGGGGAGGCTTAGGCGTAGATGGGTGGATAATATTAGGATGGATCTTCATGAGGTGGGATGTGGGTATATGGACTGGATTGGGCTGGTCCAGGATAGAGACAGGTGGCGGACGCTTGTGAGTGCGGTAATGAACCTTCGGGTTACGTGAAATGCGGGGAATTTCTTGACTAGCTGCAAACCAGTTAGCTTCTCAAGAAGAACTCTGCGAGATTTCAGATACTGAGGACGGGGCTAAGAAATTTACTGTCTTCTGGCATATGGCACCTTTTAATCAGATAGCCCTGATGACGGAGGTAGTCAGTTCCTCCGAAAACTCTTTACTTTTATACCTACAGACTACACGGTGTCAGTCCGAGAAGACATTTATCTTCAATTAACGGCTTTCATGTAACCGAGGTGTGAATATCATACTGTTAGAGGCACGTTTTGTTTATTTAATCCGCTGTCATTTATAGTACCAAAATGATGATCGTGTTAAGTTGTCGAATGATGACAGCCCCGTCCCAGAGACTAGCGTAGGATACTCACGCGTTTAAGTACTGGTTAGATCTTCACACATGCAGATTTTTTGTCCAACGTAAGATCTACGCCGCTGGTTAACCCGACGCCGGCTTGGAAATTGACTCCGACGTGGCCCTTGCTATATGTGACACGGAAAAATAATGGTAATATGTTGATTGGAATGAGTATTCCATAGGAAAGTGTAGAAATAAAAAATGAGTAAGTCAAATTTCTAGACCCAAAGTCGCACATGTCTTCTTAACCTAACCGAACACCAAGACCTAACTCAACCTGTATTTTTAGAAGTCAGCTACTCCACTGTGAGTATTAACTGCCCTGAACAGCTCTCGAGAATAAGCAGATTTATGCACATAATAGCAACAATCGAAAAATGAGATAAACATGTCTTTAGAAAATGAAATTACGTGCCTATTTGATTTCCCCTGCTTCTCGTCTTTTGGGTTGTTGTGAGTGGATGAGAGTGACACACAGTAAACTCTGCAGGCTTACACTCGTCCTTCATATCACTCACGTGTTACAGGGGTTGTAATGTACGTACCGTGTGTGTCATTAAACACACACACACGTGCAGACGCATGTACATAGTGAGGGAGTTGTGCATGAGCATGCATGCCTACCTACCTGTTCACATTGTTTGAACACCCTATCCCCGTAAGAGATGTTCTAGCTATCCAGTAATCGGATGCCATAGAGAAATACGTCGTACACAGTCTAAAACAGAGTTTGGAGGATCAATCATTACAAGAATAAATTATTAAAAAGCGATTTTAATAAAATAATATAAACAGCCAACTAGATGCAACAATCAGGATGAGGTGGAACTGGTTATAACCAGTTCTACCTCATCCTGATCACCAGCAGGCAGCATCGTCTGTGCATTATACCACAAGCTGTAAACACAGTCTAATGCTCCTGAGGATGGGCGAAATTATCGCCCGAAACATGTTGAGCTGATTGAAATTAGTAATAAAATGATCATTGTTGCATCTAGTTGGTTCGTTATATTATTGTATTAATGATGCGCGGTCACACAGACATCGATTTTAATAAATATTCATTATGCACATTTAATTCTTTCTCTGTTTCAGAAGATTTAAAATTTCACTCGTTTAAAGCCCAGTGCTAAACTTCGTGTATCACCTGCCTTATCGTTAACAAACTCGGCACTTTGCCACACAACGCTTTTGTTTCATATAACCCTCATATAAAACATCGATTTTCGTACGAGCCCGAATACAAAGCGAAACCGTCTTTGCCAATGACGTGTTTAGAGAAAAGAACCAGAAAATTTAGAAAATTTAACGAAATAGTGAAAACGTTTCGGAGAGGCAGACGTAAAACTAAAAATGATACGCTTGTTAGGAATATTGAGTGAGAACGAACCGCTGTATGGCATGCTTTAATGTACACTGTTTACTAGGACATGGCCTGTCCCTGAAGGGTTACTGGGAAATACCCTAAGGTTTGCCTAAAAAGGCGACCCATGCTTTTGTGCGACTATTTTCGAAACAAGAAAACTCGCCTTATAATCAGGATTATACGGTATTTTCCTAAACACCTGGTTTTGGTAATGGACACGGAGGGAGTTTACTTTGAAGTGGGAAATGAATTTTTATATGCATGGTAGCTGCAAAATATTCCCAGAATCTTAGAAGTACAAAACAGTACAGTCATCTAAGCCACATTTCTTTCAAAATTGCCCCCTTATGCTACAATATACTGCTGCCAACGACCTAAAAGTTTTTGGAAACATTAGTTTTGTGAAAGCCTATATAGTTCTTTCACATTCTTACTGGTCAGCAGCATCACAAAAGCGACTCTCAGCGCTGAATTCATTGGAGGAAACAGGTAAAAATCAGGTGCAGCCAGGTCAGGAGTGTATGTGGAGTGCTCCATTGTTGTCATATTGTTCTGTGCTAAGAAATCCTTGACCAAAATTGACCGGTGTCCTGGAGCATTGTCGTGGAGAAAAAAACAACCGTTGTTTTTCCATTTTGGGGGGCCTTTCCTTTTCCTTCTGACCGCATCCTTAAGGCGACGAAGGATGTCAATGTACATTTCTTTATTCACAGTAACAATTCCTGTAAATTATAGCAGCGAATTCAGGGAACTTTTTGGAGATACTACGTATAATGTAGATAAGCTTAAGTCTTGAAACGGGTAAGTCTTGATTATTTGCGTGTTGGAGTCGACCTTTGCTCTCTTCTTGAAGCCACGGCAACCTTAGTGGTACATGTAAAACACTGAAAAGAATACTATCTGCGGAAATATATATATATACACACACACACACACACACACACACACGAAACTGCGCAGCCCCAAATGATCGTACCGCATTTGTACGCTGTTTAAGGCCCAAGCCGAGTTCGTTTTATGGCTCGTACAGCGCGGGTCGTATCACACACCAACGGTAGTCACGAAATGTGGGGATGGAATGTTTATGTGAGGTTTGAGGTTTGCTTCTGGGATTATACGAATCCCAGCGCAATTCTTTGTGCTTTTCATACACCTCGTGCTTTTGGAGTTACAGCACGTGTTTGGCGATCCGCAGTAGGCCGGTGCAAAGCCGAAATATTTCAGGAACAGAAATAAATTTATAGGTCTGGTTTTATTGAAGGCAGTGTGTAACAGTTTCTTTGTGAAATAACAGATGTCGTCGTCGTCGGGCTCTGTTTAGTGCTGTATTATGTCTGTAAATATTCTAAATAGTCAGATGCCCATACATATACATACCTACCTACCTACGTACTGTACATACATACATACATACATACGTTCAACATTACAATGATCCAAAATTCGCTGAAAGTGAGAGTAGAAAATGTCATAAAATACAATATGCACAGTGCAATAATATTATACTAAGCATTTCACATAAGGTTTTTAAAATGTTAAAACAAATCCCCTACGTAATCTAGTAATGAGATTATGGATAATTTTTAAACATGAGAAATTATTTAACGTAATAGAAGATGCATTTTATATCTTTTAATGCTGCTTGAAATTGAGCCTATTCATTTGGAACACTTGTGATTCACACGATGAATTATTGAGTATACTGATGACGCAAACATGGTAGTACTTTTCTAAAAACATTGAAAGGCTGGAAATTGGTCTGCGAAGATGGTTTTTACTTCATTTTTTACTGCTATGTATAGCTGAGTTTTATCAAAACAGTTTTTTTTGGATATTTACAGTGGAGTTCATTAATGAAAACAGGTAGTCACATGGAAGAGGTAGAATCTGTAAAACTCTTGAAGAGAGCCCTACATGAATTTACAGTCTTATATTTGTGAATAACCAACTTGACGCGCAATTCTTTTATATTTGTTTATTCCAATTCTCTACATGTTTCGAGCAACCAAATGCGCATCATCAGGAGAGTCAATTGTATCAATACGACATCTTGTATATGCCACTCTGTGTAGGTGACCGTGTGGTATGCAGGTTTAGACGGAGAGTGCCATCTAACCTTGCATACCACAGAGTCACCTACACAGAGTGACATATACCAGAGGTCGTATTGATGCAATTGACTCTCCTGATGATGAGCACTTGGTTGCTCGAAACATGTAGAGAATTGGAATAAACAAATATAAAAGACTTGTGCGTCAATTTGGTTATTCACAAAGATTGTAATAAGATGCACGGTCAACAAAACATGAAAAAATGGATTTATAGATTTTCATCAGCCATAATTGTAACAATTTCCTTTTTTTTTTTAGTAAATATATTGACAGTTGCTTATTTCTGTCCGAATCCTTCAAAGCATGTCTTCACCAATTTACTGCGCTATGGCTCATGTAAATCTATTAATTTTAAACGATTTAGTGCTGCGTGGAAAACACAAAGATAATATCCTTCACGAATTTTATATTCGTGGTTCCGTGCATCTTAATTCTAGTTTGAAGAAATTCAACGAGATGCAGCAGTACGCAGATATTTATTTACTGCTAAATTACTCTAAATGTTTCTGGCGTCCATCGCGCCCATCATCAGGAGTTCATAAAACTTTAGTCGCAGCCTCTGGTACAGATCATACTATCTGGGGAGCAAACTTCCTCAAACGTGACCAAATAACGTTTGATTTAGGTTGCTCGCCAGATAGTTTGATCTCTACCGGAGGCTGCAACCACAGATTTATATACTCCTGATGATGGGCGCGATGGACGCCCGAAAAGGCCTTCGCAGACCCCGCAACTTGTGTGGGAGGTGGGGGCCGAAACATACACAAAACTAAAATTTGTCGTGGGTTCTTTTGAATTGGATTCCATTATTCGGGCAGAAGGCAGTATTCTGGACCCCTGTTACCGGACAGGGGAGTAACTTCGCCAATAATAAAAAGGTTCTCCACTATCAATTCGCGGTGGGACCCGGCCGGTTACCTACGAGATTGCCTACGATTCTTAATATTCGGTGCATAATTTTCGTTCTGAATGGCGTTACAGCAAGTCCAAAGTCGTAGTATTCCCCTTCACACCACTTGTTACGAACTAATGCGAAAGGAAGGAAGGCGGACAGTGTATTAAACACAAGTTATTTTGTTCGGTAAAAGGAAACAAACTGGATCCCGTTGTAAAACGGTACTTGCTTCCAGTTGAACAGTACACCGGTAGCGGCGGCAGACTGTCTGTCAGTCGAGAAACAGTGCTCTAAGCCGCTTCAGAAAGCTTTGTAATCCGCTTGAGCAAGTGTTCTAATTCACTTGACATGTTTACTTGAGGTTTGAATGTTACTTCACTATGCATTTACCTAGAGGTTCTGTGAGACGCGCGGAATGAACGCGCTGAACGTTCTGCCTACATAATCGAAGGAGTTTTGAGTGAGTATTTCGATTTTATAGGAAAATTTAAGAACGTATTTTTGTAGCCTTTATATAAACACTCGTCTGCAAGCCGAACCGTGGGTCAGACGAATATTCATAGGCCTTTCACCTCGAAGGACCGCCTTCAATCCGTATGGGATTTGTGAAGGAACGAGATGGCACTGGTAAAAGTAAAAGGTCCCTGTCGACGCCATGAGAGCCTGTAGGGGAGTAAAGGCATAGCGTCAGTCAGTACTAACATCTGCAGTAAATGGAGGCGAGTGGCTAACGCTCCGGCCGCTTTACTCCCAGAAAATAACTCATTGGGTATGAGGCTGGGTGGGCATCAGAATAGGTCTGGGCGTTTGGTGAATATAAAAATCAATTGCCCCTGTCGGATTTCGAATCACGGATCATGCAGCCCGTAGCCTAGTCACTATCCTGACAACGCCATTTGCAATAGGCTTTTCTCCACTACGTTTTCCGCTGTTAGTATCATTCTAACAGTGCTACACATTCTTATCTCTACCATCGAAACTGTATAATCTTAGCAACTAACAGCGTCTTTAATATTACTGAAACACTTGCCTGTGACAGATTCATATTCCCTCTGTTCTTTAGTCAGGTTTTGAGAAACACTTACGAGATGTTCCTGACTTTAATTTGCGAAGTCTAGGCTTGCATTATAAACAGGGCAAATCATCATGTAAAACAATGTCTGTACCTACACAGCAAAATACGTGATAACACAAGACATACATTTACGCACAGCAACGTGCAGCTGTAACACAATGCTTGCACGTACACAGCGCAACCTAACACGGTACCTACGAGGCCTGCGCCTGCGTGGGGCCACGACACACAACAGACACAGAAGTTCTGCAGCTGCTTATGGAAATAGAACGCTGCTGAATGGTACCGAATTCTCAAGAAATTCTCTAGTGCACAAGGCTTTAGTTATAGTTACTATTTTAATGAGAGGCTTAACGTTTGTCTTCGGACATTTTTCATTCATCAGCTGGAAGATGTCAAACCCGGAAGTTTTTATTCAGTTGTGTTTTTTTTTTGCAGCGATCAAACGGAATATAATACAGCTTCACAAACCCCGAGTCGTTATACTTCATTCCGCCGACGTTAAAGCCGTCAGTAAGAGTGCGGGAAACGCTAATGGTGTGCCAGCTATGTGACTGTTCTGACATTTTCGTTTCGTTGCTCATTTATTTCTTCCTAATGGGAGAGTAATGGCTTTGTGTCTGATATAGCCTATCGCTTTATCGACTGCTAAGTTTCCTTTACGTATTATTAAACTCTTCGTTTTCAAAGCACAGAATTTTAGT
>Ga0123353_10011156_pt1 | contig 12635 bp, 12 predicted proteins | sample TergutLab28metaG_3_FD_92763 | JGI IMG/M metagenome (GOLD analysis project Ga0123353, IMG submission 92763) | Labiotermes labralis P3 segment gut microbial communities from Petit-Saut dam, French Guiana - Lab288 P3 | ecosystem: Host-associated > Arthropoda: Insects > Digestive system > Gut ... | reverse complement strand
ATAGAAGTAATAAGTTTATGAATCTCCAAGCAAATTGTTCTACCCCCTGCTTTAATCAGTTCTGCCGGTATTTGGTCAATACCTGGCGATTTGTGACTTTTTAACTTGGTGATAGTCAGCTCAACCTCAGAGGCAATTGGCTCAGGTACTAGTGGTTCTGCTGTGTGTATTTCTGCCTGCCCAGCCTCCTTAGCCCCATGCACGTTGAAGAGCTGGGAGAAATAGTTCCTCCACCTAGCCACAATACTGTGGGAGTCTGCCACCAAGTCACCTTTCTCATCCTTTGCTATATTATATCTAGGCTGGTACCCCTTCTTAAAGTCATTGATGCCCCTATACAAGTCCCTAATGTTTTGGATCTAACTGTTATTTTCAAGTTCCTTAATTATAGCTCTCAGATATGCCTTCTTTTTGTTCCTGAAATGTCTGCTAACTTCACGTCTTACATTGTTCAGAATATCTACACTGTCATGGCTTGGATCCTGTATCCACTGCATTTTAGCCCGCTTCCTTTGATCCAAAAAATCTAAACATTCTAATAAGATATAATATAAGCTCACTTCTAGCTAACGAACAGGACATCTAACTAGCTACCTACGTAACCAACAAACTAACTAATTAGCTAATTCCTGGAACGGAGTCCTTCTTGAGCACTAAGAGTTCCTTCGCCAATCATGGAATTATCCGCATTTTATGAGACCCCGAAGGTTCATTACCTTATCAACAACAGCCCGCCACTTGTCCCTGTCCTAAGCCAGATCAATCTAATCCACGCCCTTCCACCTACCGTCCTATTTCTTGAAGATACACCTTAATATAATCATCCCATCTACGCCTAGGTCTTCCAAGTAGACTCTTTCCTCAGATTTCCCTACCAAAGCCCTGTATGTACCTCTCCTCTCCCCCATATATGACACATGCATCGTCCATCTCATCATTCTGACTTGATCTTTCCAATAATGTGTGGTGAAGAGTACAGTCCATACAGCTCTCCGTTAAGCCGTCTTTTCAAGTCCTCTCTAAAGAGAATAAGTAAAGCAAACCTGCACTATAATCAAATCGGCGCACACATATTCACACAGAGGCTTACACACTTCAGATACTTCTGTCTGCCGCTATAATTGTCCGAAATAATGTCCACAGCAGGAGCAGAGACGTGGTGCTAGAACAGATTATCCACATTCTGCTATGAAAAACAGGCAGACTCTAATCATGAATATAATTATGCCATTCATGTGATTTGTTAATGTTCATTGTAAGGCACTTCTTATATTCCATACCCGCAATGAAATCTCTTTGTAGTTATTATTGGTAGTAATAATAATAACAACAACAACAACAACAACAAACACGACCGTAAAACAACAACAAAAACAACTTTTCCAGCAACAACTCAAGAAGTCCTCTCCGACTTCGAGTGAAAACCTGGATCCTTACGTCAAAATCTGTAAGTTTATACACATAACATACGTACAGCAATGGAGACATTCACAGTGTACTTTATATCAGATAACTTGGGTGTTATTCTCAGTATTTTTGCTATGGTAGCTGGTCGTTCTCACACCCGTGTCTGATCCTGCAAGATTTCATGTGGTACTGACAGTGGCTCTGGTAGATATCCGAAGATCATGCAACTCTCGCTACAGCATTTTTTTTTCCCCCGTGGAATGAAAAATAACAACATGGCCTTCGAGCGAATTTTCCAGCTGCTCTAAATAGTTCTGTATTGTTAAGTAGGAAACAGAGGAATGTAATGTTAAATTCACTGACACTTATTATGATAAAAGAGAAGGTGATAAAATATACAAAAGGTTTACATAACTACTGGCATGTCGCACAGTCCTTCCTGAGAAACTAGTAGTTGTTTAGTTACTAAACAAATCACGTATTCAGGGACTGGGAAATTCAGTACAGTGTTCACTGCAAACCCACAATTATTCCCATTCTGAGCCACATTAAACCAATTCACACTCTCAAATGTTAATTATTTATCAGAAAAATAGTTAAAATTCTCGAAAGGAAGCTTCTTTGTGTATTGACAAGTGATTTCGAGATTAAAAAATAATAATATTGAAAAAATTTGTAGTGACTTTATTGCTGTAAAATATATTAGACTGCGAGAGCTCAGGATGGGGCCAAAAGCGCATGTTTCTCAAGTGGCAGTGATTCTGACTTGCATCTTCGAATATCCCGGCCCAGGTGTTTGTGATATTCCTCAGACCGTCCAGGCAAATACCGTGATAAAGAGCATGGCCGCTCCTTACACATCCTTTGCAATTCATTCTGCAGTATCATTCAGTCATTAAATTCTATACACAGGGTGAGGAAAGATCAATATTTTAGAGATACAGGGCGTGCCTAAAGTCTTTCCCTGATTACAAACATATGTTACAAGAAAATTTCTGTAAGTGTAATACAAGCATTTTTTAAAAATGTAACTCAAGAAGTTTTTTTACAACACATTAATACACTTCAACATGCGCTCCTTTTCTTGCACGGAGAACGTCTAATCGACAATCAATTTCTCTCCATGTGTTCTCCAACATGTCTTCAGTTATTGTAGCAAAGCGTCTGTTATTCTTGCCTTCAAATTTGTAATATCTGGAACTGGTGTCGAAAACACTTTGTCCATAACATACCCCTTTAAAAAGAAGTCAAGGGGGGTGATATTCGGCGATCGTGGTGGCCAGTGTGTCGGACCATCTCTCCCAATCCACCTGTTTGGAAATGTTGCAACCAAAAACCGACGAACATGTGAACCCCAGTGTGGAGGTACACCATCTTGCTGGAAACTTATCCACGGCTGAAACTCTTCTAACTGAGGTGCAACGTAAAGTTTGTAATGTTTGTAATCAGGGAAAGACTTTATGCTCACTCTGTGGTATCGGTCATTGTGAGAAAGAAAGTTCATAAACACTTGTGTCTAATTCTAAATGGTTACCGAGACAGAGCTGTTTGAATCTCCAGACCTAACTCAGTTAGATTTTTGTTTGGGGGTTTGGATGAAGAGCGAAGTTTACAAACAAAATGTGGATAGGCTACAAGAGACGAATTGTTATCTCACATTCTGGATGCTGCTGCCCGCATGGAGACGTGAAGATCAACTGAGGTGAAAGTCAGGCGATCTTCGAAAACGAGTTGCAAAGTGCTTTGAGGTTGGCGGTGGGATTTTGGAATATTTATTTTAAAATATAAGAAATTTGTCATATCTGTATAACAAATTTGTTATTTAAATATTAAATAAAAATTGAAATAAAATTAAGAGCAAGCGATTTTACTTTCGTTATTACCATTCACAATGTTTTGGTATTTACAGATTCAAACAGCTCTATCTCTGTATTCATTCAGAATTCGAAACATGTTCACACGAACTTTTTTCTCACAATGGCCGACACTACTACCTCTCAAAATATTGACCTTTCCTCGTGAATCACCCCGTAGATGGTCCGAATTACTGACAGCATCGGTAAATAAACTGCAATTAGGCGGACACACTAATAAGACTAGGACAATTTGTAAAAAAAACAAGTAGTTGCTCAGATAGTCAAGGAATTATCCGCCAGTGATATCTATGGTGGGTACAATCTATTCACCACACACCCATGATATTAGTTCCTGGCCAGGCAAACAAAAAGTGCCCAGTTAAATTATTGAGAGAGAATTTCTTTACAAATAAAAAAGAGTTCCGGACAGTAAATATAATTACCAGTGCCCGAAACGTCGGAAATACAAGCGGCATGTGTACGGTGCCATCACTCACAAATAGGATCCACATTTATATTGAATCTCCGCGAAGGCCTGAAGTTGTTTACAAATTTAGTTGTGTTTAAAGCATTTTATAATCCACTCTCGTCTATCATTAGTGGCTGCAACCTATAATTAAAAAGTGTTTGCAAGTGCAAGTGTTAAAAAAATCCAGAAGAATACATTCCGATAACATTCTTCGCCTTCAATACTAACAATGTGCGATCTGGGCCGCCACTGGGGCCGGCTTGGTGTAACAGCATCTGTGTCACACGTCACGGACCCATACAAATATTTATGGCAGGAAGATTTCTAGCTGTTGGCACATACCTGCACCGGGACAGCGCCACAGAAATTCACGCGTTCTTGAACGAGGCAGTCACCTCGGAAGCAGAAACCAAGATTGCATCACTTTCTTGGCTTTACCACAAAGTTAGTGCAGACCACCACTCTGTGTGATTTATGACGAATATCATTAAGTTAATTAATGACACTCGACTAATTATGCCGTATACTTATGCTTAGCTTTGAATGACAAGGAGCCTGAGAAGACTGAAGGGTGGAAGTGGTAGTGTTTGATCAAGGTACGGATCCGTATTTGCCTGGAGAGTCTATGGAAAACCACAAAAAACTGCAGCAAAAACATAGGCTTGTGACATTAGATTTTTTTAAAATTTTATTTTGAGACACTGTCAGTATCTCACATTATGCAACGTCGAAGTGTAGTTCAAATGAACTGGAAAGGAAAGGATCTGGAAGCAGCTGGTCGCAGCCTAGTCTAGTTACTCTCGGCAAGGGCCTAGAGAGAGTGTGGAAATCCACAGTAAACCAGGCGGAATAGCCAATGTACCAGAGGATATTTTAGCCAGGCATCTCCCGGATGTAAGGCTGGAAAGTAACTGTAACATTAACCTGCCCGGTGGCCCTAGATTCGAACCCAGATCTGGCCGGATGCGTCACAACTGCTAAAGAATCAGCCTTGATGTTTCGCCTTTCCATTAGGAAATTCAGGGTTCGTGACCCGAGTGTAGCAATTCCAGCAGGTTCAAACCTTGCAACTCGGTGTTCATCCACGTTTCATCTTCATCTTGATAGCACAAGGACGGAACTTATTTCTACTCGGAAGACGTGAGCAGGCGCCAGCCGCAAAGTAATTAACAGATTGTTTGGTATCAATGAGTTATCACTGACTAAACTTAGACATATTTCAGAGGTACATCCTGACCGAAGGACGAATACTGTCACAGCCCCTCCCCCGAATTCTGCAATTTCAATTTACGAAATTTGAGACTTACGCAATTTTTAAGAAATAAAAAACAAAACAATACAATTTCTTAAACGCGCGCCGAACTTTTTCTTTTGGGTGAAAGTGCGACGAGACGAAGATGGTGGAAGAATACTGCCGGGCGATAACAGAGGCGGCGTGGCGGTCGTGCTGCGGCCGATCAGGTTCCACTGTTTGGGAGTTTAAATATCATTTGGACTCCCTTATACTGTGCACATATACTACAGATGACCGTGTGTTTACTCAGCTACGTCTTACAAAAAAATTCAAATTGCACCGTACCTTCCGGAACGTAAATACTATGTAAGACGGGAAGTGTCGCTGTTGGTAATATTAGCAACTAATTAAGACACCATATCCCGGACTCCTTTTTGTGTTCAGGCTGTTAAAAACACCCATATTATTCTCGTCGGTATTTTACGTGAGAAAAGGAAAATCGGTAGGTAAACGACCTTCATTTGCCTTACATCACTACATAGTCGCGAACTCTATGTATTTTGACCACTTACTTACTTACTCCATGGTATAGAGTCCTTCCTGAAAAGCTAACTGGTTTGCAGCTAGTGAAGAAATTCCCCGCATTTCACAGAAACCGAATGTTCATTACCACACTCACAAGCGTCCGCCACCTGTTTCTATCCTGGGCCAGCCCAATCCCGTCCATATACCCACATCCCACCTCCTGGAGATCCATCCTAATATGTATTTTGACCACTTCTGACATAAAACAAGAAGGTAAACGTGAACTAACAATCTGCACGCAATTCTAATCCTTCAAATTTGAAACTTACAAAACAATACAAGCTTTCCCTCTCGGGCTGTCTGCATACTCGTAAATGCATTGTGCGAGATTTTAGGTCTCATAGAGGAGCTGGCGAAGATCTTATTCTTTTGGAACGTAAGGACTTGTGAATTGGTATACAGGAGGCAGCGTTTCGAAGGAGTTATCTGTCTCCACCTTCAGGGTACTTAATTCTTCTCGGTCCTGCTTGCTTCCTCCATCGTCAGCTTAATGTAAGAACACTTCTTGGACTACCCTGCGGAAGGAGGTAATTTTTATTACTTCTTCAGTGCACCTATAATTTATTTTAAGACAAACCTCCACTAAGATGGAGGTCTTCGCTGGTAATGTAGGCTTCATGTAACGGTTCTAGCCCTTCGACTGGTTTAAATCGAAGAAGCTGGTAGAGAGATGAATCGTATATAGGACATTGACCTCTTCCGCGAAGGAGCTGGTGGCTAAAGGGTGACGAAGTGATGAATAAAGTGAAGAAAGTTATGACTATATGGCGCTGAGAGTGAATGAAATGTAGCTTAGTTTACATCTGCTCAGTTATTCCTTGAGGTAAACTTGGTTACTTATACACGTTTAACTTAAAACCTTATGACTCTTTATTGTATATTTATCTGACTGCGGTCTACTTTCGTAACGGACTGATCACGTTAGATGGTTTGTAACAAAATACCTCTTCAGTGATAGTACAAGGACATCTTGCATGTAAGTGGTGTGTAAGTAACACGTTAAAAGACGTAAAACTACAAAATGGGGCTGTCTTAGACACCTACAAATGTTCATTTCTGATTCTAGAAGACATCATTAGATACTAATTATAATTGATTTTTAGGTCGTTCTCTTAACCTATTCCACATTTTTAGTTAATGTCTTCAAGGAATCCTGTTTGGAGATAATTCCTAAGAGTGGGTGTGTAAACGTATTGTATGATGTCATTCCGATGAAGTGATAGCCCAAGTTCCTTCTATTAATATTTATTTTATAATTTAATTTATATATTTGTAAATCTGCAGCCAGTATAGCGTAGTCGATATAGTGACTAGGCTACAGGACAGTCCCGAGAAATGTAGGAGCCCAGAGCACGTTTATGAATTGGCGCTCCGGGCAAACTAATAATTTTTCGCCCCTTAACACGGATAGTCTTTGAACTTTTTCGGCCTAGGACAGGGCTGGCGAAACTTTTTATCGGCGTGTGCCCAAATTTATGATAATTTTCGGAGAAATTCTTCATCGTGTGGGAACCTGAGTATACTAGCACGATAGTTCAGTTTATTCCAGTGAGGTCTTAGCGCCCGTTTTGGGTTGGTGCTCTGGGTAGCTGCCCGGCTGACCCGCCTCTAAGTTCGGCCCTGTTAGGCTGCGTGCTTGCCATCTTCCAGACTTTGTCTGAGGAGAACACACCCTCCAACTTAACAGCTAACGCGGGCACTTTCCTAAAGGGTAAAGAGGCCTGGACGTCACGCTGACAACTCACCTCATCAAATGCCAAAGTTAAGAAAAGTGGAGCTATACCTCCGCTCCCCTTACGCCTACGTAGCGTGCCCAGGAAAAACTTCACTCTATTTGAATTATCTTCTCTTATTTCCTTGATAGATACATGATGCTATAATGGTACATTACTGTACACCGCAAAGTGTGGCTACCGTATCTAAGTACTCTTCCTTTGTCTCATGAATTCAGTAATGACAATTTAAGTGTTACGAGACGGGACTCTCACAACAGTGTTGATGCAAATTACAGTCCTGTGGGATATGACGCCGTGTGGACTGGTGTATAGGTACCAGCATTTCGGAGAAGTTTGTCGTCTCTCTCTTCTGGATGGAAGCGTGAAGAACTTCTGAGACGTTGGTAAATCGTAACAATCCACACTACGTCATACTCTACAGAGACCGAAATCTTCATCATCTCTGTTTTAGTTATGAAACCATCTGCATTTTTTCGTCTTCCAACCGGTTTTTTTTAATAAGTAATCAGTCTTCATTAGACACTAAGTTATGGTTCTGACCCCGAGTAGTCTGACAAAGCAAAAAAAGTTTTCATTTGTGCACACCATTAAGAAACATATAGGAATGGAGGTTCAGCTCCACTCTTTCTTAACCTCGGCATTAAATAAAGGTGAGCTATGCCTCTACTGTCCTTTATGCCTTCGTGGCGTGGGCAAGGAAAATGTTTACCCCCCCATTCACCCCTTTCGATTCATCACAAAAATTTACTCTACCGCATACCAGTAACACTAGAGAACGCAAATAGGTTGCTAACAAACAAAAGCAATCCTCCCGGAAAAGAAATGCGGAATTTGGACACCGCAGTATTGTGACAGCCACAAAAGTGCACGGTTGTTTTTGCAACAGAAACCATTGTTTTGGGCACATTGAGATTACGAAGTGGTGGACTTGCAAGTGCTGAAAGGCATTCAGGAACCAGCGCCCTTACACGTGTATCACAACGACTACACCGAAAGGAGCAGGCAGACAAGAAGCACATGTCTGATTCCTATTTGGCAGTACATTTCCACAACAATTCTCATTGTACTCTAAGACAAGTCACAATCCTTTTCTTTCCAACCCTAACCAGTTTAAACTTCATCCCCCTCCCTACAGCACCTTCGACGTTTGTTAACTTAGCCAGTCAACTGAACAGTAAGGATTTGTAAGGATTAAGGAAGACATGCTCCAAAACGTTTTGTCAAAAACTGAGTTCCCCTTCAGCTTTCAAACCACAGAAGAACGTTAACTCTCCTTACATTTATACAACTTTTATGTTGAAGCAAATGCATATTATACCTTAGAATATCGTTTTCTTGCTTACAGTATCGTGTAATCCGTTAGGTGTTTACCAACATTACGGAGAAAGCCGTTGTCCCCATCTACTGATAGAAGTATTTGACAACAATGCCTGAAGGTGTCTTAACCAAGAGGACCACATTCTAAATCCTCCAAATTCTGAGGACATCAAGTCTCATGAAAATTATTTCTGTTCGTAATTAAAGAGTTATTACATAAAGAAAACGGAAGGAAATGCACCACATTTTCGGATGGAAATTTTCCTTATTACCTGATCGACTTCCAGTTTCACAAATGTATATATCCTGTTTCATGAGGTTAAGTAAACATTTTACGCTCAGTGTCGTCTTTTATGCTTTTGTTTGAGCATCGATTAGATAACCAGGATTCTTTTCCACCCTGTTCGGTAAATTTTCTGTTGAAACTCCGAAAATCTCTCCATCCACAGAGACAAATTTGGAGTATTTTATACATTTATCGTAATTAATTAGCCTGACTTATTGAACATTTGGTTTTTGTTCAAACAGCCAATCGATTATCTCTCATTAAACTCGAAATTTTATCATCGTGATGATAAGTTTTCGCCATACTACACCACCTTGACATAATTCGATTTAATTCACATCTTTACTTAGAAGTTCCTACAGACCTGTTTTAATAATATTTCCCCATCTAAGTTTAGAACTTCGAAGTGGGCTTTTCCGTTGTGGTCTTAGTGTGGGCGCTATCCATGACTCCTCTGACAAGCAGGAAGGTAAAACATGAAAATTCAGTGTTCATTTCAATTTAGAAAAATGTTTCTATAAATAATTTTTTCCCCCAAACACTAACCACGCCGTCTAGCTTAAGTAAGCAGTGAGGACTGAGTAATCTGAATGACGTTTCTTTGTGCAGGCCTACTGATGTTCCGAAATTCAGAAAACAAAAGTAGGGCGAACATCGTTGCTTCGATTAGCATTCGTTCGAAGATTCAAACTGCCTTCGAAGAATGAGGGGAAGAAACTAACACACTATCAATTCCTTGGTGCAGAGTCTTCGAGGAGTTATTCCTTTGATCAAGAAACCCCCTGTTATTTATTTCTTTTTTTTATTATTCCGGCCCATTTAGGGTTTATTCAAGTACGCTGTCAGTATTTCAAATTATACGGTTTAGAATGTTTGGATTATATTGAACTTCTAGCAAAAAAAAAAAGTGTAAAGAAATTTCGTTGTCTACTTTAAGGTATTAGTTCAAATTTTTTCTAAAGAAATTCACGAATATAATAAAAAAATCTCAGGATATTTTGTATCGCCTGCAAGATTCGAACAGTATGCCTCGCAAACACAGAAAAGAAAAGTTACTTTTGGAAACAACGGCTCAACCAAGATGCTCCAGTCAGAAACTCGTCACTACAAAAACACGCTATTGAGCTCTGTCACACGCCAGTCGATTTCAGTTCAATTCACAACATGACAATCCTTTTGTGACATTCTCACGTACACTCAGATCTCTCAACAGGCCTCCTCCACAAAAGCTTGCCAAACACTTCTTTGCATTTGATGTATGTGTGACCGTGCATCATTGATACAATAATATAAACAGCCATCTAGATGTAACAATAATTTTATTAATAACTTTAATCAGCTCAACATGTTTCGGGCGATAATTTCGCCCATCCTCAGGAGCGCTAGACCGTGTTTACAGCTTGTGGTATAAACATAGTCTAGCGCTCCTGAGTATGGGCGAAATTATCGCCCGAAACATGTTGAGCTGATTAAAGTTATTAATAAATTTATTATTGTTGCATCTAGTTGGGTGTTTATATTATTGTACTTCTTTGCATATTCATGGCGTGCTACAATATTCGTCCATCCCGAAATGCTTCATTTGGCCTTCTTAACAATATTAGCCGATAAGAACTAATCGTGAAGTCTATAATCATGCAATTTTTCAATTTTCTTTATCAGACTTGAAGAAACGGGGGTTTTAAACTTTTCGGGCATTGATGTTACGTTTTAACGATTTTCTATTGTAAAACTAACGACACGCGAGTTGCTTCCTTAACCCTCTAGTCCTCAGTATCATGCACGCGGCTTGTTCCCAACCTTGTAAGAGTAGAGTCTCCTCTGCAAACATTTTGAGCAAATGTTCCACGCCCCTTTCCTTTCATTCGTTACAAAATTCCCACCAAGACAAGCTGCAGTACAGAAACATGTGGTTACAATGCATGGGCATTACAATGAAGCCAGCATCAGTTCCTGATACAAATCTCTTGTTTATTATGTCACTGCGGTCAGGGCCGCCTTCGGAGTGTGAGGTAAGGTTGATTCCTCCCATCCCTAAGTGACAGAAACGATATTAAAATTATGCTTTCGTCACAAAATTTAGTTACAAGAAGAATTGACGATAACGCGGTAAAAAAAAGTGATGCTTAAGGCGGTCATTTTGAAGACGATTTTCTGTTTGGGTGTAACGCCCTGCGATTCTGCAGCTACGCACTATCGTTTCTTATATTCTAAAGACGAAGGCAACAGGTTCCTCCAAACGTCGACATATTTCTACCGGATCAAAAGAAGTCACAGCGCCAAAGACAGTGATCTTCAGCACCTACGTTACCCACATCCACCAAAGCTGCTTTCCTAAACGAAAACACCGGTCCCAGTAAAAAGAAAACTGTTAACTGTTTCTTGAAATCTACCGGCGGTCGCTGCTGCGTCTTCTCTCCACGTGAGTGTTCTAACGTAGGACAGTATTGACTGATATTCCTGTTTCGTATTTGAGAGGTCCCAGGTTCGAGTTTCAAGAGGACAGCCATCCTATTTTCGTGGTTTGCTTCAGTAATTTCAGACATCTCTCGGCGACAACGTTTTAAAATAAGACACGGCCCCCTCGTTTTACGTCCTGATTCGTCCCTTATAATCGCCCTTTAATTCGAAGCATTTAATCTGTAACTTAAAGAACAAGTTGGACACGCACTTAGATAGCGTATCATGCAGCCGTACATGACGAGTTGTTAAATCACCGTATTGTCTGTCGGTGGTAGTGACTGGTCAGCTTCAGTATCCGGGGAATAATACACCGGTAGCTTCCGAAGAGGGTAACCGAAGCAGTTACGGAAGTTTCGTTACAAATACTAAGCAACACGTGGAACTTCAAGTGAATGAAGACTCACCACCATTTTCTTTGCGTAAGTGTAGAGTATTTAATGTAAGCCTCCGTCCAAATGGAACAGGACAGAGAAATGAAAGAGGCAAGGAATATCAAACATACCACAAGCTCTTGTAAGTTAGAAGGAGACGAAAGGAAAAACCAGTTCTTCCGGTTCGCTAGAAAACGTCTCTACAGAGATACAACGCAACCTTCCTTACTTTTGGACTGCCACTACTACTGTTGGCAGCGACGACTGTGACCGGCTGACCTTGGAGGGAATAAAGTGCTTCAGACATTGTCGCCTCTTCTTTTTTTTTTATCGTGGACAGAGGAAATTTGTAATCTTCCCTCAATTCGACCCAAATTTAGTGTCCAGGTAAACCCAAGCAAAAATAAAAAAAGTCTATGAGAATTTATTCGGTAAACTAATGTCAAGGAGTACGTATTTCGAATAATGCCCAATATAAGTTTATTTTCTTCTTTATTTGTTTCTTAGTCTGACTTCTTCTACCTATTCGTTGTAGGTGTATAGGGTTATTTTTTGCACCTGATCACAAGCACTGACATACACGCACTCGGTCAGGCTTCCCTGGACGAGTGATCAGCTCATCGCAGAGGACTCTACATGAAAGCATACAACATTCACAATTCCAATTCCCATTCCATGCCCCTGGTGAGATTCGAACCTCCAATTCCAGCAAGCGAGCAGCCGCAGACCCACGCTTTCGAACGCGTGACCACTGGGATCGTTGTTCTATTTTCTGATAAGCTGCTGTGTAAATTGTACCGAAGGATCAGCGAACACTCCCACAGTGCTATACAGTACATGTGCAACACGACTATCTGTACGTTTCGTAAGTCTCATTCGCCTTGATTTAATCACCCTAATAATAGACATTT
>Ga0123353_10011155_pt1 | contig 12636 bp, 8 predicted proteins | sample TergutLab28metaG_3_FD_92763 | JGI IMG/M metagenome (GOLD analysis project Ga0123353, IMG submission 92763) | Labiotermes labralis P3 segment gut microbial communities from Petit-Saut dam, French Guiana - Lab288 P3 | ecosystem: Host-associated > Arthropoda: Insects > Digestive system > Gut ... | reverse complement strand
CATGTTTCAGACGTTAATACGTCCATCTTCAGGAGCTAGCGAGTACTTGTTGTGTTGTGTAGGCTGACTTGAGGCGTGCTGGTGTTATGTAGCGGGATTGTCTGTTGGTGATGTGGTATCCGGATACACAACGCAACAAGTAGTCTCTAGCTCCTGAAGATGGACGTATTAACGCCTGAAACATGTTGAGCAGTAGATAATAAAGCAAGTGTCATCTAGTTGGTCAACCTTTATTCAAACTAGAATTGCATATTCGTATCGTTCATTTCAGGGCCGTTTATTATGTTCACTTCAGTCTACTTGCATCATTTATGTCCTGGAATGAGGAGTTTGATTCAAATGCCTGTAATGTTAACACTATTCATGACTGACCTTTGTTTCATGGGAAGGAAGGATAATGTCACTAGATGTATGTATACTTTTGGGTGGAGCTGTACCCTTCATAGGTGTGTGGGCAGTGGAAATCACACTCCACCCTGAAGTCCTTCCTCGTCTCTTAAGAGTGAAGCCACCTTATGACGTCACTGCCGACGGCGTGTGCGTGGGCCCCCTTGAAGCGATACCTCACACACGGCCCCTTGCATGGACACAAGGCCTTTTCAAATATTCGTCGAAAGTCTGTTGGTTAGACACACAGCGTTACAGTTTCCTCACGGAGCAAAGAGAACTGGTTCAAATGACCGCATAATTAGGTCTGTTTACCTTCGATTGGCCCAGTGGGCTCTCAGTGAAGGTTTGTTGCAAACAATGATAAAAAAACTAGTTCCATTAAGCAAAGTTATTCTAGGAAAACTCAAAACTGATAAGTTGATCAAGAAATCCGTCTTCATGAACCTCAAAATTTGTTGCCATTTTCAAAAGAGCTCATTTGTCCCAGTCTTTGAAACCATTCCACACCCTCGGATCTTATTGTAAGAACTGCCTTTAACAGTATTCTACCATCTACTGCTAGATCTGCCAAGTGAGATCTTCCCTCTACGCTCTCTGAAAAAAAACAGTAATAACAGACCTTCAAATTTGCCACTTTTTTACTTCAAAATTTTTAAAACACTAATATCTAATGTTATATTATATGGAAGTTTCTAAGTTGTTTTCACTAAGTTATCGGATAAAACGAAGCTTCACGAAGAGACTGTGCATCCGTCCTCCTGTTTCATATCCGGGTGAATCATTGTACTGTGGGCCATAACAGCATACAATAGCCGTACTATTTTCTTCATATAACAAGAACTCCATATGAGGCTCAAATCGAATTTTGCCTACCTTAGGATTTCCCCACTTTTCCAAACAGTCCAACCACAGCACATTAGATTCTTCTGCGTTTATCTGACACATATTTGATTATGGTTTATACCTAAATAAAAGCGTTAGAAGATTATTTATGACTTCATGATATATGATATATCTATGCAGACTTGCAACAGTACATTGATATCAAAACAAAATTAACAGAAATGTCGGTACGGTAAGATAAGTGACCACAAATAGTAAATTGGCTGATCTGTACAGTACCTATCTTCATTTTTCTTTATGTCAACTCGTCAGGCACAGTTTGATACAGAGCGGTGGAGCTCTTGCCTGGCTTATCTTCAGTTGCTACACCGTGATCAATGCATTCGACTGAAATTGACGCATACTTGATCCAGAAGATCAAGGCACTATGATTTTTCGACACGCCGGTGACTGTTTACCAAAAGACATAGCAAAAGATCCCAGAAGACTTAAATCTTGTTCGACATCATTGTATAAACCTCGAATGTCAAATTTGGGAAGAGGCACTGAAGCCTAATTTTGCTCAGTTAATGACTATAATGATGAAAATTGATACAGGTTTATAGTTTAGTGACGTATAAGCCTTTAAGCCTAAAAATAAGTACAGGCAGTCCCCGACTTTCGCACACAATTCGTTCCTGAAAACGTTTAGGAATTCGAGCAACAGATTTTCACAGTTTTAGCGTACATTTTTATATTATCACATCTTTTATTTATCCAACTGAATGCACAACTAGATTGTTCTAGAAAATATTGTTAAAACTTACATTAAAATTTACATTAAAATGCTCCTACATGTTTCGGTTTAACAAACCATCATCAGGGAGCTTACTGTCATGTTTTGCTAACGTTATAATTATTTCGATATTTAAAAACGTCATTATGAATCAGTTCGGTCGTGTGGCTGCATATTTATCCAGTCCTTGTTGGTGTGTGTAAAGCGCACAGTGCAGAGTGAGGCTGTGTGGACAGTGCACAGTGCAGATTCTCACATACCAATAAGGACTGGCTAAATATGCAGCCACACGACCGAACTGATTCATAATGACGTTTTTAAATATCTTAATAATTATAACTTTAGCAAAGCATAACAATTAGCTCCCTGATGATGGTGTGTTAAACCGAAACATGTAGGAGCATTATAATGTAAATTTAATGTAAGTTATAACATTTTTCTAGAACAATCTAGTTGTGCATTCAGCTGGATAAATAAAAGACGTGATAAGTCATGCAATAGACTTACGTGTTATAACGGGGGTACCTTTCCTGTTGCTCAAAGCGTACATAAAAGTGCATACTTAAGGGCAACAAACAAAATATTTGTAGCAAAAATTGCGGTACATTCATGCTGCGTTAATTCAACCAAGGGTGAGTGTTAATATTCCCGCCATCACGCGAGCCAATGTCCCCCATAATTCTGATGGCTACTTAAGGGATGTCCAACGAAACTCGTAAGCCATTAATACCTTAACAACTTTGTTCAAAATACAGGGTTATTCGAAATGATTGTCGGGGTTTTAACAACTTGTCATTCACAATATACTTGAGATAGGCGTATTTTTTATTTATTTAATAGAACAACACTCCAAGTTTTTGTTACATACCTTACAGGTGCTCTATATGTACACCCTTTGTGATTCTATAAACATCAACACGATAATCGAGTTTGTTTCAAACTCTTTGTAGCATGTCAGCGGTGATGGTTTCAGTGGCATTTCTGATTCTTACCTTGAGTTCTGGGATACTTGCGGGAAGAGGAGGAACATGAACCTGATCCTTGACGTAACCCCATAGAAAGAAATCACATGGGGTATCTCAAGTGTGTTGTGTATGACAAGTTGTTAAAACCCCGACAATCGTTTCGAATAACCCTGTATTTTCTTACTTCTGCTCTGCAGTACAATGGCCGTATTCAACACGCAAATTACGTACTGCCACTGTGGTGTAGTTCAGCTTTCTTCCACCAGAATGCTTTACCAGAACAAGTTGACAGGGTAGCCAACGACATAGTACACGAGGCCTTACCAAAATAGAACAAACCACGTGGACAACAGCTGACAACACGAGCAGGTTCTGTGTCCTTATAACAAATTATTTCTTAATCACATATTTTATCTCTAAATTCCTCGTTCCTTTAATGAAACGCGAAATGTAATGCCAGCACTAATATTTGGCGTGTCATAACCTGCACCTGATACTGTGATCACGTTTGGCCAGGAATGGAATCCAGCTGAATTAATAAACAACTTCTAATGTAGATGTAGTCTGATTCAAGGATCTGGACAGTGTAATTCTTGAATTGGGACGGTGTAGACTGAATGCGTCTTGTTCAGGATATGGACCAGTGGTGGTTTCTTGTTGAAAGGTAATGAATGATCCTTCGAGGTGTGTAGAATTGGGACATTGCATGGCGTTCCAAGCGGAATTCAGCTACTCGACATGAATTATGATCCATGAAATTATTTAAATATGAACAGCTGACGGTGCGAAACAATTCTTACACTTTAAGCACTGTGGACTTTCTGACACAAGGCCTTTCCCTTCGTCATCTTGTGGTGTGAAAAGCATTTTACCCTCTGGTCCAGAATTGTTGAAGCCATTGCTAAAGAATGTTAATGCAAAACATGCCCGAGATATTGATGACTGCCTCATAGTGACTGAGCGCCCGAAACAAAAGAGTACGCTTTATTGGATTGGGCCCCTACCCATATATCATATGAATGACATTGACCACACATCAAGGCCAATCAGCTGTAACCATCTTAAACAAGTGTTTTCAATCAAGAGTTTGGCATTTGAGAATAATTTCCAATTTGTAGAACACAGGGGCTCTGTTCCGAATGTGTCTCGCTCCAATCAAGACAATCGATATGCATCACTAAACGTGACGCATGCAGCAAACATTGGCTTAAGGGAACGCCACTGGCCCGCTGCCAGCACACATTACTCGCACGGTGCCTCCCCGCGACTTGTGCTTGCATTTCAGTTCCCGCCGCGGTTAATTTACTTGAACCTCGAGATCTGACGTTTAGAAACACTGAATTAATTCTTGTTAACTGAAGAATAAAATCCAACTAGATGCCACTTATTACTTTATTATGCTTATATTAGGCTCAACATGTTTCGGGCACCATTATGCCTATCATCAGGAGCTCACGACGATAGCGTTGGTTACCACATAGGCCGTCTGGTTCTCGAGTTGCTGCTGGTTTGGAGGTTAAGTGCAGGCAGGATGGATGAGTGTTCAGACCGAAGGCTATACAGCTTGCACTTAACTTCCAACCAGCAGCAACTCGAGAACCAGACGGCCTATGTAGTAACCAACGCTATCGTCGTCAGCTCCTGATGATGGGCATAATGGTGCCCGAAACATGTTGAGCCTAACATAAGCATAATAAAGTAATAAGTGGCATCTAGTTGGGTTTTATTCTTCAGTTATCAGGATGATGCACGGTTCAATACACATGAAATAATCCTTGTTAAGTTGAGATGATTCACAGTTTTGCTTCGAGGCTGCGTGCCTGCCGGGTGCTTAACAACAGCCGCAGGAATTTGTGATATGTGGTAATTAACATCGAAGTTATCCGCCTTCAGTTAACATTTATGAAACTACATGTTATAAATACCGATGCAGCCAGCAGCGGACATTTTCATACCTTGCACTGCTGTACTATCGTCATGGAGCAGAGTCAGTACGTTCTGCGCGTTCTATAGAACCAGAAGATTCATCGCGGTGATCACAGCAGCCCGCCATTGGACCCCATCACAAGGAAGATGATTCCACTCCACACCCTCCCACCCAGCTTCTTTAAATTACTCGTCAGTCCACAAACAGCCATCAGGCAGAAGGGTATGTTTCTTCTGCTGGGCCAAACAAATGTGTCCGACTTACTTTTTTCGCATTGTGTTAGCTCCTGTGTGTTACATCTTTTAACCTACCATTCTACACTGTACAGTAGTGTCCATAATTGCTCTCTTGCATAGTTATGCACCTGTACAATGTGGCATGCTATGTGTTCATATAATAATTTAGCCTTGGAATACAGCGAAGTGTTAAATCTGTAGCCTTCATAAACCCAAACATCCACGGTCACTGACGGTTCCTTAAATACCTCGTACACCCTTCCACTTACCGTCTCACATACTTACTACATGGATGATTGGTTATATATTACACGTTGTAATAATATGCTAATCCCTAGCTGTTGTATTTTTTTATATTTACGTAAGTGTGAAACACCTGTGTTCAGTAGACCCAGTTGTCTTAGGCTTGTTATCGAGATGGAACTTTCTCATATATAGAATTTTATTCTCCTATTACACAGTACTAGTGGGCCAGGTAGCTCAGTTGGTATAGTGACTGACTACAGGCTGGACGGTCCGGGTTCGAATCCCGGTGGGGACGAGATTTCCCGCCCGTCCAGACCGGCCCTGGGGTCCACCCAGCCTCCTGTACAATGGGTACCGGTTCTTTCCTGACGGTAAAGTGCGGCCGGGGCTTGCCGATGACCACTCACCCCCTTCTAGTGACGCGGTCATGGAAGAGTAGAGCTATACCTCCACCCACCCTCTGGGCCACACCGGGCCTGTAGCGGGACCACTTTACCTTTACCTTTATTATACAGTACTGTTAATGCAGATTATTTCAGTTTGTAAGGTATTTTGCATTTCGTTTCCTATTTGCTCACAGAAAGCGACCCAAATACTTCTATTCAGCCTCCTGTTTGCGTTACAAGCTGACGCCGTACCCATTTCTCAGACGTCTCACATTAAATTAGTAGGACAGACTACGTATTTCCAATAATTAATACGGTATTGGGCGGACGCCGTAGGTAGCATGAAGGTCAGCAGGTAGTGGAGACCTGCGGCCCACGCGCCATCGAATGCTGGGTGTCCAGACAAATGAGGAATTTACACCCACTACCTTTCCGCAGTTCCTATATGACAGCATTGCATTGTCGGCTCATGTCGAAGTGCCTGTATGGAGTGCTGCATTGTCAACAATGAGCACTCTCTGTAGTGTTTTATGGCATGTAATGTAGTGCATGTGATATCTGTGGTGGACAGGGTGGACCTGAGACAGGTTTTTGCCTGTCAGTATTTTTCTAGCCATGCTGCCTACTCAGGTTTTCTTCGTCAATCCTGACGCTATGAAATCGTTGGAGCTGACAGCGTTGTTAAGTAAAACACCTCCCATTCTCTTCGCCTCCCTCACATTCCAGACACTTCATTGCATTCTCTTGTGTGTGTACACACTCGTGTGCTCTGAGTAGCAAGGCGAGGATCGAAGACCGCTTGAGACCTTCCGAAATCTTGCCTCAAGTCGTGACGACACTAGGCTTCAGCGGCCTACGCGATTTTGGTAGGTTCCTTCGTACGAAGCTCTGAAATGTTTCTAAAATGACTATTAACTTACCTTAGCCCGTGTTTGCAGAAGTTTATACTGTCGTGCAAAATTTCAGGAGCGGAATTAGCTACTTTCACTATGCCGGAATGCCAGTCCTCTGTCTGCTGTATCACTTTCACCTAGAACAGCGGAACGATCACTCCCTCGTCTAATGTTTATGCATGTATGCAAACGTATATTTCCTCCTCCTGCTCAACACGGTTTGCCAGTTGTTTGCATACACACTATCAGACATTCTTGCCATCATATGCCTTATTTATTTCAACTGAATTCCTGGCAGGCCTTACAATTACCAGCTCGAGAGAGACGTACGACACAGTCAGTTTTCTTTTCGACATTAACAGTGTGCTGAACAGGACGTTTTTACTGCATTACTGACTTGTAATTTTACGTATGATATTCAGATCATTTTTTTTTATGTTTCTTAAAAATAGGCAGTTCACTCACCAACAAATGCACTGTTTATTAACTTAGGTAAAAGTTTTAAATTTGCATTAAAATACACAATAATATCGCTCCTACATGTTTCGGTCTTTAATGACCATCATCAGAGAGCTTTATATGTACCTAACTAAAGTTATATTTATGTTAAAAACACTCTGTAAAATTACGTCGTTATATATATTAGGTTATGTGGCAGCAGCACGTGCTGTGTACATTTAAAACTTTTAACTAAGTTAATAAATAGTGCATTTGTTGGTGAGTGAACTGCGTAGATTTCAAAATGCACGGAGCAACGATAAAAATTTCTTAAAAACGTTGCATACGAAATTGTTTTCCCATCTTGAATTACGGACGCTAGTTAACTGCGTCGAGACCTTTCTTGAGAAGCTGTTCGTGACACAGATGGTGAAGAAATTTTAGGCTTTTATGTAAGCATGATGCTTGTTATGAAGCAACTGAAGTCAGTTATTTGATTCCTCTTCTTCCCTCTCCCACCCATGGCGCGACAGCCCCTAGTAGGCCAATGCCTCCTCATTGTCGAGGCTTCACGATAACACTCGGTAGGAGTCCTCTCGACAAGTGATCAGCTCGACGCAGAGAAATCTACCTGAGAACGCACAACACTCACAGGAGACAGACATCCATGCCACCGGCAGCATTCAAATCTGCAATCCGAGGAAGCGAGCGGCCGCAGATCCACGCCCTAAACCGCACGCCCATTGTTTACTACAGTTCTTTTATAAATGCGGGTAGTTTTACAATCCTCCACCATAACATTTTACCGGATTACGAGGTGCAAAGTGTGATTCGGAAGAGCCCGTTAAGAAATGTTAACCGTTCACTGCTGGCTGGGCGACAGGCACTGGGATTTTTCTTTTCGCTCCATCCTGCAGGACCTTTCCGGAGCTCAGCTATCATCATGTTCAACAAGTAATAACAGCTCTTTCATCAGAAATAAAGCAGCTTATTACCCACGTCCACAAATTTTGTCCTGTGTGAGTTCATGCCCTTACACAAATTCTTACAATTACACTCTCATATACATCACCAGCATTTAAAATAGTTACACGTTAAATACAAAAATCCCGAATTGTAAACCTTGCTCCCCGAAGTACGTGATTATTTTATCTGTTTGACTCAGATAAGCATGACCAATTTTTGCAATCATCAGTTAACTTCGTAATAATTATTACTTCCAGTACATGTCGTGGATGACTACATGTTCAGTACGTTTTATCTTCATCTGTCTCATCTACAATTATGGTTATATGTAATATGACAGATTACTTTAAACAGCAGTATGGAATTTTATTTCCCACACACCCTATGGTTAGAGAGTAGCTTTGATAGTTTGTATTGGAATGTAGACTCTCCACGAGCTATCCAATCATACAAACAGCGAACGTGGCCTGAATCAAAACCTCTCTCCCACTAATGAATGATCATCACAGCCTACTGTGTTAGCTGCGTCTTGCTTGTCTGTCTGATAGATGAATCTCTGACGGCAGTTATCAGGCAGTTTTCATCATAAGCAAATCTCACTTCTGTAAGTCTAGTCGTAACGTTAGCCGTTTCCCAACCACCTCATTTACTGTACGTAAAGAATCCGTACGTGCCAGCGTTTGTGATCACGTTTCGTCAGACGCTCACCCACCTATCTATCTACCTACGTAGCCTACAGTACAGTGGGCAGCGCTGTGAACAGGAGGGCTATGGAATCGAGTGGTTTGAATTCGGGCTACTTGTTCTGGTCAGCAGTTCGATTCAAAATTCTAGGCGTCAGAGGGGTGATCTGAACTAATATCTGTACTGAAAACATACACACATATATTATGAGCCATCGAACATAGTTCAGTCGACATAAATTTGGGCCTTGCAACACGTAGGCCAGAACTGCGTCTGTGCACATAATTCAAGGAACAATCCAGCTCAAGATTTAACGCGTTTGAAAATTATTTATGAGGTAATTTTGATGCGTTTCTCGTCACTCCAGGCCAAAGGACTGCCTTCTCCCTATTTCTTTTGATTTCATCGAAGATTCATACTGCCATACAGACCTAAGTTCAGTTCTCGATTAACAGTGACAAACTTATCCTTGAAATTCACAGTTTATTTTATTTACCCCCAGATTTAACACTAAAAATTCTACCACAATTATTTCTTCGTCTTTTGTGAATCTCTGAACAAATGCTCCGTGTTCCCCTACACAGAATTTTATCGCAAGTCTCTCACCTTATTTGACTTCGACCTTCGCCTGGAAAAATTTAACATGCAGATGTACGTAACGCCTTGGAGCAGAATCCTTGGAAAACTGTTAGTGGCTCAGATAATCCGGAATTTCCAAACTTTTATAGAGAACGAAGGCTCTGTGTTCACTGTAGATACCTACCCTGACGCAGATGAAACATATTCACACCCTTCTACACTATTTCTTTAAAGTCTGTTTTAATATCAACCTCCTATCCACGCACAGATCTCGTAACTCATCTGTTCATTTCAGGTTGTCCGACTGCAGTTTTATCCATTTGTCATCTCATCCGTACGAGCAACATATACACATCTCATCCTTCTTGCTTTGATAGCCGTAAGAATAAACCGTGAAGGGCTAAGAGTAATTGATGTCTTCATTACCCATTCCTGTCCACACTGTACGTAGGCCTACTATTTCGCTTTTCTCAAGTCATTCATAGTACTTCCATCGATATTAAATACAGTTTTTTTTACGTTTTGCTGATCGTGCATCTCAGTATATTTATCTCAATAATTAACCAACTTGATGCACACCTATAGGTGTGATGATACCAGAGGCTGTGTAATGCAATTTTGACCTCCTGATGATGAGCACATGTGCTCGAAACGTGTAAAGGCATGAAATAAAGTTATTGTAAAACAAAAATTTTGTACATAAAGTTGGTTAATTACTGACAAATTAAATACAGTGTTTTATATCCGTACTAAACAGCGTATAAAATTAAATTTGCTTCCACAGTTGTGTCACATTTTTTGTAAGACATTCGAAACTGAAATATTCTTCTCTTCTTACCCTCGTGTTAAGCTCAAACTTGAAAAACCAAATATCTTACAACGGATTGCGGTTAACGACTAGGTATCTGTGGAGCAGAACTAAACACTTTGTTTTAATTTCATCCAGGTCTTCGCCGTCATTACCTCAGATGACACGCACAATCCACCAACAAGAGTACCTGATCTATCATGTTCGAAACCACTCGTTACCAACTTGTGATGAAATTACCCCTGAATCACCCGCTCCTTGCTTCTCAGTCATTACGGCCACCTTTTCTATGTCTCGCTCAACGCTAATGACGTGTAATAACACACTATGCTCCAAATCCCAGTGGACCCGATGCTCTGCTTCACTGTGCGTGGAGGTAATCCGACAACAGACGGAGGTGAGTGGCCAGTCGCGTTGCCACTCTTAGCGAAGAGAGACAGCATTCATAAGGAGTGGTCGTATTTCGTAATAAAATAGGCTTGTGGTATGGCACCTTTAGGGAGCTGAGTTGATAATGAGGAAATCAGTAGGGTTTTGGAAATTGTTAGAGACCATATCACATTTTCATATAAAGAGACCATCGCTCATTACGACTGAAGGACCTTCAACATGGTTTAACAAAGTTGTTACCAAATTTAGATGAAAGGAAGCAAGATAAATTGTATGAGTTACAGGATCCGAGCCGAATAAATGAAGATATTCTAAGCAACGTTGCCTTCTGTTGGGTCATTGTCGCCATGCTTGTCTGTTCCGTGCTGCTCACCACACTAAAAACCAAATTGCTTCCACCCATTTTGTGCGTTTGGCTAAACCCGCTCTACCCAGGCGTTTGCCTTCATTGAGTTCCTCTGTCTGGCTGTATAATTTTGGAACAGTGCAAGATACGGGCTTCTCACAACTGTGTATATACAGATTTTAGTCTCTGGGATGTTACGCCTGTAAACTGGTAATTCTAAAGCGCGTAGTGCCTCCGTCTTTATGGTCAGAGAGTCCAAGAAGGTGAATGACTTCTTGAATGTTTGACCCTGAAGATAAACGTAATACTTTCTTTCGAAACGTCAGTAACCCTCTAGTAGTCGACAGGGATACAATTTCCCAAAGGACTTGCATCTGAAATTTTGGGACACACTATATTGATATTACTTGATAATTTCTGGTCCTTTTGTCTGTAGCTAGAACACAAGAGGCACCCTAGTTTCTTCCATGATCTTGTTGCTAGTCTGGCATCATTGTTGAATGACAAATCGTTGATGTTACCTAAACGATCAGGTTTTTTTGGTCCCTTTGTATGAAGGTAAATGAAGTTCAGTATGATAACACTGAGACCCTGTTCCCTGTCAGCTTTTAATAGGGTGCAGAGCTGGCTACGTACCGTGTATTCAGCGTACCACTTGGTTGGAGCGCCGTGCGAATAATACGAGTGAGTGTACAGTAGCTCACTCATTATATTACACTGACGTCTTCTGCTCCCGTCTTGCGAAGATTCAGCAGAGCATCAGTGACTTATGGACACGAGCAGCTGCATCTGAGAGCAATATGGGAGAACTTTAGTACTGCATTTCTTTAAGTCAGATTCTGTACTTCTGAAATGCGTATCATTCATGTGGTAATCGTAGTGTTCATGACTATAGCTATTTTGCGTTTTATGAACATTTTTTGGTTACAGAATAAAACATACGCAGTTCGAAGACTGCCTACTGGATTTATGCCATTTTGCCTGGCGTTAGAAGGACCCTAATGGTCAGCTATAGATTGAACATTGTGATAGGAGGTACTAAGACTGAAGCCTACGGGTGCAATAATAGGACTCAAACTGTGGTGTTGTGAAGTGTGTTTCGAGGCGGTTTACTTTCTTACACATATGATTCAGCTGTAGCAATCATAATGAGTAATGTTATTAGTGTGATGGTGTGAAGGGATCAACAGATGGAAGTGTGGTTGAATTGGCGTCTGGGATTTCTGAGAACATGCAGATGCTTGTGTTGCAATCTTGGTTAGACGTGGGAAGTGAAAACTCCATGCTTACACGCAGTATTAAATACGGTCTCCAACCAACAGTTAATAAAGATGTTCAGAGAGAAAACAGTAATAATAATAATAATAATAATACACCGATGAGCTAAGCAGAAGATGTGGGAAAGAATCGGAGACAATCCAACACATTACTGCAGAATGGGAGCAACTAGCACCTACCGAGTATGTAAAGAGACATGATGGACTAGCTAAAATTATCCATCACAAACTGGCAGAAGCAGCTGAATTGATTGACGATAAATGTCCATATTATAAGTGCACACCAGCCATTGTACTGGATAATGAAAATTTCAAGCTGTACTGGAATCGCAGCATACTTACGGACAAAACAATACTTTTTAATAGATCTGACATAACTTTTATGAATAAGAAAACAAAGAACAACTTTTTGATAGACATAGCTGTCCCAAATACACATAATCTCGCCAAAACAATAACCGACAAACAAAACAAGTACCAAGAACTG